>WNFY01007249.1_pt1 | contig 22877 bp, 10 predicted proteins | sample 5400091 | NCBI WGS metagenome assembly WNFY01 (sample SAMN13153364, study PRJNA577476) | soil metagenome | isolation source: 60 cm soil or saprolite under grassland replicate 1 | place: USA:California | collected 2016-06-15 | reverse complement strand
CGTTCGGCAAGGATTGGCTGCCCGGCATGCATGAACGGCAACTACAGCACCTCGCCCGAAGAAGAGAGCGCGACGGGACGCCCGGATAGAGATCCGCTTGCGACACAAGACGACCCTGCCAAATTCTTGACTCAAGACACAGTCAACGGCCGACCGTCCTTACGGCCTGCGGCAACTCGCAGGTTCGAAGCCCGGCTAGGCGGCGCTGTGCTGTCTTGGGGCATCCGCTCAGAGCGCTGTCACACCTCTGCGCGATAGTTGCGGCACAGCAATCGAACATATGTTCTATACCGGATGTGTCTCGTCGATAAGGACGTGGACCATGACCGCCTCACAGACCGCGACCGCGGCGCCAGACGCGCCGTCCTGGGTGCGAGCTACTGACCAGCACGAGCTCGCCATCGACCTGGCCAATGGCGCGCTCGTGTGCCGGAACGCCAGAGGAAGGCTGCTGAAGAGCATCCCCAAGCGGGTCAGGGAGTCGGCGGCGGCCGATCGTCTACGGGCGCTGCTGGACTGGCTCGGTCGCCACGAGGCCGAATGCCACGCGACGGTCGAGCGCTGGATGCTCAGCTCCATGCCCGTTCCAGCGGCGGTGCTCGCCGCCGTCTGGCCCGACCCGGCCTGGCGGCGCCCCATCGAGCACGCGGTGGTCGCCAATGTCGGCGAGGACGGTCGTCCCAGCATGGACGCCTCGCTCGGGTTCCTCCGTGGAGTCGGCGACGACGGCCGCCTCGGCATCGTGGACCTCGACGGCGAAACCCGCTGGCTCGACCACGCCGCCGTCTCCATCCCTCACCCGGTGCTGCTCGACGACCTTGACGAGCTGCGGGAGTTCGCGGTGGAGCTGTCCGTCGAGCAGGGCATCCAGCAGCTGCTCCGTGAGGTGCACCGTAGGCCCGCGGAGCTTGCGGCCGCCTCGGAGCGGCTGGCCGATTTCGCCGGCGGACGCTTTGCCGAGTTCCGCCACGCCATTGCCCGGGCCGCCAGCTTCGGGTTCCAGGTCCGCGGCGGGTACGCGGTGTGCTGCGCGTTCGACGGGGACGTGCCGGTCGAGGCGCGCTACTGGCTGGGCGCCGAAGATCCTTCGTGGGAGACGTGGACGGGCGAGCTCATCTGGGTCGACCATCACGAGCGCCACCTCACCCTCGGTCAGGTCGGCCCGGTCGCCTGGTCGGAGGGCGTCCGCATGGCCTCGCTGATCCACGCCGGCCGCGCCGCCGAGCAGGCCGAGAGGTGATCGTCGATGGCCGCCGCGATCCACCAGCGGGAAAGCTTCCCGTTTGCCGGGCCGGTGCTCCACCTGGACGCCGAGGGGGCCGGCAGTGCCCAGCTCGACCCGGTACGCGCCCGCCGCTACCAGCATCCCGCGCTCGCTGGCCGTACGGTCGTGTGTCTGGCCGGTGAGACGGTTGCCGTCGCCGAGGACCGCCTGCTCGCCTTCATCGGCTTCGACCCGGCTGAGGTCGATGGGCCGCTGGCGCGGACGCCGCGGCGCGGACTCGGCTACGTCGAGTGGGTGCTGATCAACGACCCGGACCGTGCCGGTACGGCGCTCGCCCTGGCTCCCGAGGTCGAACGCGCCGCTCGGCTGGCGCCGTCCAGGCCGCGGGCGGCCATCCGGCTGTTCGAGGGGCTGGCGAAGCGCCTGCCTAGCGCGCACCTGCCCGCGTTGTGGGAGCACGCGGGCCGGGCGTTCCTCGCCGCGGACGCGCGTCGGTGGGGGGCAGCCATGTTCGAGCGTGCGCGCGAGGCGGAGCGGGTCTACGGCCTTCGGGTCGACAGGGCCGCAAGGGACGAGGCGCATCGCGAGTTCGCGCTCGCGGGCGGGCTGCGGACTGGCTCGGTGGCGCGGCACGTCGCCGACCTGCGGCGGCGGCGCGACGCCCCACAGGTCGCCTTCCGCGCGTTCCTCGAGCTGGTGTCGGCCTGCGCCACAGGCGGTATGCTGCCCTGGAGCGGCCTGCCCGACCAGCTTCGCAGACTGGCCGCGGCGCCGGGTCACGAGCCCGATGCCGAGGAGGAGCGGCTCCTCGACGAGTTGCTGGCGCTTCCTATTACGCGCCAGGCGTCCCCGGGTTTCTGGCGTCGCTGCCGCCCGGCGCTGGTCCGCATGGGCGCCGCTTCGGCGGCGGTACGGGGCATGCTGCTCGAACTGTTCCCCGCGCCGCGCAACACCCGCGACGGCTTCGACGGCTGGTGGCTGGACCTGCTGGATGAGGCTGGCGCGCTGGATGCGCTCATCCTGCCGGCCGATCGGGTGTCCCCGGAGTCGGCCCCTGGCTACGGCGCCGCCGGTTGGCTCGTGCGCTTCCTCGAGCATTCGCGTGGGCGCCGGTGGGAGACTGGCACGCCGGCGCAGCTCTTTGGGCTCCTGCCACGGATGGCCGAGAGGCTCGCCGCGGACGGGGACCCGGTGGCGCCCCGGGTCGAGCGCGATGGTCGCGGCATCCTGGACGCCAACGTCGTCGACGCCTGCCTCGAGCACGGCATCCCCGTCGCCGATCCGGTCGACGGCGATGCGTTCGACCTGCACGAGTTGGCCGCGAGCGGCGAGGGTGCGACACGGCGTGAGCTGGTCTTGGTCGCCGCCGACCCCCGTTTCGAGCCGCTTCTGGTCGCCGCGATCGGAGAGCAGTGGCGGCGTCCTGGCCTGCGTCCCGACGACCTGCTGAGCATCCGAGGGCTGTCGCCGCTGGTCGGGCGCGCCCTCCAGGAGCGGGTCGTGGCGCTCGGGCGGGGCGGCCTCGCCCAAGCCGCCGATCTGCACGAGGAGCTGGCCGGGATCAGCAGTCGGCGCACCTTCAGCCGTTTTCCTGCGGCGCACACCCGCCTCGCCGCCGCCGATCTGGCGGGGCCGCTCGCGCGCACCCTGCGGACAGGGCTGCTGGACGAGTTCGCCTGGCCCGCACTCGAGGAGGCGGTGGAGGAGCTCGTGGCCGGCGAGCTCTCCTACAGCGAGAGCTGGCCGGTGCTGGTGGTCCACGACCGCGCGCGGGCGATTGCCGTGGGGCCCGGAGGTCGTGTTGCCGAGCACGACCTCCGGCTCACCAACCCGAGCCCCCACTTCGTGCCGACGATCTGCTATGCCGGTGGCCAGTTCCTCGTGCGCTGGCACGACCAGGTGCGCGACCAGCAGTTGGCGTACTGGTCGGGCGCGGCCAACGAGGTCTTCCCGTTCACCGAACCGTATTGGCGCGACGGTCCCGCGCACGGGTTCGCGCTGTTGCTGCCAGATGGCGGCCGGGTCGCCGGCGGCCGGGTGCTCTACCCCGGCGATCGAGCCCTCCAGCCCGAGCGGCATGTCTGCTGGGACGGCGAGACGTTCTGGGTGCTGGCCTCGCGGGTCGGGCGCGACGGTCGGGAGAGCCTTCGAGAGCTGGATCCCTGGACCGGGGAGCTGGGCCGCTGGTCCTTGCCAGCCTTTCTCGCGGATTTCGTGCCTGGCGCGGGCGAGGCGCTGGTGCCCGCGTTGTGCACGCTCGCGCCCGTTCCGGCGGACCTGAAGGGCACGCCGCTCGGCCACCGCGGCGGTCTGGTCGGCTTCCGGGTCGCGTCGGGGCAGCGGCACGGCCGGCAGGTGGTGACCATCGAGGGGGTCGACGGCCGCCGCCTGGCCGTCCCGGATCCCGACCCGCTCGAGCCGATGCTCCTGGGCTACCAGCGCGACCTGGGGGTGGGGCCGGTGGGGCTACGGCTGCTCTCGTCCAGCGGACGCTATTCGCGCGCGCTGACGCTGTGGGATCCCGAGATGGACGGCCCGGTCGCCCGTGTCCCAACCGGAGTCGTCGTGACCGGTCCTACCAGCAGCGCCTGGACCCTGCCCTACGACAGGCAGCCGCGACTGTGCCCGGCGGGCACGCCGTTCGTGCCGCCTGCGGCGTTCTGGCACTGCCTGGTGCCCAGGGACGAGGACGGCTCGCGCGTCCTGCGCGGCGCCACCGAGGAGATGGCGCGCGAGCTGCTCGCTGCGGGCCTGACCGACGTCAATGTCCGGCCGGGCGAGATCCCGACGATGGAGAGGATGGAGAGGATGGAGCACACCGCGGCGGCGGTGGAGCGGCTGCTGCCGACGCTGACCCACCCACGGCTGCGCCGCGGCATTGTCGGGGTGATGCGCTCGGCCGCGTTCACACAGTCCTGGCTCGGGTCGCTGGCCAAGCGCCATGCCCCGGTCCAGGGTGCCTCGAACGTGGCAGTGGCTCTGACCGACGGAGCCGCCGCTCGCCCGGCCGCGCGACTGGCCGACGATCTCCTGTCCCCAGCGCTCGTCGGCCTCGGCGGCCTGCGCACGCGCGACGCGCTCGGCCTCGCTCCCGCCCCGCGGACTGCTGAGCAGCTCCAGCTCCTCGGCTGGTTCTTCGATGGCGACCTCACGCCCGAGGCAGTCGAGCCGTCGCTGCGGTCCGGCCTGCCCTGGCCGGCGATGCTCGGCCGCGTCGGCGCCCTCGCCTTCCGCGCCGCCAGCCCCGCGGTCAGCGAGCGGGACCGCGCGATCCTGCTCGACCTGCTGGAGCTGTGGGCATCCCTGCCATTCAGCAGGGACCCCGCCTCCTTCCGGACAGGCCGCCTCGCCAAGTGGCCCGCCCTGGTCGGGCGCTCGCAGCGAGGTGCCTTCGCCGTGCTGGCCGAGGAGGTCACCGCAAGTGTCTTGCCCGATCCCCGCCCGTACCACGACGACGCGATCTTCCGTGGCGACGCGCTCTTCATCGAACGCCGCCATGGCCAGGCTCGGGCACTGCCCGATGGGGCGGAGGTCGTCCAGGAGCGCCAGGTCGCCAACGGCTGGGGGACGCCCGCACAGCTCGCCGAGCTCGTACGGCTGGTCCGCGAGCGCGGGCCGGTGTCGTGGGACCCGGACGTCCCCGCGATGCTGGCCGGTTCCGTTGGCCTGACTCGCGCGGAGGCCGCGCTGCTGTGGGCCGGCCTTCCGGACCTGGACACGCCAGAGTACGAGCACGACTTCCTCGGCCCGCGCCGCCGCCTCCTCGGTCTGAGCGTGACCGAGGCCGCGGCGGCTCGCGAGCGCCTGCGCAGGCTCGACCTGGACCAGCGCTACCAGTTGCTGCACGCCCCCATGCCGGAGGACCCCGCCCTGCTGTGGTCACCGCTAGTGGTCGGCTCTGACGACGGTCCGGTGGCGCGGGTCGCGGCGGCATGGGCCCGGGTCGTCGGCCGGCGGCGTCCCGTGCCCGACGGCGCGATCGCCGAGGCCGTGTCCCTCCGCGATGCGATCGTCAACCGCGGGCATGGGACGCGCTGGACGCATCGTCCGGCCCTCTCGCTGCTCCAGATGCTGCTCGAGCCGTCCCGCGAGCCGGCTCTGCTCACCGACCACGACTGGAGGCTCCGCGATTTTGGCGGCCCGCTCGACGCCGAGTCGAGCCTCGGCCGCGGCCGCGAGATGAGCGTCCTGTTCGTCGAGCTGGCCGTCCTGCTGTCGTGGGCGTTCGCGACCCGCCCGGTCGGCGACCCCCTGCGAGCCCACCTTCCGGAGCTGCTCGCACTCTCCAGGGCGCGGCTCGCACATCCTGGGCTGCTGCTCGACGGGCCGTTCGTGAGCAGCGTCCACGACCCCGCACAGGCGGTCCGGCGAGACTTCGGGACCCGGCCGTACCGGCATCGGGGCACCGCGGGCAGCGTCGGTGAGGAGACCGCCGACGATGGGCTCACCGTCGCGGTGGTCCGCGGCAACGGCTCGGTGTCGCTGTTCTTCCGGCCGGCACTGCTTGCCGAGCGGGACGCCTGTTCGCGTCGCCTGCGGCACTGGCTCGAGCTGGGCCACTTCGACGAGGCTCGCATGGTGGTGCGCGCGATCGACCTGCTGCGCGGCCAGGGCTACACCGCCATGGCCGGGCGGGTGGCGTCCACACCGCTGCCGCAGGGCGCCTACGAGGCGAACCCGGCGAGTTCCGCACCTCGGACGGTAGGGGCCGTGCAGGAGGGACTCGGTCTCGGCGCGGACGCAGCCGTGCTCTACCTTCAGCTCCTCACCCTCCTCGAGCCGACCGACCAGAACGTGCACAGATGGAACGGCTGGACGGCGGTGCGCCGCCGCCGGGCGGGCGCCGAGCTGGCCGGCGCGGGCCTGGTGGTGCAGGCCACGCGGCCAAGGGCCGGCCGCCACTTGTTCCTGCCCGGCGAGTGGGTCCCGGCCGCCGCGCCGGACCGGCCCGTGGAGGCCTGGAAGCTGCCCTTGTACCGCATCGAGCGCGACCGAGCTGGGGGTCCGCCGCGTGGACCGCTGCCACGGTTTCTCCCGCTGGAGCCGCTGCATGAGCTGTTCGCCGCCGCCTGGGCCCGGGTCGAGGCGGGCGACCGTCCGGACGGTCACTCCGAGGGGGGTAGCGCATGAGCCGCCAGCAGCCGCCCGCCAGCACGCTCCTGACGCTCGACGTCGCTGCGGGCACGCCGGTCGAGCCCCTCCGCGCCCACTGGTATCGCCATCCGGTGCTCGGCGAGCGGCCAGTGGTCCGGCTGGTCGGCGAGACGGCCGCTCCCGGCGAGGACGCGGCGCTCGCGTTCCTCGGGTTCGCACCCGCCGAGGCGAGCGAACCGCTGGCGCGGGCACCGCGGCGCGCACTCGGCTTCCCCAGCTGGGTGCTGGTCAACGACCCCGCGCGAGCCGGTCAGGCGCTGGCCGTCGTCAAGGACATGGAGCGAGCCGCGCACCTGGCCCGCACCAAGCCGGGCCACGCCAAGGACCGCTACGAGGCGCTCGCCCGCCGCCTGCCCCCAGCGCACCTGCCGAGCTTTTGGGAACAGGCCGGGCGGGCGTTCCTTTCCACCGATCGCCGCCGGTACGCCGGCATGATGTTCGAGAAGGCCCGCGAGGCCGAACGGGTCTACGCCCTTGCCACCGACCAGGCCGACCGCCGCGAGGCATTCCTCGAGTTCGCCCTCGCCGGTGCGCTCCCTGCCAAGTCGCTCGCCAGCACTCCCGCCGACCTGCGGCGCCACCACTCTCCGGAGGAAGCATACGAAGCCTTCCTCGAGCTCGCCCTGGCACGCGCCCGCGGCGGCCTGCCCCCATGGACGCAGCTGCCGGAACAAGCGCGCGGCCTCGTCCTTCAAGCAGGTCGCGATCCCGCGACCGAGGAAGAGCGCCTCCTCGGCGAGCTGCTGGCCTTGCCGTCCACGCGCTGGGCCTCGGCCGGGTTCTGGCGGGACAGCCGAGCGCCACTGCTCCACATGGCCAAGGGCTCCGCCGCGGTGCGCGGCGCGCTGCTCAACCTGCTGCCCGAGCCGGACAGCGAGGGCGACTTCGACGGCTGGTGGCTGGACCTGCTGGATGAGACCGGCGCGCTGGACGCGCTCATCCTGCCGGCCGAGCGGGTGCCGCGGGAGTCGGCGCCGTTGCAAGGCGCGGCCGCCTGGCTCGCTCGTTTCCTCGAGCGCCCGCGGCGCCGGTGGTGGCGCCGCCGGCCACCGCCTGCGCAGCTCTTCGAGCTGATCGGGCGTATGGCCCCGCGCCTGCGGGCCGACGACCGCCCCCTGATCCTCACCCCGAGACGGTGGGGCCACACGTTCGATGCGAATCTGATCGATGTCATCGTCGAGCACGACATTCCTGTCTGCGACCCCCCACCGCATGCCAGGATCGACCTGCTCGAGTGGCTGCAGAGCGGCTCCGACGGCGGGGTGCGCCGTTCACTGGAGCACATGGCGGCCGACCGGCGATACCAGCCGCTGCTGAGCGCCGCGGTTCCGAGCTTCTGCGACTATGCCGAGCGGTCGGTCGATGACCTGCTGGTAAGCCCTGGGCTCGAGCAGTTGCTGCGACGCTGGTTCCAGGAGCGGGCGAGCGCTGTCGACCGGGGCGGGCTGATCCAGGCGGCCCGCAGCCTCAGTGAGCTGGCAGGCGCCGCCGGACCCCGGACGCTCGGGCGCTTCCCGACGGCATACGCGGCGCTGGCCCGTGCCCGCCTCGCGCCATCGCTGGCGCGCACGCTCCAAGGCGGCCTGATCGACGAGCTGGGCTGGCCGGCCCTGGAGGACGCGGTGACCGAGTTGCAGGCAACTGGCCCGTCGCTGGGGTCGAGCGCGAGCTGGCCGGTGCTGGTGGTCCACAGCGCCACGCGGGCCATCGCCGTTGGCCTCGGCGGCCGCGTCGCCGAGCACGACCTGCGGCTCACCAATCCGAGCCCCCACCAGCAACCGTGGGTGCTGTACGCCGGTGGACAGTTCCTGGTGAGCTGGCGCGACCGCCAGAGCGGCCGGCAGGTCGCCTACTGGTCAGGAACGCCGAACGAGGTGTTCCCGCTCGCTGAGCCCCGCTTTGGTCGAGGCAGTCCCTTCCATGGGTTCTCGTTGCTGCTGCCGGACGGCGGCAGGACCAGCGGGGGCCGGGCACTGTACCCCGGCGACCGCGAACTGTCCGGCGACGCGTCCCACGTGCTCTGGGACGGCGACACCCTGTGGGCCGTCGATTGGGACCGCGAGCAGTACGTCCTGCGCGAGCTCGACCCCCATACCGGCGAGCGTGGCCGCCATTCGCTCCCGTCGTTCCTCGAGGGCCGAGCCGACTCAGGCGAGCGGCTGCTGGTGGAGCTGTGCTCGCTGGCACCCCTGCCCGCCGGCCTGGAAGGCACACCGCTGGGGCAAAGCGGCGGCGCCGTCGGCTTCCGCGTCGCCACCGTCCAGCGGGGGAGCGGGCCGGTCGTGCGGGTCGAGGGCATCGACGGCCGCCGTCTCGAGGTCCTCCCCGGGGTGCCGGCCCAGCCCCTTGCCCTGGTCGACCTGCCCGGCGCGACCAGGCCACGGCTGCTCGCCGGCTTCATTGGAGTCGAGCTCTGGGACCCGGACGTATCCGGCCCGCTCGCCGCGATCGACATCGGCCACTCCGGCTCCATCCGCTGGTCGGCTCGGCGGCTGCCCGCCGTTGGCACACCGCTCGGGCTGCCGCCGGCCCTCTGGCACTGTCTCGACGCCCGCGACGACGAAGGCTCGCGCGCCCTGCGACGGGTCGACGAGGAAGCCGCGGCGGAGCTGCTCCACGCTGCCCTGGAGGACCTGGACCGCTCCCAGGCCCAGCGGCTGGACCAGATGTCCAGGACGGCGGCGGCGATCGAGCGCGTGCTGCCTGCGGTGTCCCACGCTCGGCTCCTGCTCGGCCTGCTCGGGACAGTCGCCACCGCCGTGCAGCTCGAGCGGCGGCGCCAGCAGCTCAGCGGCGACACCCTGGCGCCCCAGCGCGGCGGGCCGCTGCGGCAGGCGCCGGCGCCGTCCGACGGGCTGCCGCTGGACGAGCAGGCGCTGCTCTCCGCCCTCGCCGACCTTGGCGGCGGCAGCAGCGATCCCTCCCGCCCGCCGGGGCAGCCGCTCGGCGACCAGCTCCGCCGGCTCGGCCGATTCTTCGCTGGCGAGTCCGACGCCGACGCGGTGACGCCCATCCTCCGCCTGCCCGCCCTCGCCTGGCCGGCGCTGCTGAGCCGCATCGGCGCGATCGCCTTCCGCGCGGTCAGCCCACTGGTCAGCCAGCGCGAGCGCGACGCGCTCCTAGACCTGCTCGAGCTGTGGGCCTGCCTGCCGTTCGCCGCGGATCCCGAATCGTTCCACGTTGGCGAGGCAGTTGGCGGGGCCGGGACCGCCGGCCGCTCGGAGCGGGGCGCCTGGGTCGTCCTGGCCGACGGCGTGTCGCGGCTGTCCGCGGGCGGACAGTGGCGTAGCGGCGGCATCCTCATCGAGCGACGCGACGGCGACGGCGAAGCCACCGCCCTGCCGGCCCGGGTGGAGGTCGCCGAGACCCGGCGAGTGGAGGCCGGCTGGGGCACGCCAGCGCAGCTCGCCGCCTTCGTCAAGCTGGCTCGCGAGCGGCAGGCGCCGACACCGGACCCGGCCGTGCCGGAGGCGCTGGCCAGCCGCACGGGCCTGACCCGCGCCGAGGCGACCCTGCTCTGGGCTGGACTGCCCAACCTCGACACCTGGTACGACGATTTCCTTGGGCCGAAGCTTCGTCGCGTCCTCGGGCTCAAGGCCGGCGAGGCCACGGCCGCCCGGGCCACGCTCCGCCGGGCCAGTCCCACGCAGCGCCTTCAGCTGCTGGACGCCGCCATGCCCGACGACCCGGCCGCGCTGTGGCGGCCGCTCGGCGCCGGCCCAGAGGATGCGTCCAGCCCGGTGGCGCGACTGGCCACGGCCTGGACCGGCCTGTTCGGCCGGCGCGCCCGGCCGCCCGAAGACACCCTGGTCCAAGCCGCCGCACTCGGCTTGCCGACCCCGGCCGGCGAGCTGCTCGCACTACTGCTTGATCCCGCGGCCAACCCGGCGCTCACCCTCGACCGGGACTGGGCGCTGGCCGTCCAGGACAGGAGCCATGTGCTGCTGACCGCCGGCGGCGCCGGCGCGGAGCCAATGAGCCAACTCGTCCTGGACCTGGCCGTGACCGTCCCGTGGGCGTTCGCCAGCCGGCCGGTCGGCGACCCGCTCCGTGTCAGGCTTCCCGAGCTGCTCGCACTGGTCCTGGAGCGGCTCCGGCATCCCGGCCTGCTCCTCGACGCGGGGTGGCACGGCGTCGAGCGGTCCGGCGAGACGGCGCCGAAGCTGTTCGGGCCGACTCCCTACAAGGGCAGGAGCGGCGCCGCGCTCGCCGGAAGCGCCGACGACGGGCTTACCGTGGCGGTGTCCGTCTCCAGCTGGACGCTGGCCCTGTTCTTCCGCCCAGCCGTGCTCGGCGACGATGCCCGCGCAACGCTCCTCCGCGCGCACGCCAGAACCGCCTGGCGCGGCGACACAGTCGCCGCCGTCGGCCTGCTCCGCAGCGCGGGCTACCAAACCATGGCCGAGCGGGTCCGCGCCACGCCAGTCCCCGACGGCGGCTTCGAGGCGAACCCGCTGCTCTCCGCGCCAGAGCTGGTGCGCACCGCCGCAGGGGCGCTGGGCGTTGGCCACGACGCCGCCGCGCTGTACCTGCAGCTCCTGACGCTATTGGACCCGACCGACAAGAACGTCCGGCGCTGGAACCGCTGGACGCGGGCGCGCCATCGCCGCGCCGCCGAAGAGCTACTGGGTGCCCGCCTGGTCGTGGAGGCCAGGCGTGAGCGTTCACGGCGCGGCCTGTTCCTCCCCGGCGAGTGGGTGAAGGCTCCAGCTCCGAACCGGCCGCTGGAGGCGTGGAAGCTGCCGTTGTACGGGCTGGAGCGCGACCGTGCGACCGGACAGCCGCGTGGCCCGCTCGCGCGCTTCCTGCCGCTCATGCCGCTGCACGAGTTGTTCACGGCTGCCTGGGCACGCCTGGAGGCCGGCGACCGCCCCGAAGGAGGAGCCCTATGAGTGCGGACGCGAACCTCTCGGACCAGTACCAGGTCGAGCCACCCGAGATCCGCCATGCCGAGGAACTGGCGTTCCTGGCAGTCCACGACCCTAGTCCGCGGCCTCCGGGCTGGCGGCTCACCCCCGCCGCCGTCGTCACCTTCGTGATGGGCTCAGCGGGCCAGCGGCTCCGCCTCGACTCGAGGTCCCGGAGTGATGGTCTGCCGCCGAGTCTCGAGATCAGCCCCAAGTTCGTGGGCGACCGTGCGCTGGTCGAGCGGGCGGTCGTCACCCTCGCCGGCGAGCGCGGCCTGCTGCTGGTCGGCGAGCCCGGGACGGCCAAGTCCATGCTGTCAGAGCTGCTTGCGGCCGCGATCAGCGGCGACAGCGGCCTGACGGTGCAGGGCACCGCTGGCACCACCGAGGAGCAGTTCCGCTACGGCTGGAACTACGCGCTCCTGCTTGCCAAGGGGCCGTGCCCGGAGGCGCTGGTGCCGGCGCCGCTGCTGACCGCCATGCGCCGCGGCGCGATCGCCCGGGTCGAGGAGGTCACCCGCTGCCTGCCAGAGGTGCAGGACGCGCTGGTCTCGATCATGTCCGACCGGCGCCTCGCCATCCCCGAGCTGGCCGAGTCGGTACCTGCCCGCAACGGCTTCAACCTGATCGCCACAGCGAACCTGCGCGACCGCGGTGTCTCGGAGATGTCCGCGGCCCTGAAGCGGCGCTTCAACTTCGAGGTGGTGCCGCCCATCGCCGACCTCGACGAGGAGGTCGCGCTGGTCCGCCGCCAGGCGAGCGCGGCCCTGGAGCGCCGGGGTGGCGCCCTTGAGGTCGACGACGCCGTCCTGGAGGCGCTGGTCACCACCTTCAGGGACCTGCGCGGCGGGCGGGCGGTCGAGGGCTGGCAGGTGGAGCGACCCACCACGGTGATGAGCACCGCAGAAGCGGTTGGGGTGGCCACCTCTCTTGGCCTGCAGCGCACCTATCTCAGCGGGGGTGCCGAGCCGTTGTCGCTGCTGCCCGGCTACCTGCTGGGCGTCGTCCGCAAGGACGACCCTGCCGACCAGGGCCGCCTGCTCGGCTACTGGGACACGGCCGTGCTGCGCCGCGCCCAGACCGGCGCGCGCCTGTGGCAGCGCCTCCATGAGCTGCGGCCGGTGCTCGAGGATGGGGGATGAACCGTGGAGCCGGATGCCGCCGTTGAGCCGGATGCCGCGCTCGAGGCACTGGCCGCCTGCCAGCGACCGTTCCTGATCGGCGTGCGGCACCACTCACCGGTGCTCGCCGCCGCCGTGCCCCAACTGCTTGACGCGGTACAGCCGGAGGTCCTGCTGGTCGAGCTGCCGCTCGAGCTGGACGACTGGATCGGCTGGCTGGGCGACCCGCGGACGGTCACCCCCGTCGCCCTTGCCGTGGCGGCGAGGGACGGCAGCCGGCTCGGCTTCTACCCGTTCGCCGACTTCTCTCCGGAGCTTGCCGCGATCCGCTGGGCGACCGCCCATGGCGTCCCCGTCGAGGCGATCGACCTGCCCGCGGCCGCCGTGACCGGCGACGCTCTCGCGGAGGACGGTGGGGGCAGGGCCGGCGGCGGGGGTGGGCAGGTCACTTCGCCGTTGTTGCGCCGCTGGGGCGTGCGCGACGCCGATGAGCTGTGGGACCGGGTGGTGGAGGCGCCCGCCTGCGGCGCGCATCCGGAGCGGGTCAGGCGTGCCGCCCTCGGGATCGGGTGGGCGATGCGCGCCAACGCCGTCGGTGGTCGGGGTGTCGCCCGCGTGGACTTCGCCAGAGAAGCGTGGATGCGCCGCCGTGTCGCGGCCGCGGCCGGCCGCGCCAACCGCCTGGCGGCGGTGGTGGGGGCGTTCCACGCCCCCGCGCTGCTGCCCGAGCCCGCGCGTCCCGCCGGCGCGGGCCAGGACACGCCGACCGAGCCGAGCGGAGCGCCAGGGCCCCAGGTCGTCACTTCCCTTGTCCCCTATGCCTTCGACCTGCTCGACTCGCGCTCCGGCTACCCGGCCGGCATCCGCGACCCCGCCTGGTGGCACGCCTGCGCGGCCTGCCCACGCCCGGACGGCGTGAGCTGGTCGAGGGGATCCAGACCGCGCTGGGCCAGGGCGAGCCGCTGGGTCGCGGGCGCGCGCTTGCCCGCGCCGCGCAGGCGGTGCTGGTCGGGCGGCGACGCGGCGCGCTGCCGCCCGGCGCGCCCCGGGCCGGCCTGCTGGTGCAGGTCGAGGCGCTCCTCGCCGAGCTCGGGATGCCCGGCCCGGCGACCCAACCCGATGCGGTGGAACTGCGGCTCGATCCAGCGCGCTCCCCGCTGGACCGCCGCCGCCACGTCACCCTGCGCCGCCTGGCCGCCGTGGGGGTGCGCTACGCCGAGGAGCGCGAGGTCACGGGGGTGGGCGGCGCCCAGGCGCTGGGGCGGCGCTGGACGGCGCGGTGGCAGCCGGCAAGCGCTGCCACGCTCGAGCTGGCCGCCCTGGCCGGCCCGACCCTCGAACAGGCCGCCGAGGGCACGATCCGCCGTCGCCGAGCCGAGCTGGCCGCAGCCGACGAGCTTGGGCCGAGGGCGGCCCTGGACCTGGTCGAGCAGGCCGCCGAGTGTGGCCTGGCCGCGCTGACCAGCGAGCTGGTCAGCGGGCTCCGCGAGACCCTGCTGCCCTCCGCCGGCCTGGCGGACCTCATCGCCGCCCACACCCTGCTCGAGCGCGTCGCCGCGGGTCACGTGCCGGGCCTACCCGTCGAACGCCAACGGCCAACCGACCCGGAACCCTACGAGCTGCCACCCGACCCCAGCCTCGGCGACCTGGTCCTGGCCGCGGTCACGGCGGTCGAGGGCCTCGCCGGCTCAGACGACCCAGTGGACGCGGCCGCGCTCGCCGAGCTGGTCCGTCTGGTCGAACGAGGGCGCGGCGAGCCCGCCGCCGTCGGCGAGGGCCGGCTCGCGTGGACGCTTGGCCGCCTGGCCATCCAGGGCAGCCCGCTGCTCCAGGGCGCGGCCGCAGCCGCTCTGGTCCTACTCAGCCACGCCGACCCCGCAGCCCTCGGCGTCCGCCTGGGCTCCTGGGTCGACGCCAGCGGCGGTCACGACCTGGCCGGCCGACTGCGGGGCGTGCTGGTGATGGCCGCACCACTGCTCGAAGTGTGCGCCGACCTGCTCGATCCCCTGAGCGGCCGGATCGAGGGGATGCCCGACGTCGCCCTTCTGCAACGCCTGCCCGCCCTCCGCGACGGGTTCGAGGTGCTCTCGGCAACCGCTCGTCAGCGGTTCCTCGAAGCCGTCACCGACCGGATCGGCCTCGGCGACCTCGCGGAGCTGGAGCGGCGCCTGGCCGTCGATCACCCCCGCGCCGCACTCGCCCGTTGGGCCGCCGCCGACGTCGCCGGTCGCGCCGCCCTCCTGGCGCTGGACCCAGCCGTGCTCGACCCGCCACCATCCCCGCCCGACCCGGTGGTGCCCACGGCGGTCGTCCACGAATCCACCGTGCCCGACGCAGCCCCGCCCGACCCGGTGCGGGCGCCGGAGGCCGGTAAGGCGCCCCAAACCATCGCCCCGCTGGACCGCTGGCGGCTGATCCTGGGGCGCGAGCAGGACCGCTTGCCGCCAGCACTGTGTCGGGCCGGGCTCGCACTCGATGAGCTCTACGGAAACGGTCACGGCGAGGGTTCCGGCGCGGCTGGGCTCGCCGGGCGCCGCGGCGGACGCCATGCACCGTTCCCCAATGCTCGGGAATGGGCCGACGAGCTCGAGACGCTCTTCGGCGCCCGGGTCCGCGAGGAAGTCCTGGCGCGAGCAGTGGGCCAGGGCCGCGTCGATGCCCTGCTGGCGATCGACCCCGACCACGTTGTCGCCTCCGTCGACCTGCTCGAGCGGGTGCTCTCGCTCAAGGGCGCGCTGCCCGAGGCCAAGCTCGGCCAGCTCCGCCGTCTGGTCGACCGGATCGTCGCCCAGATCGTCCAGGAACTCGCCTATCGCCTCCGCCCGGCCCTTGTCGGGCTGACCACACCCCGGCCCACCCATCGCCCGGGCGGCCGACTCGACCTCGACCGCACCGTGCGCGCCAACCTGCACACGCTGCGCCGTGACCCTGATGGCGCCCCGGTGCTCGTCCCCGAGCGGCCGCGGTTCCGCACCCGCGCGCGCCGATCCGCCGACTGGCACGTCAGCATCGTGGTCGACGTCTCAGGGTCGATGGAGGCCTCGACCATCTACAGCGCGGTCATCGCCGCCATCCTCAACGGGCTGCCAGCGCTCTCCACGCGGTTCATCGCATTCTCCACCGAGGTGGTCGACCTCACCCACCGGGTCGACGACCCATTGGGCCTGCTGCTGGAAGTCTCCATCGGGGGCGGTACCAACATCGGCAGCGGTCTGCGCTACGTACGCGATCGCCTGATCGTGCCGAGCCGCACCATCGTCGCCCTGGTAACCGACTTCGAAGAGGGGGTCTCGGTCGGCCGCCTGCTGGCGGAGGTCCGAGCGCTTGCCGAGAGCGGCGCGCACCTGCTTGGGCTGGCCGCCCTCAATGACCGGGGCCAGCCGGACTTCAACCGAGGCATCGCGGCACAGGTGGCCGCCGCCGGCATGCCGGTGGCCGCCCTGTCGCCGCTGGAGTTGGCCCGCTGGATCGGCGAGCGGGTGCGTGGCGGATGAGCCGCGGCGCGATCCGGGGAGCGGGCAGGTGAGCCGGCGGCCAAGCATCGGGGCCGGCGTCGCGGCGGAGATCCTCAACGCCGCCCCAAGCCGAGTTCGCAAACGGTTCGACGCCAACCCCAAGATGGCTGAGCACTGGACGTGGGAGCGCGACAGCGATGCCTGGGTCGTGCGCGCCGAGGCCGAGACCGTGCGCATCGAGCCGGTCACCGGCACGGTCCGAGCGGCCGACCAGCTCAGTTGCTCGTGCCTCCTCGGCCCAAGGTGCGTGCACCTGCTCGCCGTCGCCGCCGCCCTCGATCCCACCGACGACCCAGAAGGCGTCGGGCCCCCGCCGGCGCCGGCGCCGGACCAAGCCGACCGGCCGCAACCGGGACCAGGCTGGCCGCCGACGGATGCGCCGCCGGCCACGCCGGCGGAGTTGTCGCGGCGGCAGCGGGATGCGGTCCCGCTCGCCTGGCGAGCTGGGGCACGACTGCTCACGATCGGCGCGAGCGCCGCCACCGCCACCGCCCGTGGCGACCTGCTCCTGGCCGCGCACGCGTGCCAAGAGGCGGGCCTGCACCGACTCGGCGCCGCCACCATCCGGGTCGCGACTGGTGTCCGCGACCTCGCCGCCGGGCGGCCGGAGTTCCGCCTGGCCGGTCTTGCTGAGGACCTGGCAGAGCTGCTGGCCGTCGCCTGGCGCCTCGAAGCGCACGCGGGCGCGGCCAATCCGCCCGACATCGGCATCGGCCGGCGCCGCTACCACCCGATCGGCAGCCTGCACCTCCACGGCCTGGCGAGCGAAGCGGTCGTCGCCTCCTCCGGCTACGCCGGGACGGTCGTCTGGCTGGTCGACCAGGCCGGCCGCCTCTGGACGGTCGGTGACGTCGCCCCGGGTGAGCCCGCGCGGGCCGCCGAAGCCTACCGGAGTCCAGTTCGGTTTGGTCAGCTCGGGCTGCAGCATGCGGATCTCAGCCGCAGCCGGGTGATCGCCCAGGGCGCGACCGGCAGCACCGACGGGCGCCTCGGATCGGGCAGCGGCGTCACCGCCACCCGTGTCGGCGCTTCGTCATGGGACGACCCGCCGCTCGTCGCACGTTGGGAAGACCCGGTCGAGCAACAGCTCGAGCGGGTCTGGCAGGCTCTCGAGGTGCCGGTCGGGGAGCGGCCCGCCGGTGCGGACCTCCTCTTCCTCGACAGCATCGTGCTCGGTCCCGCCCCCGACGGTCTGGCGCTTCAGGCGCGTAACGCTCTCCGGCCACTCGACCTCCTCGGCGTGGTGCCATCGGAGCACGCCGAGCTCGCCTACCTGGACAACCTGCGGAGACTGGGCGGACTGGCCGGCCACCCGCTGCGCCTCATCGGACGCGTCCGGCTGGACCGGCCCCGCACCGTCGCGCTGCTCGCCGTCGGAGGTCCAGCGCTCGACCTGCCAGCCGCGTTCGAGGGGCGCGTCAACCTCGCCCTGGATCGCCTCACCGGCAGCCACACGGCAGCGGCGGCCTCCGCAGCCGCCAATCGCGGTCCCGCCAGCGCCCAACCCGCGAGCGTTGCCGTGGACGGCGAGGCGCCGCTCGAGCCGCTTCGGCGCGTGGCCCTGCGCGCCACGCTCGGCGGCCGCGTCACCCTCGGTGCCCTGGCCGCCCGCGCCCTGGAGGCCGATGCGGCTCGGCTCCGCTCGGCGCAGCTCCCAACCGCCGCGGACCTGCTCGACCGCCTCGCCCAAGCCGGCATGGAAACGCGGCGCACCGTCACCGGCGAGCGGATCCCACCCCCACCCGACCGGCTGGCACGCGCCTGGACTGCCGCCATGGTCTACCAGGCATCGGCCACCCGCTCCCTGCTGCGTACCAGCTGGGAGACCTGAGCAGCCCGGCCGCAGCATGCACGCTGGGGTGGTAGCGATCTCCCGCCGCGCCTGGCGGATCATGCAGCCCAACCCCGGCCGAGGTGGCTCAGGCGCAGAGGTTCGGTTCGGACCGCTGGCAGCCGGCGGCGGCCTGTCAACGCGACACCAGGGTCCTCTTCAAGATGTGACCCGTCTTCGTCCGCGACCGGCTCAGCCGTCGTGGAGGTCACCCGCTACGAAGCATTCAGCTGCCGCGCTGAACCATCCGATGAAGCCGTTCCGTCCGCTTTTCGGCAGCCTGAGGTCAGGCGTTGTTGCCACTCGAACCGCTCCATTGCCCCCAGCAGGTCAAGATGGCACAGGACCCTATCGGTTCCCTAGCACGACGACCTCCAGCCCAGCACGACCTGCTCGCCGCAGCAAGGCGATGAATGTACCGGATCTGCCGTGCGGAGCCGTGATCGCCGGATGATGGCGTGTCGACTCCCGTCGATGAATGCGGCGAAGCCTCCGGGTCGAGACATGCCGCGCAGGAGGGGAACGATGCGGGCGACGAGATTTCCAGGGGTCTACCAGCGGTGCACATCGAGCTGCCCGTCACGCTGTCGGACCCACCGGTTCGCCTACCACGTCGAACTCGGCGCCGATCACACCGGCCGGCGTCGACAGGCCACCAAAAGCGGCTTCGCGACCGCCCACCAAGCCCAGCAGGCCCGTCAGGACCTGCTGCAGCAGCACCGCCACGGCCTGTTGCCGTCCACCCGCAACCTTACCGTGGGTCAGTGGCTGGAGATCTGGTATGCGGGCAAGCTCGGTACCGACAGCCTGCGGCCCACGACTGCACGGTCCTACCGCCACCACTTGGACGCCTACCTGCTGCCGCACCTTGGCCGGCTGCGGCTGGGCGAGCTGCGCCCCGCACACGTGACCGCGATGTACACCGCCATCCGCCGCGAGCGGCAGGCGGCCATCAGGACAGCTGAGCGGGTCCAGCAGGCCGTCGACGTCCACGCGGCCGGTGCCGGCAGCGCCCCGGTGCGGGCCGGGCGGCCAAAGTCGTTCGGACCGGCGTCGGTGGCCAGGCTGCATGCCACCCTGCATGCCTCGCTGAACGCGGCCATGCGCGCGGGAGAGCTTGGCCGCAACGTCGCCGAGCTGGCGGAGTGGCCCCGCTATCACCGTCCACGGGTGCGGCCCTGGCAGCCGGCTGCGTTCGCGGCGTTCCTAGACCAAACCGACGGGGAGCGGCTGGCGCCCCTGTTCCACTTGGCGGGGCACGCGGGACTGCGCCGCGGGGAGCTGTGTGGGTTGCGCTGGCAGGATGTCGACCTGGACGCCCGGCTACTGGTGGTCCGTCAGCAAGTTGTGCAGGTCGGCCACCGCGTGGTGGTCGGCAAGCCTTGTGAACGATCAGGGAATTCATCAGGGGGTCGATCAGAGAATCCGACACCCCGACCGGTGCTGTTCTAGCCTGTGCCACCTCCTTGTGTCGAGTGGGCCTGGTGGGTGCCCGGGCGCTTGTTGGGGCGGTAGCTCTTGCCCTGCATGAGCACGTGGTGGGCGCAGTTGACCAGGCGGTCCAGGACCCCCTCGGCCACGACCGGGTTGGGGAACAGCCCATACCAGTCGGTCGGTGCCCGGTTGCTGGTCAGGATCATGGAGCCGGTCTTGTGGCGCTCGCTGACCAGCTCGAAGAAGTCGTCGCCGCCTTGGGGAGTGAACTCGCGCAGGCCGAAGTCGTCCAGGATCAGCAGGTCGAGCCGGGTCAGCTTGCGGATCCTGGCCTCCCAGGTGTGGTCGGCGTGGCCGCCGGCCAGCTCGGCCAGCAGCCGGCTGGTCTTGGCGAAGCAGACCGAATGCCCCTGGCGGCAGGCGGCATGCCCCAGGGCCTGGGCGACATGGGTCTTGCCGACACCGACGGGGCCGTAGAGGATCACCGACTCCCCAGCCTCGATGTAGTGGCAGGTGGCCAGGTCGCGGATCTGGGCTGTGGGGAGCTTGGGGTTGAAGGAGAAGTCGAAGTCCTCCAGGGTGGTCGGCTCCTCGAAGCGGGCGCGGCGGACCCGTTCTGTGAGCGCCTTGGTCTGGCGGCGGTTGATCTCGTCCTCGCATAGGACTTGGAGGAACTCGAGGTGGCCGAGCTCGCCGGCGCGGGCCTGTGCCAGGCGCTGCTCGAGGGTGTCGAGCATGCCGCCCAGCTTGAGCGTGCGCAGCGTCGCCTCGAGTTGGTGGGTCCTGGTCACCCGGCCACCCCCTGGTGGTCGGCGCCGTCATGGCCGTCACGGTCGGCGGCCGGGGTCTGAAGGTCGCCGATGAGCGCGTCCGGGCCGCGCAGCAGCGCCGGGATCTGCATGGGTAGTTGTGGCTGGATCGCCAGCGGGGCGTGTTCGGTCCCGGCGGCCAGGATGCCCTTGACGGTGCGATAGGACGGGTCGCCGACCAGCAGCGCGCGAGCGCAGGCGGCGTCCAGCCGGTCTGGGCTGTAGCGCTCGGCAAGGCGCAGCACGCCTTGGGCAGCGCGCAGATGGTGCAGCGCGTTGCCGCTCAATAGCTCGCTGACCAGCCGACCGACATGGATGCCGGCCTCGGCGGCGCGGCTTCGACACCAGGCCGGGGTGCGCTCCAGGAACGCGACCTTCTCGGGTGGGAAGTCGCCCCAGTCGGTCCGCTTGCCGCCCTTGCGGGCACGCACATGGGTCTTGACCAGCTCCCCGTCACAGAACACCTCGACCAGCCGACTGGTCGCGCGGGCATCCACCCTGCGGCCCACATACCGCCAGGGGACCGAGTACAGCGCCCCCTCGACGGTGATGTGGATGTCGGCGTGGACCTTGGGGTGCGACCAGACCGCCAGCTCGTAGGGCTCGGGCGGCAGCGCCAGCAGCACCGGCCGCTCGGTGGCCGCAAACACCGCCAGTGGCTGCGCGCCGCCCAGCGGGCGGCACGGGCGGCGCCCGGCGACCTGCAGACTCCAGGTCACCGCCGCGTCCTGCATGGCTTGCAGGCTTGGGAAGTCCCGGCCGGCGAAGAAGCTGTCGCGCACATAGGGGATCGGCCGCTCCACGCGGGGCTTATCTTTGGGCTTTCGGGCGCGGGCGGGGTCGACGAGCATGCCGTAGTGGCTGGCCAGCTCGGCGTAGGTGCGGTTGAGCTTGGGGTCGTACAGGTCCGGCGAGATCACGCTGGCCTTGAGGTTGTCGGTCACCAGCCGGCGGGGCGCCCCGCCGAAGAACCCCAGCGCCGCCACGTGCGCCTCGACCCACGCGGCCAGCGGCATCGCCACCACCGGGCGCACAAACAGATGCCGCGAGCAGCTCAGCACCATCACAAACGCCCACACCCGGCGCTTGCGGCCCGTCTGGGGGTCGGTCCACTGCCCCAGATAGCCGTAGTCGATCTGGGCCTCCTCACCCGCCGCCGGGTCGTCTTTGCGCACCGTGACCTGGCCCCGCAGGCTGTCACGGTCAGGCATCGTCGCCAGCACATAGCGGCGGAAGCTGGCGATCGAGACGTCCAGGCCCCGCTCATCGCGCAACCGCTGATGCACCGTGGTCACCGTGTTGGTCTTCAGCATCTGCTCGATCAGCTCGTGGTAGGGCGCGATCTCGGCGAACTTGGGGTGGCGCAGCTCGGTGGTGACCAACTCGGGGAACCACTGGTGCACCAGCTCCGCCCACCGCAACGCACTGAGCGGCTCGCCACCGGGCACGATCCCCGCCGCCACGGCGGGCGCGACGTACTTGCGCACCGTGTTGCGGTCCACCCCAAGGCTGTGGGCGACCTGGCTGATCGACCGGCCCGCGTGCCAGTGGGTCAGGATCTCGGTGATGTCCACCATCTGGAAGGTCCTCCTTGCCAAACCTGGCCCCCTCGTCGGTTGGTGCGATGACGAGGAGGACGTCGTCAGGACTGGCCAGGGTGGTGAATTCCGTGATCGTGACCCTGATGAATTAGCTGATCGCCGAAGCCCTCAACCTGCGGCTTTCCGTGATCGCCCACAAGCCCAAGACCGCCAGCGGTGAGGATCGCCCCGTGGACTTGGACGCCGGCACGGTGCGCATCCTCCGGGCGTGGAAGCGGCGGCAGGCGGCCGAGCGGCTGCAGAGCGGGCCGGCCTGGCACGACACGGGTTTGCTGTTCACCCGCCCGGACGGCTCTGGCTGGCACCCGCAGCAGGTCACCAAGCGGTTCCGCCAACTCGCAACGGCGGCAGGGCTGCCGCCGTGCCGGCTGCACGACCTGCGGCACCTGTCAGCATCGCTCCAGCTGGCCGCTGGAGTGGACATCGCGGTCGTGTCCAAGCGGCTTGGCCATAGCGCGCTGTCGTTTACTTGCGATACCTACTGCCACCTGATCGGGAAGGCTGGCCGGCAGGCAGCCGACAAGACCGCGGCACTGGTAGCCCGAAGTCGAACCAGCAACGGGGCCGTCCCTAGCATTTGCCCAGCATGCCACCGCCCATTGGAGGTGGACGACGGTCGCGGAGGACAGAAACCGCTGGTCAGGGATGTGCACCCAACGTTCCACAATCCGAACACCCCACCACCAGCAACACCCCTGGTCAGCGGCCCCGTCATCCGTCTGCCCGGCCAGCATGGCAAGGTTGACCGCGACGGCTATCGTGTGGACCGGTCGTGACGCGCGACAGCGGGCATTCGCAGGTTCGGACCGTGGGCCGGAACCGGACGAAAGGGACGAAAGCCTCTGGCCGCGTTCGTGCAGGTAGACGCGACGTATGGCCTCGGGGCCTGAGCGCGTTCGACTCTCAACCGCGGAGGCGAAGGGAACACTGTAAGAACCAGAACGCGAGGGGTCAGACGGTCTGGGTAGACGCCCGGCACTGGGGCCGCGTGGCCTGATCTCAGTGGCGCACGACTAGTGGGATCGCCGGAAGGGAACGCCCGTTCAACAACGTCATTCCGGTTGGATCCGAATCAAGCGGGCGACCACGCCGCCATGCGGGGGTCATGACAAACGCGAGCGCGCGCCGAGCTGCCCTCGGCGCCGTTCACCCCGCCGCCGTGGACGCCGGGACCAGGCAGCATACCTGGCCGTCGCGCAGGCCGTAGTAGACCAGCGTGAGCAGCCTGCGGGCGGCCGCGACGCGGCCGATGCCCGTGCCGCGCCGGTCGGCGATGCGGT
>WNFY01002227.1_pt1 | contig 22881 bp, 23 predicted proteins | sample 5400091 | NCBI WGS metagenome assembly WNFY01 (sample SAMN13153364, study PRJNA577476) | soil metagenome | isolation source: 60 cm soil or saprolite under grassland replicate 1 | place: USA:California | collected 2016-06-15 | reverse complement strand
CTTTCACTGCGCAGACCTGCAAGGTGCCGCGCAATTTGTTCACGACGAGGGTTGCGAGCGCTTCGCCTTCCACGTCCTCAGAGATGATGAGGAGCGGACGACCGGCTTTCGCAACTTTCTCGAGCAACGGAAGGAGGTCCTTCAAGCTCGAGATTTTCTTCTCGTAAATGAGAATGTACGCATTTTCGAGAACAGCCTCCATCGCTTCCGCGTTGGTCACGAAGTAGGGCGACAGATAACCTTTGTCGAATTGCATGCCTTCGACCACGTCCAGCGTTGTCTCGATCGATTTCGCTTCCTCGACCGTGATCGTGCCGTCCTTGCCAACCTTGTCCATGGCGTCGGCAATGATCTCGCCGATCGTTTTGTCCCAGTTAGCCGAGACAGTCGCGACCTGCGCGATCTCGGTGCGATCACTGACTTTCTTGGAGAGTTTCTTCAAGTCCTCGACGATTGCCTCGACACCTTTCATGATGCCGCGCTGCAACGAAGTCGGGTTTGCGCCGGCAGTGACGTTGCGCAGACCTTCGCGGTAAATGGATTCCGCGAGGATCGTCGCCGTCGTCGTACCGTCACCCGCGACATCGGAGGTTTTGGAAGCGACTTCGCGGACGAGCTGCGCACCCATATTTTCATACGGATCTTCGAGCTCGATTTCTTTCGCGACCGTCACCCCGTCCTTGGTGATCGTCGGGCTGCCGAATTTCTTGTCGAGAATCACGTTGCGACCGCTCGGTCCAAGCGTGGCCTTGACGGCCTTCGCCAGTTTCTCGACTCCGCGCAGCAAAGTGTGCCGCGCTGCTTCATCGAATTGTAATTGTTTAGCTGCCATATTCTTAGTCTTTAGTTGTTAGTTGAGAGTTGATTGTTCGGAGATGAATCAGGAACACAGGAACGCAGGAAAGAAGAACAAACAGAGAAACTCTTTTCCTGTTTTCCTGCTTTCCTAATTCCTTTCTTCTTCATCTTTTCCTTATCCGATGATGCCGAGGATGTCGTCCTCGCGCATGATCAGGAAAGTTTCCCCGTCGATTTTGATTTCGGTGCCGCCGTATTTCGAAATGAGAACCTTGTCTCCTTTCTTCACGGTGAAATCCACCTTCTTGCCCTCTTCGTTCACCTTACCGGTGCCGAGAGCGACCACTTTGCCTTCCTGCGGTTTTTCCTTCGCAGTGTCGGGAATAATGATCCCGCCTTTTTTTGTTTCCTGCTCTTCAATCGGCTGCACCAGCACCCGATCTCCGAGCGGTTTTACGTTCACTCCTGCCATAAGTTAATTAACTCCTTCTTGGTTTTTGTTTTTTGGTTGAGCCGGCGACCCCCGAAACCTTTCGGGGCCACCGACAAATTTTTTGGTTACTTCTTCTTGTCTTCATCGACGACTTCGAACTCAGCATCGACGACGTCGCCGTCACGTCGCGCCCCTTCGCCTTGCGGTTGCGAACCGGGACGTGATTGCGTCTCGGGGCCAGGTTGCGGACCGGCTTGTGCACCTGCACCTTGGCCCGCTGAGGCCTGTTTGTAAAGCTCGGCGCTAATGTCCTGGAACTTGCTCTGCAAGTCGTCGTAGGCGCGCTTGATCGCGTCGGTGTCGTTCTTGTTGATCGCTTCACGGACCGCGGCGATCGCGTCCTCGACCGGTTTGCGTTTCTCGGCCGGAACTTTGTCGCCCAGTTCTTTCAATTGTTTCTCGGATTGATACGCGAGGGTGTCGGCGTTGTTCTTGATCTCGATCGCTTCCTTCGCCTTCTTGTCTTCGTCGGCGTGGGCTTCCGCTTCGCTGCGCATTTTCTCGACTTCGTCCTTGCTCAAGCCACTCGATCCGGTGATGGAGATTTTTTGCTCCTTGCCGGTGCCGAGGTCTTTGGCCGAAACGTGCAAAATGCCGTTGGCATCGATGTCGAACGTCACTTCGATCTGCGGCACGCCCCGCGGGGCCGGCGGAATTCCATCGAGATGGAACGTGCCTAGGTTTTTGTTGTCGCGTGAGAGCGGGCGTTCGCCTTGTAACACTTTGATTTCCACACCCGGCTGGTTGTCGCTGTAAGTCGAAAAGATCTGCGACTTCCGTGTTGGGATGGTGGTGTTGCGCGGAATCATCGGCGTGGCCACGCCGCCCGCGGTTTCAATCGCAAGCGTCAACGGCGTCACGTCGAGCAACAGCACATCTTTGACGTCGCCACGAAGCACGCCGCCTTGAATGGCCGCGCCAACGGCAACGACTTCGTCCGGATTAACTCCTTTGTGCGGCTCCTTGCCAATCAGCCCGCGCGAGGTCTCCACAACTTTCGGCATGCGCGTCATTCCGCCGACGAGCACGAGCTCGTTTACGTCGCGCTCGGAAATTTTCGCGTCCTTCAAGCACGCCTTGACCGGCGGAATCGTCCGCTGAATTAAAGCGTCAGTGAGCTGCTCCAATTTCGAGCGGGTCAGTTTCTTTTGAATGTGTTTCGGTCCGCTCGCGTCCGCCGTGATGAACGGCAGATTGATTTCGTATTCCTGCGAACTGGAGAGCGCGATCTTCGCTTTTTCCGCTTCTTCCTTGATCCGCTGGATCGCGTCCGGCTGTTTGGTCAGATCGATGCCGCTGTCCTTTTTGAACTCGGCCACGATCCAATCCATCACCTTCGAGTCCCAATCGTCACCGCCAAGGTGAGTGTCGCCGTTGGTCGCTTTCACTTCGAAAACGCCATCGCCGATTTCGAGAACAGAAATATCGAACGTGCCGCCCCCCAAATCGTAAACGGCGATCTTCTCGTCCTTTTTCTTGTCGAGACCGTAAGCGAGCGAGGCCGCGGTCGGCTCGTTGATGATGCGCAAAACTTCCAGGCCAGCGATCTTGCCGGCGTCCTTGGTCGCGTTGCGCTGCGAATCGTTAAAATACGCCGGCACCGTGACGACCGCCTGGGTGATTTTTTCGCCGAGCTTGGCTTCGGCGTCGGCCTTTAACTTCGATAGAATCATCGCTGAAATCTCGGGTGGCGAAAAAGTTTTGCGCTCGCCAGCTACTTCCACTTGCACGTGAGCGTCGCCGTTCGCCGCCTTTACGACTTTGTAAGGCACGCGGTGCTCTTCTTCGTGCACCTCGTCAAACTTGCGGCCCATAAATCGCTTGATTGAGAAAACCGTGTTCTGCGGATTGGTCACCGCCTGACGCTTGGCGGCTTGGCCGACCAGCCGTTCACCAGTTTTCGTAAACGCGACGACCGAGGGCGTCGTGCGCGCTCCTTCAGAATTTTCTAAAACGACCGGGTCGCCACTTTCCATCACCGCCATGCAGGAATTGGTGGTCCCCAAATCGATACCTAGAACTTTAGCCATACAATAAATCCTTTCCGGTCGGAATTCCGACCAAGGCGGTCTTTAGCAAAAGGCAAGCCACGGCCGTGCACCATAAGACAAGTGCCTAGCACTCAGCAGCTAACAAGCATTCCGGCTCATTCACGACCGAGGCAAAGTGAGCCAAGCAGTCACAGTTTAAAGGAATAAACAAGCGCGAGCTGAGCCAACGCGACGCTGGCAACCAAGCAGGGAGCAATTGTAGGGCAACCGCACCGGTTGCCGTTTTCAAAAAATGCGGCAGGCGGAGCGCCTGCCCTACAACTACGCGAGGCGGGGCACAACCCGTGCTTGTTGCCTTTGTTGTGGAAGCGGCGAAACATTCTCTGCGCAAAGTCGCAGCCGACCGTGACATCTTTTTTCATTGTCAGCATTGCAAAGCAGCATTGGTCGCGAATCGATCGGCCGGAGGAATGACATTGACCTGCCAGAAATGCGGCCAGCTCACACCCGTTCCGAAAGTAGAAGAACCGAGCGCGAGCGCGTTAGCGTATGCTGAAGAAATTCGGGGAAAGCTGACGGAGAACGAATCACAACGCGCTGAAATCACCGGCAATATTAATCAGCTCACCATTCAACTGCATCGCTGGCAACTGCGCTTGCAAACGTTGAACGAGCGCAAACAACAGCTCGAAAAAGAGCTGGGTGTGAAGCAACGTTGACGTTGCATCCGGCTGGCGCGTGAGGACACGCGCCCTTACAACGTTTGTCATTCCGAGTCCCGCCATTGCGGGACGAGCAATCTCACAGTCGAAGTTTTGATCACACAATTTTTCGAGCGTGATCTTTTGTGTCTGTGAGAGATCCCTCACTCCGTTCGGGATGACCGCGCGCTTTGCGAACGTGGCGCACATGCGTACGTTTTCGCGTGCGGCAATATCATGACCTTCTTCGACTGGTGCTCGAAGAAGGTCAGCCACGCGCCGATCGCACCGGCACTGGCACGTTGTCGATCTTCGGTGCGCAAGCGCGTTTCGATCTGAGCCCGACTGGCCCGGGATTTCCGCTGCTGACGACGAAAAAGCTGCACATCAAATCGATCATCTATGAACTGCTCTCGTTATCTGAACGAGCATGGGGTCACGATTTGGGACGAATGGGCGGATGAAAAAGGAAATCTCGGCCGCGTTTACGGCGCGCAATGGCGGGATTGGCGGGGCGAGAACGGCATCCGGGTCGACCAAATCGAGAACGTGATCGCGCAGATCAAAAAAAATCCGTCCAGTCGACGATTGATCGTGAGCGCGTGGAATCCGGCCGAGATCGAGAAGATGGCGCTGCCACCCTGTCACGTGCTCTTCCAATTTTACGTGCAGGACGGCGAACTAAACTGCCAACTCTACCAACGCAGCTGCGATTTGTTTCTCAGTGTGCCGTTCAACATCGCTTCCTACGCGCTGCTCACGATAATGGTCGCGCAAGTTGTCGATCTTACGCCGGGCGATTTTGTCCACACCTTCGGCGATCTTCATCTTTACAACAACCATCTCGAGCAAGCGCGCGAACAGCTGACCCGCGATTGTCGATCTTTGCCGCGGATGAAATTGAATCGCGCGGTGAAAAACATCTACGATTTCAAATTCGAAGATTTCGAGCTGATCGATTATAAGCCGCATCCATCGATCAAAGCGCCCATCGCCGTCTGAGACTTTTCCGCGCGGCGCGGGTTCAAGTAGATGTGAGGGCTCTCAGGGGAATTGCCTGCCGCGCCATAGCCTTTGGCGTAGGCGGGTCGATCTTCTTCGTTTCAGTGGCGTCGGTATGCGCGCAAGACGAGAATCCATTTCGAGTTGAGATCGATTTACAGCAGCAAAGCGCTTACTTAATCCGCGGACGGCAGGTGGTGATGGAATCGCCGATCTCAAGCGGCCGTTACGGACATCTGACTGAGACCGGCTCGTTCAAAGTGATCGAGAAAGAACTGAATCATCATTCGAGTATCTACGGCAAAATCGTCGACGGTTACGGCCGCACGATCGTGGCCGATGCTGACGTCGATATGCACGTGCCGCGCGGCTGTAGGTTTGTTCCGGCGCCGATGCCTTATTTTATGCGGTTCCACGGCTCGGATGGAATGCACGCGGGTTATTTGCCTGGCTATCCGGCGTCGCACGGTTGCGTGCGAATGCCGGAACAGTTAGCGGTTGCATTCTTCAATGCAGTGGAAGTCGGTACTCCGGTGCGCGTGTTTGGCCGCACAGCGCGGACGAATCAATTTTATCGCTATGGTCCCCAACCGCAGCCCGGAACATTGCCTTGGTTCAGGCGGCCGATCGGCCCGCAATTCGAGCGCACATATCCGTCGCGTCCCGTTTATCCCTGAGGCTGTGGAGGTAGGCGTCTCACCTGCAAAATCTACGCAGAGCAGCCGAGGACGGCTGCCACCACAAAAGAAATCTTACGGCCGCTGCTCGGCCGATTTCTTGACGTTGGTGCTGGCAGTCTTCGGTCCGCGGGAAAGATCAACAAGGTCGGCAAGAATATTGAGTGTCTCGTCGCGCTCGGGATCGATCACCGGCTCCTTGGTGTCGTCGGCGGCGCCGATCGTGTCGGTGTCATCATCCGGCGCTGCTTCGGGTGAAACTTTTGTCGCGCCGGCTTTGGCTTTGGCTTCGGCCAGTTTTCCCGGATACATGATCAACTGCAGATTGGGTTTATCGACGGTGTCCAGTGTTAGCCGATAGATATTCGGTTCTTCTTCATGGCGAGCGAGACGCTCTTTCGAGCGCACGTCTTTTCGGAGCTTGTCGTCTTGAATCTCTTTCCGGCGGGCATCTTCGTTCAGGGTGATGCGGTTCTCATCCAGCTTGTGGCGGAGCCGCTCCATGTCCTCCATCACATAATGAAATTCAGAATCGTGCTGGGCGCGTTCGGACGACCGACGCTTCAGTTCCTCGACAAATAATGGATGACCATCGGACCATTTGGTGAAGCGCGCCTTCGGCACCTCGTCGTAGGGCAGACAATTTTTCAGCGCGCCTTCACCGAACTCGGGCAGATCAGTCAGCGTCGGCAACACAATATCCGAAGCCACTCCGTGAAGCTGAGTGGAACCACCGGCCACACGATAAAATTTCTGAATCGTTAACTTCAGCTCGCCGTCGTCATCCGAGCGACTACCAAGCAACGAAGTGAATCGGCCAATCGGCAAAATTGTCTGCACCGTTCCTTTGCCGAAGGTATTTTTGTCACCCACGATGACCGCGCGTCCGTAATCCTGGAGTGCGGCGGCGAAGATTTCACTGGCCGACGCGCTTTGCCGGCTGGTCAAAACAATCAGCGGACCGGAATAGGAGATGCCCGGATCCGGATCACTCGAGATAACAATGTTTCCGTTGGACCCTTTCGTTTGCACGATCGGTCCCGATTTCAAAAATAAACCAGTCAGCGAGATGGCTTCTTCCAGCGAACCGCCGCCGTTCCGACGAAGATCGACAACCAATCCGGCAACGTTTTCCTTTTTCAGACGTTTCAGCAACGCGAGCACATCGCGGGTCGTGCTCTTGGAGTGCCGATCCATGTCGGCATAGAACGAGGGAAGCGTCAGCCAGCCGAGCTTCACCGGGTTGCCGTTCTCGTCCTTCTTAATAATAATGTCCGCGCGCGCTTCCTGGTCTTTCAATTTAATTTCATCGCGCACGAGCTCGACGTTCTTGCGCTGCGACGGATCAGGGGCGTTGGCGGGAATCGCGAGCAGACGAACCTTTGTGCCCTTCTTGCCCCGGATCATTTCGACGACTTTGTCCAGACGCATGTCGCGCACATCAACAAACTCTCCCTGACCTTGACCAACGGCGGTGATCCGGTCGCCAACTTTTAATCGGCCGTCCACTTGAGCTGGTCCACCGGGAACCAAGCTTTCGATTTTGGCGTAGCCGTCTTCAGTGCGCAGCATTGCGCCGATGCCGACGAGCGAGAGTCCCATCTGAATGTTGAAATTCTTGAAGTCAGCCTTGCTCAGGTATTCCGAATGCGGGTCGTACGATTGGGCGAGCGCATCGAGATAGAGTTTCACCTGTTCTTCTCGATCTTCTTCGTGGACGTTCCGCGCGATGCGATCGTAGCGACGGCCAACCAATTGCGGGCCGGGTTCGATCGGATGCTCACTCAGTTTCTCCTGAAGCAGTTCGCTCGCGATCCGACCGCGCCAGAGCTGATCGGCCTCGGCTTCGTCCTTTGGCCAGGGCGCTTTTTCGCGACGTAGTTCTACCGTCGCCTCGGTTTTGAAATCCATCGGCTCCTTCAGCAGCTCTTTAATCTTGGCAACCCGCTCATCAACGCGCTTCTGGTAGAGATCGTAGATTTCGTAGGCCGGCTTGAGATTTCCAAGCAAGACATCGTCAGCCAGGGCGGTTCCATATTTGCCTGTTAGAGCGTCGACATCTTTCTGAGTGAAGAAGAGATGGCTGAAATCGAGCAACTCAAGATAATTGCGCAGGAATTTCTGCGACATCTCGGCATTCAGTTGTTGATGGGTATAATGGCCTTCTTCCAGAAGACGACCCACTGAGACGCAGATTTGCCCGGCGTCCGATTTTGCCTGCAGCGCCTGTGGCGTGGCGCTGATCAAAGCGACCGCTGTGATCGCTGAGAGGACGGGGAAACGTAGTTTCATCGGAAAAGCGCGGTCTTCAGGTTCGCAGACTTTGTGACCAAACGCAACCAACCAGCTAAAATCGACCCGCTCTGCGCCTGTGGCAGCCGTTCGCAAGCAATCAGCTGGGTCGCCCGGCTACTTCGGTTCGTGGCCTTGTGCAAAATCATATTTTTACTGGAAGTAGCTGCCCGCAGGAAGCGGGCGCGGCGACATGTAAGAGGATGAGACAACTTGCCTGCGGAAACATTCAAAATCTGCTCTGGGCGGCAACCTGAGCACCGCGTCAGTCAATTCCTCACTTGGCAAGGTGGCTGGGATCGAGTGCTTCATTTACAGTCAAGGTGCAGATGAATTACGAGGCGTTTTGCGGCGGCGTTTTCGAGACGAACTGCTATCTCCTCTCGGCGCTCGAAGGCTGGATTCTCTTTGACGCGCCTCAAGGGGCTTGCGACTGGGTCAATTCCCACGGTATTGATCTAAAATTTCTGTTACTCACTCACGGCCACATCGATCACATCCAGGATGTCGCCAAAATCAAACGTCGGTTCAATTGCCAGATCGGCTGCCACCCGATGACCGCGCCGATGATTTCCGATCGCGAATTTTTTCGGAACTTCGGCTTCGAATTGGAAGTCGAGCCAGCCAAACCGGACTTTTTTATCGAGGAAACGCCGGCTCGAAATTTTCTCGGAGCGGAATTTCAAGTCCTGGAAGTGCCGGGGCATTGTCCGGGCAGTCTTTGTTTCTTCTCGCGCAAGGACGATTTGCTCATCGGTGGCGATGTGCTCTTTGCCGGCGGCGTTGGTCGCTGGGATTTACCCGGTGGAGATGTCGATCTCTTGCTTAACGGAATTCGGCAGAAACTTTTTCCGCTCGGCGACAACGTGACGGTTCTGCCTGGTCACGGACCGCCGACAAAAATCGGCACTGAGCGCCTAACCAATCCGTTCGTGAGTTAATGGAAACAGTTAGCCGTTTGCTCCGATTAATCCCAGCGATAGTAATCGCCGCCGCGGACACGCAATCGCACTTCGATTTGATGCAATTCGTAACGCAAGCTGTCGATCTCGCGGCGCAAACGCCAGCTATCAAACCCGTGGCGATAACGCCAGTTCACACGATTCACCTGAACTGAGATGCGATCGAGTTCGCGGCGAAGGCGCCAGTCGCCCCGGTAGCGGCTCAGCTCCCAGCGGACATGCGCGAGCATCCGATTGAGGCGATCGATGCGCCAATCCAGCCCGCTGCGTCCCGGTGAAACATAGGCTGCGCGATTGTCATAGCGATAATCGTAAGCAAATGCCGAAGCGCCTCCCAGGCTCAGTCCCAACGCAATAACTAAAATCAGTTTCTTCATGGCGAACTCCTTTTGTTTGCAGAATTCGACGTAACCGGCCGGCGGGCATTCGAGCCCGGCGTGAAAAATTAGCCGAGCTTGGCCAAAAGATTTTCGAATAATTCGAGGCCGGCGATTTTTCCAACGATTTGGTGGAGTGAGCTAACCGCCTTCGGGATGTGCTGGAGAAAATGCTTGTGATCTTTGACCAGGCCAAGAAAACCGTAGGCGCCCAAGGCTTGCATTAAACGCTGCATGGCACAGAGGCGCAGCGTCTCCAGAAAATCGGCGCCGGGTTTTTCGCGACAGTAATGTTCGAGCAATTCGTCCTGCTCAGCATCACTTAGATCGACATATGGATCGTAAAGCAACGAAGCCAGGTCGTAGTGCGCGAGACCAGGACGCATTCCCTGAAAATCGATTAAGTAAGCCTGGCCGTTGCGGAGGAGAATATTTTGCGACTGAAAATCGCGATGCACTAGGACCCGAGGCAACTGCGCCAGCTTTTCAGCGATCTTTTGCAAGACGGAAAGTCCCGCCAAGGTTTCGATCTCACCTTTTTCAACTTCGAAATAACGGCCAAGACAGTTTTCGAAGAAATAATCCTGCTCCCAGCGGTAGAGGGCGGTGTTGAATTCGGCCGGCAAATGCTGATGCATTTCGACACAAACCGATTCAGGCAGTTCGTGCAGCTTTCTGACTTCGTCTAATGCCGATTCGTAAAAGGCGCGGCGCACCAGCCATGGCTCGCCCCGATAAGCGAATAGATCGCGCTCCCCAAGATCTTCCAACCAAATCAGACCTTCGTCAGCGTCGTGATAATAAATTCTCGGAGCATGAACGCCATGCATTTCAAGAAATTGCGCGATCTCGACATAGTGACGGTTCTCTTCCCGTTCGAGATTGTACTTCACCAAAATCAACGATTGATCGGACGAACAACGAACGCGGTAAAATTTCCGGTCCGAACCACCTTTCTCGATCGGCGAAATCTTTACTTCATCGACATTGAATCGCGGAAAGTGTCGTCGCGTCTGGCGGAGAAGGACCTCGGTTCTCATTAATTAGATGTCGATGTTGCGATGCGTTCCGGTGGCGGTTTTTCGGGCGCGGACAATACAACCAACCAGCTCACTTTTGGAAGCAATTTGTGCACCTAGCCATAAGATTGTGTCGTCAAGCACAACGCCTGCGCCGACATTGCAGTCTTTCCCCACGACTGAGCAGCCACGAATGTCCGCGCTTGGGTCGACCACCGCGCTCGGATGCACCGGCGCCCACCATTCCGGCGTTTTCACATGCGCCGGCCGCCAACGTTCGTTCGAAACCACGCGATGCACTTCGAAATATTCCGCGCGCGAGCCAAGATTGAACCACTTTCCCTCCTCCAACACGACCCCTCCGATTTTTCCGCCTTGAGAGATCCAATCCCCAAGAACCGGAATGAAGGAGATTTTTTGCTTGGGCGGAATGCGCGCGAAGACCGAGGAGCTCCACACTGCAATATTGGCAAAATCGTATTCGCCTGGGATACCGTAGCGGTTGGAAATATCGACGACGCGGTTTTCGCGAAAGGCGATTGCAGAGCCTAAACCCGTGTGACGCAAGGCCAGCGTGACGTCATTAGCTCGATTGAAATGCTCATCGATCAAAGGCAGCAAACGAATGTCCGTCAAAACGTCGCCGCTGTAGGTGATGAATGGCTCGCGGCTCAAAAGAGTTTCAATGTTTTTAATGCCGCCGCCGGTCTCAAGAAGCACTGGTTCATGGACAAGCGTGAGTGACGTTCCGAAGTAGCTGTTGTCCGGAAACGCTTTGGCGAAAGCCTCCGGCAACCGGTGGGTATTGATCACGAATGCCTGGATCCCGATGTCGATCAAATGATCGAGTGCGAAAGTAATCAGCGGCTTCTGAAAAATCGGCACGAGCGGTTTCGGCAGCTCGTCCGTGAGGGGGCGAAGCCGCCTCCCAAGGCCGGCACCGAGGACGAATGCTTGTTTGATCACGGCCATGGCGTTACAAATTCCGAATGGCCGAGGAAACAGTCTGGCGCGGTAGCGTCTCGCAATGGAAAAACTTTGGATTCTTCGTTCTCAACATTTTGTTCGCGGCGGCAATTGTCATTATCTTCATCATCACCCGGCGGCAGTTGTCACCAGAGATTAGGAACTTTAGTTCATACATTTTGATTCTTCTTGCGGTGCCAATCTTTATCGCTGGCAAGCGTTATCTCCAAACGAAATGCAGGGGTTACGAGCTGACGACCGAACGATTGAAAACCACGGAAGGCGTTTTTAGCAAAGTGGCCGAGACGCTCGAATTGTATCGCGTCAAAGACATTGAGACGCGGCAACCATTTCTCTATCGCCTGTGCGGCATCGAAAACGTCCAACTCAACACTTCGGATACTTCTTCGCCGTTCGTTTTCATCAAAGCGATTCCGCACCACGTCGGCCTAGCGGACAAGATTCGAAATCAGGTCGAGACGATTCGTCAGCAAAAAGGCGTTCGCGAAATCGACGTCGAGTAAGCGCCGCCCAATTCACTTCTCCTGCGGCGTCAGCTCGGCCAAGCCCTTAGTCAGATCGTTCAAGGCGCGGAGGCAGGCGGTTTTGTGTTTGTCGATCCAACGCTCGGAAATTTGCTTCAGCGGAGCCGGGTTGAGGTAATGTAACTTTTCGCGGCCGCGCCAAAGGGGAACAACGAGATCGGCTTTGATTAGCAAACCCAAGTGTTTAGTAATGCCCTGGCGCGTCATGCGGAGATGTCGACAGAGCTGATTCAAGGTCTGGCCATTGTTTAAATGGAGCTGATCGAGGAGGGCGCGCCGGTTTGGGTCGGCCAGGGCTTTAAAGACGTCGTTCATACTGGGACGAAATATGCAACCAAATGGTTGCATATTAGTCCCAGTGTTGCAAACCCCCAAAGCAAGCCTCATTACCACGGTATTCCCGGCGAACCAGCCCCTCAAGTGCTGATCACTTCTTCAGGTAGAGCGTGCGTGTCCCAAAGTCGATGATCCCGTGATGACTTCGCAGAATCTCTGCGCCAAGCAGGCCCGCCACCGGCTGGGAACCTCGGAGGAGATCGCTATGAATCAGGCCTTCGAGGTCGACCACGCGAACGTCTTTGCCAACAATATCAACCGAGCCGACGGAGAGTCGGCTAATCCGGGCGATTTCCACGCCGCGCTGCTTCAAGTTTACGGCAGTTGAAGTAAAAGGCGTTTCATGAAGAGGAATATGCAACCGGCGGACGAACGCGCGATGCAACAAGGTTGCGAACGCGCCCGTATCCACCATTAACCGGGCGGGTTCTCCATTGATGGCTCCGTCAACGTACAGATTATAAGTTTCACTCACCCGAATCGGCACGCTGCGGAAGCCGCGATATTGTGTGCCAGGCGTTTTGCCCGGAAATGCGGGATCCATTTTGAGGATCAACACCTGTTTCTGGCAGTCCAGCACGGCGCCAGTCGGAAACAGAATATCAGCACCGAGAATCCCATCGATTTCTTGTTCGTGAAGCATGCGGGACGCGCGTCCGGAGCCGGAAAGATCGACAACAACCACGGGCTCATCGACGAGATTGAGTGCGCCAATGCGGAAGTTGCGCGCGATGGCGACGTTGTTAAACGCGCCATTAATTTGCAGCCGAGCCGGCAGAGTCGAACTTCCTGGAAGGCCAGTCAGTCCAAAATGCGCGCGGCGTCTTAGTGCGATTGCACTTACCGGCGCGCCACTGTCCACCCCAAGCAAGGCGGGCTTGCCGTTGATGAATGCGCGGACGAGGAGGTGGTTTTGCTGGGAACGTGTCAGTGGAAGGGCTTCAAAGCGCGGAGAAGAAGAATCCGAAACGCGTTGGCCCTCCGGAGCCGCCACGCAGATTTCCGCCGTCGCGAAGAAAGCCGCGAGCAAGATCGACAATATTTTGGGAGAGAAGCACCGGGCCAGGATTTTCACGCGGCGGAGGATAGCATGGTTCGTTTTAGGCGAAAGCGGTTTCACGTTTTCAGACTCATTTTTAAAAGCGCAACTGTTTTGACGTTGCGCAATCCGGTCGGAAGATGATTAACTCTCGCGTAATGACTTCGCCGCCGGCCGCCGACGAAAAATTTGTCCGTGGTCTCGGCTTGCTCGATTCCACCATGCTCGTCGCGGGGTCGATGATCGGCTCCGGCATTTTCATCGTCTCCTCTGATATTTCGCGGCAAGTAGGCTCGCCCGGATGGTTGTTGATTGTCTGGCTCATCACTGGCTTGCTGACTCTGACCGCGGCGCTCTCCTACGGCGAGTTGGCGGCGATGATGCCTAAGGCCGGCGGGCAATATATTTATTTGCGCGAAGCCTTCTCGCCGCTCTGGGGTTTCCTGTATGGCTGGACGCTTTTCCTCGTGATTCAGACAGGAACGATCGCGGCGGTCGCCGTCGGGTTCGCAAAATTTCTCGGTGTCATTTGGCCGAAGATTTCCATCGATAACTACATTATTGCACCGATGCGGATCACCTCGGGTTATGCGATTTCTCTGTCGACCGCGCAGTTCGTAGGCGTGCTGCTGATCGCATTGCTCACATTCATGAACACGCGCGGGCTAAACCTCGGCAAGATCGTTCAGAACGTCTTCACGATCACGAAGACGGGTAGCCTGATCGCGTTAATCCTCCTAGGCGTTTTGATCGGTTGGAACGCCGATGCCGTTCACATCAACTTCGGAAACTTCTGGCATGTCGGCGGCAAATTGCAGGATGTCGGCCAAGGCTTAACAGCCGCGACCGCCTTCGGGCTCTTGATCGGCATCTGCGTGGCGCAGACGAATTCGCTTTTCGCTGCCGACGCGTGGAACAACATCACCTTCACTGCCGGAGAAGTGAAGGACCCGCGGCGGAACATTCCGCTGTCGCTCGCATTCGGAACATTTTTAGTTATTGCTCTCTACCTGCTCGCGAACGCCGCGTATCTCGTAACGCTGCCAATCGAAGTGATCAAGACTGTGCCAGCGGATCGTGTTGCATCGGCGACGGCCGATGTAGTCTTCCCCGGACGCGGCGCTGTGATTATGGCCGTTGCGATCATGATCTCGACCTTCGGCTGCAACAACGGATTGATTCTCGCCGGCGCGCGCGCTTACTATGCGATGGCGCGTGACGGTCTGTTCTTCCGTCGCGTCGGCGAGTTGAACAAACAGCACGTGCCCGCTTGGGGGCTCATCATTCAGGGTATTTGGGCCGCGCTGCTCGTCCTGCCGCGCACGATTAATAAAGATGGAAGCTTTGGTTCGCTCTACAACGATTTGCTCACATACGTCATTTCGGCCGCGCTCATCTTCTACATTCTGACGATCATCGGCATCTTCGTGCTCCGCCGAAAACAACCTGACGTCGAGCGGCCGTATAAAGCATTCGGTTACCCAATCGTGCCCGCACTCTACATCGTCGGCGCAGCCGTGATTCTCTTCGTGCTGTTCGTTTATCAAACGGCGACGACCTGGCCCGGTCTGATCATCGTCCTGACCGGTGTGCCTATCTATTTTCTCTGGCGAAAATCACGGCCGACTTAGCTTGTCGGGCTTGCTGAATGCTGCATTCAAAGAAATCAGAACCGTTTCGCACACATACCAATTACCCGAAGAAGGAGACCTAACGTATGGGAAATCTATTCGCGAGAAAACCTCTCGATAGGCTAATGCACGAAGCCCAGGAGGTGGGCGAACACAGTCTGAAACGCTCACTCGGTTGGATAAACCTGGTCGCGCTCGGAATCGGCGGAATCATTGGCGCCGGTTTGTTTATTCGCACTGCGGCGGCAATTGCTGATCGCGCAGGTCCGTCCGTTGTGCTTGCCTTTATTGTCGCCGGCATCGGCTGCGCGTTTGCCGGTCTCTGTTACGCGGAATTTGCGTCGATGATTCCGGTTGCAGGCAGTGCCTACACCTATTCCTACGCGACGATGGGCGAGTTTGTCGCGTGGATCATTGGCTGGGATCTCATTCTCGAATATGCTGTCGCCGCAGCCACGGTTTCCACAGCATGGAGTGAGTACGCCAATCGCGTTCTTAGCTGGTTCGATATGCGAATCCCGTATCAATGGTCGCATTCACCTTTCGAACATGACCCGGGAGGCGTTTACGGCATCATGAACATCCCGGCAGTGTTCATCCTGCTCATACTTACGCTCCTGCTTATCCGGGGCACGAAGGAATCGGCCTTGGTCAACGGTGTAATCGTTATTCTGAAGGTGAGCATCGTTCTGCTCTTTATTGGGATCGGCTGGCAATTCATTAATTCGGCAAATCACACGCCGATGATTCCGGCGCCGACGACTTACACGACACCCCAAGGCATCACGCACCACTATGGCGGAATTCTTGGAATTCTCGGCGCGGCCGGTGTCGTATTTTTTGCCTTCATTGGCTTCGATGCGGTTTCGACCGCCGCCCAAGAAGCAAGAAATCCGAAGCGCGACATGCCGATTGGAATTCTTGGATCACTCGTCTTCTGCACAATTCTTTACGTTCTGTTCTCTTATGTGCTGAGCGGCGTCGCGACGGTCGGGGACTTTCGCGCGGCCGGCCGTGAAGCCTCCGTCGCGTTCGCGATCACGAAATACATGACTGGCTACGAATGGCTTTCCAAATCAGTCACCGTCGCGATATTGGCTGGCTTTTCATCGGTCATTCTCGTGATGTTGCTCGGCCAGTCCCGAGTGTTTTTTTCGATGAGTAGGGACGGCTTGGTGCCAAAGATTTTTTCCAATGTGCATCCGCGTTACAGAACGCCGTATAAATCCAACATGTTATTCTTTGTTTTCACCGGCGTGCTTGCGGCATTTGTTCCAGCCGACGTCACGGGTGAAATGACCAGCATCGGAACGTTGTTCGCTTTTATTCTGGTGTGCGCCGGCGTCTGGATCATGCGAGTGCGTAACCCTGAGCTGGAACGCGGATTCCGCGTGCCGGCGGCGCCCCTTGTTTGCACACTGGGCATCATTGTCTGCGGCGCGATGATCTACGGCCTCGGATGGACGAATTGGATGCGGCTGATCGTCTGGTTACTGATTGGCTTCATCTTTTACTTTGGCTACGGGAAGAGCCACAGCCGTATCAACGCGCCACCGCCGGAAATGCCGGAAGGGATAAAGTTCACCCAGTAGACCGCGGCGGCTAACTCCAACTGCTGCCACCGAAACCGCGCGAACTACTGCTCGCGCCAAATCCAAGCAACGCTTCAGCGCGCCGGCGCAACGCCGCACCGTTTCCGCGTTTTACAAATGCCCGCCGCGCAGCACCGATCTCGTCGATCGACAAATTCATCGCTCGCAAGACTTCCCATTCTTCCGGAGTCAAAAGCGCGCGATCTTCATCGGTCACCGCCCGCTTTTGGAGACGGGAAATGATTTCGCTGAGGGCGTCCGTATTGGAAGCGCGAAAGAGATCGATCAGGCGTTGAAAGCTTAGATGGAAGGGAATCGTGGCAACATCGACATCTACGTTTTCAGCCGGGCGCTCGGGCGGCATTTTGACGTCATCGGATGTTGCGACTGAATTCCAAACCGCTGCCGGATGATAATATCCGATCTCGACGCGGTAACTTTCTCGCGATTCGGAAACGGTGAGGTAGGAATTACCCACCATCGGCTCGACGGCCGCCACCGTTTCTTCGCTGCCATCGCTGCGATAAACGCGTAAGTGAACTTGACGATCCACCGGCGCGGTGTTCTCAAAGATTGAGGACCAATCGACATTCCAATAGGCAAACAAGGTCCGTGGATCACGCGCGGTGGCGAACAAAAGTGGCGCGCCATAAACCCGCGGCAATTCGACAACTTCGGGCAGATCGTTGGGGAGCTTGGGGTCACTTCGAACGAAACGCACCACCGGCCCATTTGAAATTCGGTATCCGGTATGCGCGTTGGATGTTGTGGTCTCGGTCTCGTTATCAGTTTGTTCTGCCATGACGCTTGTGCCCCAAATCTGCCGAGAATTACGGGAACGAAAAGCGGAATGTTGCGCGGTGCATCCGAAGATCGACAGTCGATCTGCAGATTCGCTGTCAAAGAGTGAAGCCGTATATCATTTTCAATCCCCGTGCCGGGTCCGTTACCAATCGGGAAAAGGTTCTTTCACAACTGACGCAACTAAATCCCGTAGCATTGCGGATCACGCGAAAGGCCGGCGACGCCGAAAAATGGGCGCGAAACGCTATCAGGACAAAATGTGATTACATCGTGGTTGCGGGCGGTGATGGAACATTAAACGGAGTGGTGAATGGATTAGCCACCGACGCAAAGGGCGTCCGCATCGGAATCGTACCGCTTGGAACGGGGAATGATTTTGCGCGCACACTCGGACTGCCGTTTACGATCGAGCACAACATCGACATTCTTCGTTCGGCCCAGACAAAGCGAATCGATCTCGTTCGGGTTAAGAGTAAGCGCGCGCGATATTTCGTGAACGTGTCAGCCGGCGGTTTTAGCGGCATGGTGGACGAAAAAATGACACCAAAGATTAAGCGGGCATGGGGACCTCTCGCTTACATCCGCGGGGCGGCCTCTGCGTTGCCGAAACTACACGCGTATCACACGCAGATTTTATTAGACGACGGCGAGCAATTGTCTGCCGAGCTTTATAATGTGGTCGTTGCAAATGGCCGCTTCGTCGCAGGCGGACTGCCAATCGCGCCTGCTGCCGATCCGAGCGACGGTTTGCTTGAAGTCGTTTTGATTCCAAGGCTCGGCGCCCCTGAAATTGCATTGCTCGCAGCCGAAATCGTTTTAGGTAAACATCTGTCGAGCAATGCGACGGTACTTCGACGGGCCAAAAAAATTTCTGTCCGGTCGCGGCCAGGAATGTGGTTCAACGTGGACGGCGAACTGGTTGGCAATGCACCAGCAGTATTTCAAATCCTGCCGCGCGCGCTAAACTTCATTGTAAAGCGATGATCAGCGACAAAGTCGTTCCATTGGAGAAGCTTCGGCGGCATGCAAGAAATCTACACGCTGCCGGAAAAAAACTCGTCGCAACAAATGGTTGTTTCCATTTGCTTCACGTCGGACATGTTCGCTACCTGAATGCGGCTCGCGCGCTTGGCGACGCACTGATCGTTGGAATCAATGGCGACGAATCCGTTCGCGAGCTCAAGGGACCGGGTCGCCCAGTTAACAATCAAAATGATCGGGCGGAGATCATAGCGGCGTTGAAATGCGTTGATCTGGTCGCGATCTTTCCAGAACTGCGCGCAACAAAATTCCTCGAACTCGCTGCGCCCGACATTTATGTGAAAGGCGGCGATTACAACGCTGACACCTTGAATGCCGAAGAACGCGAAGTTCTTCGAAAAATCGGCGCTAAGATCGACATCGTGCCGTTGGAGCACGGCTATTCGACATCTGATTTACTGAAACGTTTGAGCAAACTCGCAAAATGAAGGGCCTAGGCCTTGGAATCCTTGGGTCAGGAAAAGGATCGAATTGCCGCGCGATTCTTGAAAGCATTCGGGCGGGAACATTGTCCGCTGAAGCGCGAGTAGTGATTTCCGATGTTCTCGATGCGCCGATTTTGGAAATCGCGTGCGAATTCTCCGTTCCGAATGCTTACCTTCCGCCGGGTCAATTTCGCACGCGGCTGGAGCCAAACGCTGAGGCAGAGCTGGTGCAAATGTTGCGGGAGGCAGAAGTGGAGTTGGTGGTGCTGGCCGGGTTCATGCGCGTTTTGAAATCGCCGATGTTGGAAGCATTCCGGCGGCGAATCATCAACATTCATCCATCCTTGTTGCCAAAATTCCCAGGGTTGGAAGCGTGGAAACAAGCGCTCGATGCGGGTGAGACCGTTACCGGTTGCACCGTTCATTACGTCGACGAAAAAATAGATCACGGCGATATAATAGCGCAGCGCGAAGTGCCGATTTTGCCTAACGACAACTCTGAAAGCCTGCACGCGCGAATTCAGGACGCCGAACACGAACTATATCCGGCCATGATCGAAAAACTTTGTCGCGAAAGGGATCGCGTCCTCTAAGTCGTCTCAGCTTTTTGGTCACGCCGCAGTAATTCTTCCATCGCCTGCGCTGGTGCTTTTTGCTGGTAAAGCAGCGAGTAGACCTGATCGATAATCGGCGTATCGACTTGAAATTTACGCGCGCATTCATAGGCACTCTTAGCGGTGGGGATTCCTTCCGCAACCGTGCCCAGCGACGAAGCAATTTCGTTTAACGAGCGACCCTGGGCTAATTGTTCGCCGGCGCGCCGATTACGGCTGTGCCGACTAAAGCAAGTCGCGATAAGATCTCCGACACCACTCAATCCGTAAAACGTTCGTAGTTCTCCTCCCATCTTTGTTCCGAGGCGGACCATTTCGGCTAGCGCTCGGGTGACGAGAGCCGCTTTGGAATTGTCACCCAAACCGAGGCCATCGCCGGCTCCAGCTGCGATCGCGAACACGTTCTTGAGTGCGCCGCCCAGCTCGATCCCGGCCAGCTCCTCACCCGTGTAAATTCTGAACCGCGGCGTGCCGAGATAGTTCTGAAGGTTGGCTGCAAATTCTGGTCTTGTACACGCCAAAACAGTAGCCGTCGGCAATTCATGCGAAACTTCGGCGGCTAAATTTGGCCCTGACAAAACCGCGATAGGATGTTTGGGAAACATTTCGGCAACTATTTCACTCATGCGCTTGCCAGTTCCATACTCAATGCCTTTGATGCAGCTCAGCAGCACGGCGTCGGGATTGATCGTAACTTCTCTGAGTTGAGCGGCCGTTTCACGCAGCGCAGTTGAGGGCGTAACAAAAATAATTAAATCAGCGTCGGCACACGCTCGAAGCTCACTTGTTAGGCCGACACTTGTCGGCAGATTTACACCAGGAAGATAAGCTCTGTTCTCCCGCGATCTTTGCAGCTGCTCAATTCGTGACCGATTTCTTCCCCAAAGCAAAATCGAGTGACCTTGCCGTGCCCAAATTACCGACAACGCTGTTCCCCAGCCGCCGGCTCCAATCATTGCAATTTTTTCCGGTTTCACTTTCGAGCGAAGCGCGGTTCAGTGCCTTTCCGCAGGCGCGACAAGTTAGAGCGATGCCGCACGACTACAATCGTTGCCAGACAGAACGCAAAATAGAGGGGGATCGGTGTATCCATTTCTTTCAAAAACAGCATGATTGCAACCGTGATAGGAAGCGCGATTGCCGCTGCCATCGAAGCGAGAGACACATACCGCGTGGCTTGAAACACCACAATCCAAACCACGCACACGATCACTGCCGTTATCCAGCTTATGCCAAAAAGAGCGCCGATCGAGGTAGCGACCCCTTTTCCACCTCTAAATCCAAGCCATATCGAATAGCTGTGTCCGATCACAGAAAAAATGGCGCCCGTCGCGGCACAAAGATCGACAAATTGCGCGCTCGATCGAGCGGCTTTGGCCATAATCAGAGCCAGTGCGACGGCAGCCAAGCCTTTAGCCAAGTCCACAACGAAGACCAGATATCCGAACCGCTTACCTAGGATGCGGGTGACGTTTGTCGCACCGATATTCCCGCTACCAACCTTGCGAATGTCGACGCCCACGAGTCTGCCGGCAATGTAACCCGTCGGAAAAGACCCGAGGAGATAAGCAAGCGACGCGACGCTAGCAAGAGTGGCCACGACAGATTTAATTCGAGTCTGCTTCGGCAACCGAAGCCGCCATGTTTCGATGTAAGTCACTCTTAACAAGCCATATAGACAGAATAGAAATATCTGCCGGGGTCACGCCGCTGATCCTCGCAGCTTGTCCTAAAGTGGTCGGGCGTACTTTGGAAAGTTTTTGGCGTGTTTCGGAGCTAAGACCTACAACCCTTGCGAAGTTGAAATCATCAGAAATCTTTTGAGAATTCCTCTTGGATAGTTCTTTGTTGTGTTGGGCCTGCCGAACTGCATAGCCTTCGTATTTGATATCGGCTTCGATCAACTCCCAAATCTCTGCAGGAGCCACTGAGCGGATTTCAGGTTCTAGGTTCAAGTAGGTGAACGTCGGCCGTTTCAGAAACTGAGAGACAGAAACCCCTCCACATTTCGAATTATCTGCCACAGCGCGACATTCCCGCAGAAGCGACATTTTGGCCTGAAAAGCCGCCCAGCGCATTGGACCAACCAACCCTACGCTGTGCCCTTTCGTTGTTAGACGTTGATCTGCATTATCATGCCGAAGCTCCAAGCGGTTCTCTGCGCGACTTGTAAACATGCGGTACGGCTCCTCCGTTCCTTTACTAACGAGATCATCAATGAGCACGCCAATGTAGGCCTCATCTCTGCCAAGTATGAACGCCGGTCTATCTTGAGCACGGAGGGCCGCGTTCGCGCCGGCAACAAGCCCCTGAGCCGCAGCCTCCTCGTAACCAGAAGTGCCGTTAACCTGCCCTGCAAAATAAAGACCACGTACATTCTTGGTTTCGAGAGTGTGAAATAACTGAGTCGGGGGGAAGAAATCGTATTCGACCGCATATCCTGGACGCATTATTTCAGCGCGCTCCAAAGCGGGTATAGAGCGTACGAACTCGAGCTGGACTTCATATGGGAGGCTGGTCGATATTCCGTTTACATAAAATTCCTCTGTGTGGCGACCCTCTGGCTCAAGGAATAGGTGGTGCGCCTCGCGGTCGGCAAATTTGACGACCTTGTCCTCGATTGACGGGCAGTAGCGTGGCCCGGTCCCTTTAATCCGCCCGGCGTAAAGCGGTGATCGATGGAGATTAGCCCGAATTATTTCGTGTGTCCGAGCCCTGGTATGCGTGATCCAGCAAGGTAATTGTTCCACGTGGAACGACGCCCCGCTGATATCATTCAAGGTAAAAACATCATCTATATCGTAGGACTCATCCCAAAAGAATGAGAATCTCGGTGGTGGCTCATCGCCAGGCTGAATTTTGCATTTCGCAAAGTCTATCGAACGGCGGTTGATCCGACATGGGGTGCCGGTCTTGAATCTTCCAATTTCAAAACCCAATTCGTGAAGGTTTTCGCTTAAGCTAGAACTGGCATCCGCCATCCGTCCGCCTGGTTGGCTGTTGCTGCCGACATGCAGCAAACCACGCAGGAATGTGCCGGACGTCACGACTACATTGCTGCCTTGGACAGTAAGACCCAGATCAGTCTCGACGCCGACCGCGCTCCCGTCCGCAACGAGAACTCTCGAAACATTGGCCTGCTTCAGATCCAAATTATGAGTACGCTCCAAAATGGCCTTCATCCGAAATTGGTAGGCCTTCTTATCGCATTGAACTCGAGGCGCACGGACTGATGGACCTTTCGATCTGTTCAACATCCGAAATTGAATGCCTGTAGCGTCTGCGTTGAGCCCCATCGCTCCACCGAGAGCGTCGATCTCCCGCACAATCTGTCCTTTAGCCAATCCACCAATCGCAGGATTGCAGGACATTTGACCGATCGTATCCAAATTTTGAGTCAGCATCAAAGTTCGACAACCGAGTCGCGCCGAGGCGAGGGCGGCTTCAATTCCGGCATGGCCGCTGCCGACAACGATCACGTCATATTCTGTTGGAAGTCTAAACATTCCCGTTAGCCTCCAAGATTCCCTGTGCTGGCACAGGCAGCAGCTGGGACAATTCAAACTGCTGCGACTC
>WNFY01001377.1_pt1 | contig 22917 bp, 20 predicted proteins | sample 5400091 | NCBI WGS metagenome assembly WNFY01 (sample SAMN13153364, study PRJNA577476) | soil metagenome | isolation source: 60 cm soil or saprolite under grassland replicate 1 | place: USA:California | collected 2016-06-15 | reverse complement strand
CATGGAAGAGCACGAGATCGCGCCAGTGCGGATCGGTTTGGAATTTCTCGAGATCGCCGAAAACTGGACGACGGCCGTTCGCATCTTGCAGGAACGTGCTCGTCAGCCGCCGCGACAACTCCGCAGCCACATCCCACAGCGTCAGCATTTTGCCTGACCCAGTCGGGAATTCGACTGTAAAGTCCTCGCCGAGATAGTGATGAAACTTCTGCAGAGATTCGACGAGCAAGAAATTCACGGGAAACCAGATCGGCCCACGCCAGTTCGAATTCCCCCCGAACAGCCCCGTAGACGACTCGCCTGGTTCGTAATCCACTCGGTGCTCCGATCCATCCACTACCAGCTTGTACGGGTTCTCGCGATGAAAGCGGGAGACCGCACGAATACCAAATGGCGAGAGAAACTCACTCTCATCCAGCATGTAGCGCAAGATGCTCCGCAACTGGTCTTTACTCGCAATGGACAAGAGTCGCCGCTCACCTCGCCCGGGCGTTTTCATGCAGGCAACGTTCTCGGTCAGGTCGGGCCGGTTCTCGATGAACCAACTCATGCGTCGCTTGAAGTCGGGCAGGCGATCGAGAACATCGGGTTCTAACGTCTCCACGGCGAACAGCGGGATCAGCCCTACCATGGAGCGGATTTTCATGGGGAAGTGCGTGCCGTCGGGCAGTTTAAGTACGTCATAAAAGAAGCCGTCTTCCTGGTTCCACAAGCCCATGCCATCGTGGCCACGATGTCCCATGGCGTTAGCGATATAGATGAAATGCTCCCAGAATTTGCTGGCGACGTCTTCGTAACATGGTTCTTCTTTTGCCAGTTCGAGTGCAATCGCTAGCAGATTCAACGTGTACATCGCCATCCAGCTGGTGCCGTCAGACTGCTCAATGTAGCCGCCGGTGGGCAACGGCGCGCTGCGATCAAAAACACCGATATTGTCGAGGCCGAGAAAGCCCCCCTGGAAAATGTTCATGCCTTCTGCGTCTTTTCGGTTTACCCACCAGGTGAAGTTCAACAGCAGCTTGTGAAACACGCGCTTCAGGAATTCGCGGTCGCCCTTGCTGTTGCGCTTCTTGTCAATTTTGTAAACCCGCCACGCGGCCCAGGCATGCACCGGCGGATTTACATCCCCGAATGCCCACTCATAGGCGGGGATCTGCCCGTTCGGGTGCATGTACCACTCGCGCAGCATCAGTGTGAGCTGTTCCTTCGCAAAATCAGAGTCTACGAGCGCTAACGGAACACAGTGGAATGCCAAGTCCCACGCGGCATACCACGGGTACTCCCACTTGTCCGGCATTGAAATCACGTCGGCGTTATAGAGGTGCAGCCACTCGTGGTTGCGCCCTTTGCCGCGCTCCGCAGGCGGGGGAGGATTGCCGGGATCGCCGTGCAGCCAATCTTTGATTACGTAGTGATAGAACTGCTTCGACCACAGCATGCCCGCGAAGCCCTGGCGCATAACGTTCTTTGCGTCGCCGGAGAGATCCTGGGGAATTACTGTGGCGTAGAACTCGTCGGCTTCGCGCTTGCGCAATGCGAACGTCTTATCGAACGACGTGAACGCAGTCTTGGGAGCGATATCGGTACCGGCAAGCCGTAACCGCACACTTACCTGCTCTCCGGCGGGAATTGTGAACCGGTAATGCGCCGCAGCCTTGGTGCCACGATGCTCGGGATTGACCGCGTCCGTTGCGCCGTGCACGACGTAATCGTTGATCCCGTCCTTTGCGAACTGGCTGCCGTTTCCCGATCCGAACAGGCGACGGGTATTGGTCTCGTTTTCCGTGAACAACAGTTCGGAAGCGCCCTCGCAATGCAGCGAGCGGTTTCCTAGCTGCGAGTGCTCCAGTGCTACCACTGGATTGACTCCAGCACTGGACTGGCACAGCTCGGGTTTTTTCCCTGCATCTTCCCAAGACCAGGTGTTGCGGAACCAGATGGTTGGCAGAAGGCGGACACTCGCCGCCTCCGGCGCACGGTTCGCTACTGTGATTCTGATGAGAATGTCTTCAACATCTGCTTTCGCGTACTCGACAAACACATCGAAGTAGCGGTTGTCATCGAAAACACCGGTATCGAGCAGTTCGAATTCCGGTTGATCTTTTCCACGGCGGCGGTTCTCTTCGACTAATCTTACGTAAGGAAATTCTGCTTGCGGGTACTTGTACAAGTACTTCATGTAGGAGTGCGTTGGCGTCGAGTCAAGGTAAAAGTAGTATTCCTTCACGTCTTCGCCGTGATTCCCTTCGTTGCCCGTTAACCCGAAGATCCGTTCTTTCAGGATGGGGTCGCGCTCGTTCCAGAGCGCAACCGCAAAGCAAAGAAACTGCCGCCGGTCGCTAATTCCGGCGATCCCGTCTTCATTCCAGCGGTAAGCTCGCGAGCGGGCCTGATCGTGAGAGAAGTATTCCCACGCGTTCCCATATGGGCTGTAATCTTCACGGACTGTGCCCCAGGCCCGTTCGCTCAGATAAGGGCCCCAGCGCTTCCAATGCTTCTTGCGCGATGCGGATTCTGCGAGTCTGATCTCTTCCTGCGTCATTACGCTGCTCCTATTTCTCTTCGACCTCGACCGCGTGCCCGTCTGGATCGCGAACCACGAACGCCTTCTTGAATCCGAGCTCAGCATTAGGATTCGCTACGACGGAGGAAGATACAAATGGCACGTGCGAGGCTTGAGATTTGCCAGCGATTGCGTCAGCATTTGCGGCCCATAGAATCGTCTGCCGATGAACAACGTCATTGGCATGCTCATCCGGCGGAAATGGTCGCCCATCTCGCGGAGCAAGGTATTCAAGAAGTTCGATACCCGGACCTTCCGCCCCCCGCAGTGCAGTGATTCTCAAGTGCGCTCCAAACACGTTGTTCAGGTGTTCCTGTTCGGTACCGTAGTTTTCGCTTTCCCCGGCTACATGCATGCCGAGAATGTCGCGGTAGAACTTCAGGCTAGCATCCGTATCCGCAACCACGATCGCAGTGTGGTCGATGCCCAGAAACAACTTTTCGCTCGGGCGGTGCCACTTCTCCGCACCCTTGCCAGGCGGAAAATGCAGGACCTCGACTGGATGTCCGTCAGTATCTTTGAAATAGAACGCGGAGATTCCACCGGCATTCTTGTTCCAGTCCGGCAGAAGCTGCGGGCCAGATGACGCGTGCTCTACTTTGTTTTGACGCAGCCAGGCATAGGCCTTGTCCATATCGCTAACGATGATTGCAATGTGCTGGAACCAGCGATCATTGCTGCGCGAATCAACGGGGATGGGACGGCCTTTAGGCGCGAGGTATTCGTCGAGTTCGATCGACTCGCCTCCGAGCTTCATTCTGACGACACGTATCCGAACGCCGAAAACACCTGCAAGGTGCTCGTAGTCTTCGCCGCTGACTTCAGAGTCCGACACTTTTTTAAAAGTGAGCACCTTGGAATAGAAATCAACGGCTCGGTCCATGTCGGAGACGGTGATTGCGACGGAGTCAACGCCGCTGATGAGAGGCGCCGCTGTCCGTGCGTTGAGTGTGGGCAGTTGCAGCGCGATCAACAACGAAATCGTGATCGCAATGCCGCGAACTTTCGAGTTGGACAATCGATGTTCCATAGCTGATCTTCGCTTGGACGGGAGCGACGCCCCTCTCTCCAGGTTTTGTTTAGTCGCCGGCTCCGACTAACTGATGCTCCTTCGCAACCGTAGCCGCACCCAGCTGATCGAGCAGGTGATCGCCGACACGGAGGGCGTTTGCCATAATCGTCAGCGCCGGATTCACCGCTGCGCTCGATGGGAAGAAGCTCCCGTCGACAACGTAAAGGTTATTGACATCATGCGCCTTGCAATTCACATCCAGCGCCGACGTTTTCGGATCGTGACCAAAACGGATCGTACCGTTCTGATGGGCAACACCGGCTAGCGGAATTCGCTGTCCAACATATAGGTTTCGGCCAAAGAGTCCCTGATGGCACTCGTGGCCGTGCATGGCGCAATTCGTCTGTTTCATTGCGTGCTTCAGCTTCGCCTGCAACCGCTCGTGAGCTTCAAGATTGTTTGGCGTGTAGCTGAGAACGATCTTCCCGTCGCGGCCGATGGTGACGCGGTTATTTGGGTCCGGCAGGTCTTCCGACGTAAGCCAGAAATCAAGCGAGTGCTGGGCCATTAGTTCCAGCGTGAAGTTCGGGGCTATAGCAGGCGCACCGGCACGAAGTGTAATTGCGTCGAGTTTTCCGACAAAGGAGATGTGTCCCATGGGATACTGCCAGTCGCTTGAGCCGAAGTAGTAGTCGTTCACACCGAGTGTTTTCTGGAAAATCGTTGGATTCGGGCACTTGGAGATCGCCATGAGAACCGAGTTGGTATGACCCATATAGTTCCGCCCTACAACGTCGGAGTTGTTGGCTAGACCATGCGGATGCTTGTCATTCGCCGAGCGCAGAAGCAATGCCGCGGAGTTGATCGCGCCGCAAGAGACTACGACGATGTCCGCCGAATAGGCTTCAACACGCCCGTTCCGCTCAACCACGACGCTCTTCACCTCGTGCCCCGATGGGCCCGTCTCCAGCTTCTTCACCAGCGAATTCGTGAGCAGGGTGACGTTTGGATGTTTAATCGCTTCGTCAACGCACACTACCTGCGCATCGGATTTCGCACCGACCAGGCAAGAGAATCCATCGCACGTCCCGCAACGAATGCAGCGGCTCTTGTGCGGGTTTTTCTCATCGAGCATGACGCCGACAGGCACATGGAACGGTTTCAATCCGGCATGCGCGAAGTCGTCTGACAATTGCTGGATACGCGGTTCATGGCTCACTGCCGGCCAGGGATACGGTGAACTGGCCGAAGGCTCGGTCGGATCTTCGCCGCGATTGCCATGCACCTGGTACAGATTTTCGGCCTGCGTGTAATAGGACTCAAGTTCGTCGTAACTGATCGGCCACTCCGGAGAGATTCCTCCGTGATGCCGGAGTTCGCTAAAGTCTTCCTTGCGGAGTCGGAACAGCGCAGCGCCGTAAAACTTTGTGTTCCCGCCAACGTAGTAGTTGGTGTGGGGATGGAGGTCCTTGCCGTCTTTATCGAGCCACGACTCTTTGGTGTTGTAGTGGCCTTCGACATTGACGATCTTGGGGTCCCAATTCGCCTTTTCGCGCGGAACATAGTCGCCGCGCTCGAGGATGAGGATTCGCTTCCCAGAGGGCGCCAGATGATAAGCGAGCGTGCCGCCACCTGCTCCGGTGCCGATGATGATTATGTCATAGCGATTGTCACTCATTTTCGAACCCTCCATTGGCTCCGCAGAATATGCAGCGTTTGTCGTTCTGGTGGTGGAGCTTGCAGCACTTCACGGCTGATTTACCTTTGCGCCAGAGATAAACTTCGGCAGCTGCAAGCATGCCCAGCAGAGGCGCAGTCATGTAGATCCAAAAACCTGTCCAGATTCCCGCGGAAAGCCCTGATCCGAAACTTCGCGCCGGGTTCATGCTCATACCGGAAAATGGTCCCTCGATCGTGATGTAAGTCGCTACCAGGAAGCCGGCAAACAGCCCCGTGTAGCGCCCCAGTCGCTCGTGATTCGAAATACGCAGTATGGTGGACATCAGGACAAACGTGATTACGAGCTCCGCGATAAACGCCACCGAGAGCCCGTATCTTCCGGGGACTGTCGCCACGTAGCGAACGGCGGGATGAGCGAGCTGGTCCTTGACGAAAGTCGCGACCAGCATGACTCCCAGGGCGGCACCAATGAATTGCGCCGCTATATAGAAGATGGCGTCATACGCCTTGATCTTGCCCAAACGAAAGAAGGTGAACGTGACGGATGGGTTGATATGCGCGCCCGACTGCTTACCCCAGGGCGAATAAACAATGGCAACTGCAGTAAGTCCCATTGACGCGCCCATCAACATCCGTCGTAAGAAAGGTGAAGCGACTGCCTCCCGCACCGGCGAACCAGGAAATTCGTAGAGAACTCCGAAGACGCACGCTGAAACCATGAATGCGCCAAGCAGGGCAGCTTCCATCAAGTACTCGGGCCAGTGAGCGCGCAGGGTGCGAATCGGAGAAAGTGTTTTCGGCAGCTCAGTTGAGGCACTCACCGTCTCAGCCAGGCTCGGACCCGGCGTACTCACCAACAGATTTGCCTCTAAACTGTTCATGGAATCTGCCGGTGTGATTCCATGTGGCCACAAAAGTGACAATCAGGCGCGAGGTCAGCGTAAAGTGTGCGCATGCCCGTACACCCGAGCGGACGAGGACGCACCTCTTCACAGTTTGCGTTCACCGTCGTGGGCATCTTTTTCTATTTCGCAATGACGATGGCCTTGTACGCTGGTGTCACACTGTTGCACCCTGGCACGGTTTTCGACGGCCTATGGTCTTTGAATTCTGGTGCGCACCGAGAGCTTCTGATGTTCCGTAAACTAGCAGGGCTGTTCTTCCTAATACTTGCCGCCGTAGCCGCTACCGCTGGTCTTGGTTGGTTCCGTCACCGTGTGTGGGCGTGGCGGTTAGCAGTGTTTGGCATCTGCACTCAGGTGTTCGGCGACTGCGTGAATTTAATCCGCGGTGATTTACTGCGCGGAGGGTCAGGGTTGATGATCGGAGCAGCATTATTGGTGTACTTGCTGAGCAGCAATATCAGAAAGAATTTCAACTCTGCTGCCGATGCACCAGCCGGTCAAAGAGCCGCTCACTGAAACCCTGTGGCAAAGTGATCGCTTTCTCATCGCCGAGCAGCCGCACCACATTCCGCGTGCCGTCATAAATGGCGGTGCAGTGGTTGCACCGCTCTAAGTGACGAGTAACACGATCACGCATTTCAGGCGTGAGGTCGCCTTCCATATAGTTGGTGAGTTCTTTCCAGACCTGGCGGCAGTCGATTTCTACGATTTGGGTTGGCGTCGGCACAGGAGCTCCGAACATCCGATGCGGTGACCGAGAAAAGGTGACAGCTGTGAAAGCGGCGCCGGACGGGTTCGTCCGCGTCACATACGGTTCGCACTTCATATGATCTGGATTTCGTCGCTTAGGATTCCGCGCCCGTGGCTCGTCGCCGCGCTCATTTGAAACCTTCTCACTCCTTCCGAATCCCACTGCCACGTAAGCAGCTCAGCAAAGCACATGAACCCCGCGGGTCGGGGAATCGAATCGTTAACGATTCATCGCTAGGCTGGCAAGCTTACAAATCCACTCAGATTAGAGGACAAAAAGAATGAATACGAAGAATGTACTGAAGTTTCTGGCGATGTTGATTGCAGGGATGATGTTCACCGGGTTCGCGGCCGCCCAAGACATGCACCAGTCGAGCCAGTTCCAGGGACCAAAAGCCAACAAGGGATTCGTGACGCATAGCAATCGAGACGGCAAGAGCGTGATGACTCTATCCGACGACTTCGTCGTGCCGGACACGCCGGATCCGCACTGGCGCGTTGTCGATTCCGAAGGCAACGTGTATGACCTCGACAAACTGAAAAAGAAAGCATTCCTCGGCGACAAGTACCAGAAGGAAATCACTGTCCCCGGTTACGTGAAGAACGTATCCAAGGTGATTATCTGGTGCGCGTGGGCAGAAGCCAACCTTGGCGAAGCTTCTTTCTCTAGCCCGGTGAAGTAGTGACTAAACCATGTGGGACAGCCATGCTGTCCCACAAAATTTCTCGAAACGGAGTCTCATATGAAAAAAACAATAGCTGTTTGTGTGTGCGTCATAGGGTTGGTGATCGGCGGCATCGCCCAGACTGCTGACAAGAAGACACTGACTCTCAAAGGCGCTGAGGCAGTAATTGCCGCTGCCAAAGCAGAAGCCCAAAGGCTGCAGGCACCGGGAGGCGTGATCGCCGTGGTTGATGACGGCGGCAACCTTATGGCATTGGAACGGCTGGACGGAACATTTTCGGCCGGAGCCAATATTTCTATCGGCAAGGCCAAAACCGCAGTCATGTTTAAGAAACCGACGCGGTTCTTCGAAGAGCTAATCAACTCCAACGGCAAAGGCCGTACCGTGATGACGGCCCTCGAAAACTTCACTCCTCTGATCGGCGGAATTCCAATCGTTGTCGATGGCCAGATCGTCGGCGGAGTCGGAGTAAGCGGCGCGGCATCGGCTGATCAGGATGAGCAACTCGCGATCGCAGGTTCGAAAGCGTTTACATCACCGACTGCGATGGCCGATCCGCCGCCGCCGGTTACCTATTTTGAAAAGAGCAAAGTGGATGCTGCGTTCGCGAAGGGCGCGATTCTGCTGGACGGCAGCGACGGGCGCAATTACATGGTTCACGCCAGCCGCCGCGAAAAGCCCGGACAAGCGGAAATCCATACGAAGGACACAGATGTTATCTACGTACTTGATGGTTCGTCGATGTTCGTCACTGGTGGAGAAGCGGTCGATGTAAAGGAAATTGCAGCTAACGAGCTGCGTGGCAGCAGCATTCGACACGGTGAGACACGTCAGATTGCGAAGGGTGATGTAATTGTCGTCCCGAGCGGCGTGCCGCATCAGTTCCTGAAAGTCACCGATCCATTTCTGTACTACGTCGTCAAGGTTCGCTAAGGGGCTCGCGATGAGAAACATGTGGCAGCTGTTCGTAAATTCGACAATCCTGGCACTCGTGCTTGCGATCGCGCTGTTGCGGGCTGATGGCCAGGCGGTTCAGGACCCGCCGTTCGGACGACCGGACGCGATCGTCGATCTGTCATCCCGCGAAGGCGTCCAGCTCGTGCAGGGGCAGTGGCGCTATCACGACGTGAAGATCGTGGACGCCGATTCAAGAGGTGTTGGTCCAGACCTCAAGCCGAGCGGCGCGCCGACAAAGACCTACGATTACGAGCCGCATGCTGGGTCTGCCGATTTCGACGATTCGCAATGGGACGCAATTGATCCGGCAACGCTCGACCAGCGCCGCTCGACGGCAAAGGTCTGCTTCAACTGGTATCGCATCAACGTCACCATTCCAGAGAAGGTCGGAAATCTCAGCACTACCGGCTCGACAGTTGCATTCGAGATCGTAATTGATGATTACGCTGAGGTTTGGGTGAACGGCAAAATGCCTCGGGTGTTGGGGCAGCTCGGAGGCCCTGTAATTAAAGGCTTCAACGCTCCGAATCGCGTGATCCTTACGCGCAATACCCAGCCGGGCCAGAAGATTCAGTTGGCAGTATTCGGGATCAATGGACCGATTTCGTATAGCCCTCAGAATTTCATCTGGATCAAATCGGCGACGCTCGATTTCTACAAGTCGCCCAAGGTCGCGATCAGCGAGACGCCCGCACAGATCATAAAGCAAGATCCTGCGCTCGACGCGATCGTTTCGGCCGACGCAAAAATCGAGAAACTTGCCGACGGGTTCTCGTTCACAGAAGGACCGATCTGGATTCCGCGGAATGAAGAGAGCGACGGCTATCTTCTATTCAGTGATCCGAACAACAATCTGATTTACCGGTGGACGCAAGATGGACAGCTCTCGATCTTCATGACTAAGAGCGGCTATCGTGGCATGGATATTGGCGAATACGGACAGCCAGGCTCCAACGGTCTCACGCTCGACAAGTTGGGTCGTCTCTCCATTAACCAGCATGGCAACCGGCGAGTTGTTCGAATGGAGAAGAACGGCCAGTTCACCATCCTAGCCGACCATTACGATGGCAAGCGGCTCAACAGTCCCAATGACCTGGTGTACAAGTCCGACGGTGCGCTCTATTTCACCGACCCTCCCTTCGGGTTGCCGAAGTTCTTTGACGATCCGCGCAAAGAACTCCCGTACAGCGGCGTGTATCGCGTCTCGCCCGATGGCAAAAAGATTCAGCTGCTGACGACCGACCTCACAGGTCCAAACGGCCTTGCCTTCTCGCCTGACGAGAAGTACTTCTACCTGGATGATTGGGACACTGAGAAGAAAATTATTATGCGCTATGAAGTTCAAGCGGATGGAACCTTAGCGAACGGCAAGGTGTTCTTCGACATGACATCCGCCGAAGGCGAAGACGCGCTCGACGGAATGAAGACAGACGAGAAGGGCAATCTTTACGTTTCGGGACCTGGCGGTCTATGGATCATTTCGCCTCAAGGCAAGCACTTGGGCACGATTGTCGGGCCGGAACATCCCCACAACTTTGCCTGGGGCGATGATGACGGCAAAACGCTTTATTTGTGCGCGAAAACCGGGCTCTACAGGATCCGGCTGAACATTCCGGGAATCCGGCCGTGAGCGATTTCTGCGGACGTACGCAGAAACCCATGGCGCCCGCCGCATCGGGTAATAGGCAGCCCCGAACTCACCCGACTGCCGACGCAACATCAGTATCATCAGTAGTATTACGACCGAGTGCCTTCGCCTTGCCCAGTGCCTCCGCGATCTTTCGATTCTGGAAGTCGGGGACAGTTCCTAGTCCGAACGCTACAACGTTGGCAAATTTGGCAAAACCGGTGGTTACGATCGCCTCGAGAATTTGCTGCTCGCTGAAGCCGTACGTGCGCAGGGCTTCAACATCACTGGCGTCAATTTTCGAGGACTGGTCGTTCAACTTGGTGCAGAAGTTCAGTAGGGCTTTGTCAGCAATGGCAATCTTGGCGTGAAGGTGGTCCACCGCGATCTGTTCCGGGTCCGGCCCGTCGAGTTTCAACATGCGGACGATTTCACAGTGTGCCGTTACACAATAGGTGGACAAGTTGGCTGCGGAGCAGACGAGGAAGATGTATTCCTTCTGCCGGCGGAGAAGGGCGCCATCTTTCAACAGGATCGTCCCCATCAGATTGATCTGGGCTTCCATCAGGTCGGGACGCCGGATTTGCTCCGGAAAGAAATTAGGCACAAATCCAAACTGATCGCGTATGGCCGCGAAGGCAGGAAACTCTTTTTCATCGAACGGCGGGTTCTTAAGGTATGTCATCCCCAAACTCCTTGCGATGGAGCACCCCAAATGACAACGACGTTGCAAGGCATTATAAATCAGCGCCTTGAGGGGATTGTTAAGCAATCGTAACAACTTGGCGCGATATACTGCTCCCAATTGCATGGCCTCCTCAGCCGAAACCAGGAACCACTTAGGACCGTCGGAGCCCGCCATCGCGGCCGCGTATGGCTTTGTTCCGACCCTGTTCCAGGCGCAATCCGAGTTACCTGCGGCGATTGAAGCTGAATCCGACTTGATCAATGCCATTCTGCTGCAAGGCCCGGCACTGCCCAGAGCAGAGAAAGACGCGATCCTGTCAGCCGTGGCGAGTGTCCGGGCAAATAGTTACGTATTTGGTTTGCATCAGCATCAGAAGGAAAGCGCGCCTCCGACCTCACTCCTGATCGAGTTCGCAGTGAAACTCGCGCTGTACGGTCCATGCCTTTCCAATGGAGATTTCGATCTTCTTCGTCAAGCGGGATTTACGGATGCCGCTATTTTGGAAACGATCGCTACCGTCGCCCTGGGTAACATGCTCTGCACGCTGGCGGACGCTCTGAACCCTGCACCAAATGGAACGACGACGCTGGTTCAAATGCCGGTCGTCACCACGCCGACTACCGTCCCGGAGTGGAATATGGGTTTCGGTCCTTACCTGCATTTCGAAGGAAGCCCCCCATCGGAACTCCCGCAATTCGGGACTCTACGTGACCAGTTCGGCTTCACGCCTAAGTTATTCCAGTTGCAAAGCCCATGGCCGGAGCTACTGGGAGCTGACTGTCGCGCGCTTGAATTAGTGGTCTGGAACGAAGACCATCTCAGCCGGATTCAAAAGGAACTGGTCCTCCTCGTCACCGCAACGGCCAACCTGAATACGTATGGCGTCGCGCTCCAGAGTCAGGTGCTAAGTATTTTGGGAGTATCCACTGAGGTCTGCGAGGGCATTAATTGCGATCTTGGCCATCTGTTACTGAAGAAGGAAGATAAAGCGCTGCTTGCTCAGATTTCGAATTTGGCGGGGCGTCCGCAAGGAAGAGCCGAGTTCGACATGAAGATTTTGGGGGGCTACGGATTCACTCCGGCGCAGATTATCGAGGCGGTCGTGACCGCCAGCCTCGGCGCGTTCCTCAATACGCTTCAGTTCGGCTTGGGCGCTCCGCCCGACTTCCCGCCCCGAAAAATCTTCACTGAAAAAGATTTGTATCCGCCAGGACAGCTTTCCCGTCCTACTTCAGATGCTGTAATTCGGCTTGATCCGGACGCGGATCTGGTTGAGCGGGTGCAGGCCGGGGAAATCGACGGATTTGAGGAATTAGTGCGCCGCCATACGCGGCGGGTGTTTGGAACCTTGAACGGAATCTTAGGCAATTACGACGAAGCACGAGATGCGACCCAAGATGCATTTGTCAAGGCTTTCGAGAACATCGCCCGTTTCGAAGGACGCGCAAAATTCTCGACCTGGCTTACGAGCATTGCGGTTAACACCGGAGTCGAGGTTCTTCGCCAACGCAAGCCTACTGTGCCCCTGGACGATGCCAGCGATGAAGACTTTCGTCCTCGCCGGGTGCAGGCTTGGGCCGAGGACCCGGAAGCGCTGTTCGCCGCCTCGCAAGTCAACGCTTTGGTACGAGACGCGGTGTTGCGGCTTCCGCAGAAATATCGTGTCGCCGTGCTGCTGCGTGACATAAACCAGCTCTCCACCGAAGATGCTGCGGAGGCACTCGCGTTGAGTGTTCCGGCCTTAAAAGCGAGGGTATTACGTGGTAGGTTGATGCTCCGGGAGGCCCTGGCTCCCCATTTTTTACGTCCAGAGAGGGTGGATGTTTAGCTGCGCGGAGTTTTTGGCGGAATTCGGTGATTATCTGGACGGGATGGCGAATCCCGAGCTCCGGGCTCACCTGGAAGAACATCTGCGCGAGTGCAAGACCTGCCGAGTTATCGTTAATAGCACTCAAAAAACCATCAAAATCGTCACCGATCACGATACGTTTACCCTTTCAACCGATGACGTGGATCCGATGGTAAGCGAAGTGATGGCGCGCGTTCGGAACAGAGCCGCCCAACGGTCTTAGCTACCGCCCGTTCCGCCGTAGAGATTTTTTGCATCCTTCCTTGCGCGCGTCCGTCTTACCTTCGATCAATAGCTCAAAAGCTCACCTTGAACACCCTGGCAAACACGGATGAGAAGCTCCAACTCCAACCACTGGAGCTGGAACTCAGCGGTGCCCGAGCTGAACTGGCTCGCCTCGCAAAAGAAGCCGCTGAAACAGCAGAATCATTGCGGGCGAGCGAGGAATTCAAGAGCCGCCTGCTCGCCTGCAGTCGCGATTGCATCAAGGTGCTCGATCTCGAAGGCCTCCTGCTGTACATGAACGAAGGAGGCATGAAAATCTTGGAGATCTGCGACCTTGGCCCCGTTCTGAATCAACCTTGGGCCGACTTCTGGGAAGGCAGCGATCGCGAGGCTGCCCGTGAAGCGGTGCGGGCAGCGCGAGAAGGCGGCATTGGTCGGTTCGTAGGCTATTTTGAGCCTCGCATTTCTCGCCAGCCGCGTTGGTGGGACGTCATTGTCAGCCCTATTCGCGACGCAAACGGAAAGCCGGAGCGACTGCTGGCCCTTTCGCGCGACGTCACCGACATTAAGAAGAACGAAAAAGACTTGTGTGAAGCGCTGCAGATAAATCGGGAAATCATCGATGGTGCCGCAGAGGGCATCATTCTTTACGATCGAGATTTGCGCTACCAGGTCTTCAATCCTTTCATGGAGCGGCTGACCGGGAAGTGCGCGAACGAAGTTATTGGAAAGGTTGCAGTCGAGGTTTTCCCGCGACTGGCGCCAAGCGGTATCGAGGCCGCGTTGAAGCAGGCGTTACAGGGCGAAGTCGTCCAGGTTGCCGATGCGCTTGTACCGAAGCACTCCGCAGAGGGACACGATGTTTGGGAATCGTGCACCTTCGCTCCCCATCGTAATACCGAGGGCGAGATCATCGGCGTAATTGGACTCGTTCGCGACGTCACGGAGCGGCACCTCGCGGAAGAGACTTTCCGGTCGATAGTCATCGGCACGGCTTCCGCTACCGGGAGTGATTTCTTTCCATCGTTGGTGCGTCACATGGCACACGCGCTTCGCGTCCGCTATGCCTTCATTACGGATTGCGATGATCAGAAACACGCCAGGGCCCTGGCATTCTGGAAGGGCGAAGACTTCGGCGACAATTTCGAGTTCGACATTACGGACACTCCTTGCGAGAAGGTCCTGCACGGCGAAACCTGCCACTATAGAGAAGGGGTGACTAAATTATTTCCACTCGATACCGGTCTAGCGGAACTCGGTGTGGAGAGCTATCTGGGCGTTCCCATGCTCGACAAAGCTGGACGAGTGATTGGCCATATTGCCATTCTCGACGACAAGCCGATGGAGCATGACCCACGAGCAACCGACCTGGTCAGGATCTTCGCAGCACGGGCCGCCGCTGAGCTTAAACGGCAGCGCGCCGAGGCGGAATTGCAGGCAGCGCTTGAGCAAGTCCGGACACTTCAGAAGAAATTAGAAGCCGAGAACGTATATCTGCAGGAAGAAATCAGCAGAGAGCACAATTTTGAAGAGATTGTGGGCAACAGCCGGGCGCTGGTGGAAGTGCTGCGCAGGGTCGAGACGGTTGCACCCACGGATTCTACTGTTCTAATTACAGGCGAGACCGGCTGCGGCAAAGAGCTGATTGCGCGGGCCATTCACTCGCGGAGTAAACGCAGCCATCGCCCATTGGTGAAACTGAATTGCGGCGCTATCCCCACTGGCCTGGTGGAGAGTGAGTTATTCGGCCACATGAAGGGCGCCTTTACCGGAGCCCTCGAACGTAGAACCGGAAGATTCGAACTCGCCGATGGGGGAACTCTTTTCCTGGATGAGGTCAGCGAGCTGCCGCTTGAGACGCAAGTGAAACTCCTCCGCGTTCTCCAGGAGCGCGAGTTCGAGCCGTTGGGCAGCAGTCGGACGCTCCAGGTAAATGTCCGCATCATCGCGGCGAGTAATCGCGATCTCGAAAAAGCTGTGCAGGAAGGCCGTTTCCGCGCAGACCTTTTTTATCGTCTCAACGTCCTTCCTCTTACCTTACCTGCATTACGCCAGCGCCGCTCCGATATCCCGCTACTCACCGCGTTCTTTGTTGAGCGATTTGCGCGCCAGTTTGGAAAGCAGATCACGGGAATCGCGCAGGACACAATCGATCTGCTCTCTCGCTATAACTGGCCCGGCAATATTCGCGAATTGCAGAACGTGATTGAACGCGCGGTTGTTTTGGCGCAAGGCTCAGTGTTGAAGCTTGGAGCAGACATGTTGCCGGCCAGCAGCGCAAGCACGGACCGTGTGAGCCCGCTAACGCCTGACTTAGCGCGGATTGACAATGACGATCTCTCCACTCTAGAGCAAGTCGAGAAGCGTCACATTCACTCTGTACTTGAGAAGACTTCCTGGATCATTGAAGGGGATCGCGGCGCAGCCAGAATACTTGATCTCCACCCCAACACTCTTCGAAGCCGAATGAAGAAGCTCGGAATCGAGCGCTCCAGCGCAGCCCTTGCTTCTGCTCCAATCAAATCGCGCCAGGAAGCCACCGCTTAGCTATCGCGAAAATTGTTTGTGAGATCATCGAGCGTGACTGCAATCGCGCTCGCTGTCGATTTCAACACTCTGCACACCCAATCACGAGTCAGGGAATCGCGCGTCCAGTCGCCTTCTACTTCTCCCACCACGAAATATCGTGCCCACGACGCCATCCCATCGGTGCGCCACGAATAGTCGTGGCGCGAATCAACTTCATTTTCGCGCACCTCAGGTAATTCGCACAAAACAAGCAACATAAATTTTCACGTTCTTCGCACTGTAATGGCACGGGTCGTGCCTTAGTCAATGTGTCTTCGGAGGATCAAGCGGTGCTCAAGATTTCAGTAATGGGTGATTCGGATCAGGCAATCGAGTTCGCGCTGGAAGGCAAGCTCGTGGGTCCCTGGGTGGACGAACTGCGCAGGTTGAGCGATGAAGCTCTCGGCCAGAACAAGTCAGTAAGTCTGAATCTCGAAAAAGTTTGGTTTGTTGACGCGCGCGGTGCTGCACTGCTTCGCGACCTCGCCGGAAGACAGGTTTCTCAACACAACAGCTCGCAATTCGTGAGCCAGCAAGTGAAGGAGACGGGGCAATGATGAGCGCAAACGCACAGGCAGTCGTATCTGATGATCGCAGAGATCTCGTGGTTCCCTTTTCGCACGCAGTAATGCCCAACGACAAACAGGCTGCGGAGCTCGCATTAATTCGTCGCATACAAGCTGGCGACGTGAATGCCTTCTACGATCTCGTGCGCCCTTACGAGCGCGCGGTGTTCCTCGCCGCCTTTGGCTTAGTTAAGAACGATGCTGACGCGGAAGACGTGGCACAGGAAGCCGTACTGAAGGCCTTCAAGGGACTCGCGCACTTCCGCGGTGATGCGAAGTTCAGCACCTGGCTCATTCAGATCGCGATTAACGAAGCGAAGATGAAGCTGCGTAAAGATCGGCGGCACTTGTATGAGTCGATCGAAGAGGGCCAACTTGCCGACGACGGCGATTACATCCCCCAAGATTTTGCTGATTGGCGGGAGATCCCGTCGGAGGCGCTGGAGCGCAAGGAACTCCGAGACGCTTTGACCAAGGCTTTGAACTCGCTTTCCGAGAAGTACCGGACGGTGCTGATCCTGCGAGATGTTCAGCAACTCAGTATTACGGAGACCGCCCTCGCGCTCGGCATCAGTGAAGCCAACGTGAAGACGCGCCTTTCGCGAGCACGCCTCCAGTTGCGGGATGCACTTGCTCCAGGAATCGACGGACAGTGGTGTGTGGACCGCGAGTACTGCGGTCCGAAATCACTCTGAATTCCATTCAGCGTTTGACGTTCATACAAAACTTCAGACTCGAAAGATTGCCGGATTATGAGTACCAAGCCGATTCAACTGGCTCGTTCGGTGCGACTTTGGCCAGGAGATAAGAGCGAATCGAGGCGTGCGTCGTGGCTCGAGCTCTTCTTCGACCTTATTTTTGTGGCGGCAGTTTCGCAGGTCGGCGTGCCCTTGGGCCAGGATTACAGCATCCACGGGCTTGTGCGGTACTCGCTCATGTTTCTTCTGATCTGGTGGGCGTGGTTCGGGCACACCATGTATTCGACTCGCTTCGACGCTGACGATGTCGTCCATCGACTCCTCACGCTTGTTCAGATTTTCGCGGCCGCGGCAATGGCCGCAAATGCCAAGCAAGATATTGCAGACCGAGACTCGGCCGGCTTCGGGGCGGCCTATGCGGTACAGCGCGTCGTCTTGGTAGTCCAGTATCTCCGTGCACGGCGCGAGCCAAAGACTCGCCGCCTGGCAACAATCTACGCTGCCGGATTTGGAGTAGCCGCCATTGTTTGGACGGTGGCCGCCGTCGTCCCGCCACCCCTTCGTTTTTGGTTATGGGCTGCCGCCCTGCTCATCGACCTGAGCACGCCATTAATTACGATGCGGCACACGCAAACAGTCCCACCACATCCTGAGCACCTTCCAGAACGCTTCGGCCTATTCACGATCATTCTTCTTGGCGAATCCGTAGCTGCCGTGATGCGCGGAATGGAGAGCCAGGAAAGCTGGCCGGTTTCAGCTGCGATCTCTGCGTTCACGGGTCTTGCGCTGGTATTTGGCCTATGGTGGTGGTACTTCGATGTGGCCCGGGGCGTCGAGGAACGTCCTCTCAGATCAGCACGGGACACTCTGCTGTTTCAAGTCTGGAGCCACGCTCATTTCCCCCTGTATTTATCGATCGCGGTGCTCGGCGTGGGAGTGGAGCGCGTCATATCTCTTCCCACCGGCGCTCGTCTCACGGGTCAGCACGCTTGGATTCTGACTGGAGCCGCATTGGTGCTGATGGCCACAATGAGTCTCATTGGCCTGACCTCGAAACGCCGTGAAGCGGATCCTCCTGCCTGGTCAAGGTTTCTTCTTCTGTTAACCCTGTTGCCAGCTCCGTGGCTGATCCGCGTCACGCCTTCCTGTGTTTTGGTCGTACAGGTGTTGTTAGTTTGTGCCGTGCAGGTCGGTCTCGGAAGAGCATTGGCATATCGGTTCAATAAACATAAGAATCAGATGCATGATTACCCTGACGTCCATGGGCGGGCGATACCAGCGGACTAGGTCCGCATGATAAGGCCATTAGATAGCTCGTGCACCCACTGAATTGCGGCATCGGGCCGCTCTCGAAGAGATTCAACTTTCTTCGAAGGCCTTGCGCACTTTTTGCGGGTTCCGTGGCTTCCTGGGATTCGCCAAGATGGGATTTAGCAAGAATGTCTTTCGAGTTCGAGAATGTTCGCCCTCTTCTCCTACTTAGTCAGTATTTAAACCAGCGAGTGTTTGTCTTGTGGTAGGCTAATGCGAAAAAATGCACTGGATGAACAGCTTCAGAGCATCGCGCTTTTTGTATGCAATTTGCATGCAGTAATCGGAGATCTATCCGTTTTATACTTTTTGTCCGTTCTGAGAATCAATAACTTACGTGTTTTCAATACCTGCAGGGGTTCGACTCCCGCCGCCTCCACCACCTTTATTTTCAACAAGTTACTCAAAAAGATGCGACCAATAATATATGTAAAATATTGCCAGAATAAACTTTGGGACGTGGGTTCCTTTTGTTTGGATACAGCTCTGAAATGGCAAGTGATCAGCCTGGTTATCGCCGTGAAAGAGATAATGCCGTTTGTAAGTAATTGAAACCAGAGGCACGGATCGCAACACTTAGAGCGCAAAAAGCGACTCAGAAGGCTTATCGAACCTTTGCGAACCCCGAGGTGATGTCGTAGCAACGCAAGATAATCTCGGCCCAAATTCTTCTTAGCGAGCATGAGGTTTCGCGCGAACAGCGCTTTTCGAAATCGTGAAGGCATGGTTCACCAAGCTGCCGTTTCAGCACAACTCCTCCCCAATAGGCGATTTCTCTCCGTGCGTAGCTGTACGATGTCAGCATGAGTGGAATGTATCGGGAACGCCCGGACTTGGACTTAACTGATCGGCTGGTAAATGCCGACGCGCTCCTTCGACAAGAGCCCGACGAGGAAGACGATGAAGAGGACGACGATCGAAAGGAGGAAGATGCCGATGATGATGACGAAGGCGACGGCTACTCCGAATGATCATCAGCGCTACGAGTGTTCTTTGAAGCGCCTGACGATTGTTCTTGGCTGAACAGCATATATTTTCCGATTTTCCACAGTAGCCCATCCGGGCCATTCCTTGCAGCGCCCTGACGACGTAGGCTTGTTGTGAGCAGACTTCGGGGGAGGGCTGTTCGGACGAGCGTCCTGCGACTGATTGAGTCGGGGGCGCTTTCGTTTTTGCGTCACTTTGCTGCTGGGCTCGATGGTCCTGCGCGGTGCAAGCTTAGGAGGCTCGGCCGCCGGGGGCGCTTAGGCGATGTGGAAACGCTACGATGCCCGTTTCTGGGTGGCGAGACGCAGACGAGAGCGGTGCTTTTCCCTCATTTGTTCCATCGAGACAACTTTGCGACCAAGATCAGCAAGTCGAACAAGTTCAAGCTGGATCGCTTGCAACCGTTCGTTCCGCTGTCCGTGAGCGACTTGAGCATCTGCTCCATGACAGCCGTCGCGCCGAAACTGTTCATTTAACATTTGAATGGCAGCGATCTCTTCCCGGAAACGTCCAATCTTGTCCCGAAGAACTGTTAGATGATCCATATCATCAGAATAACTTATGTGGACAACATCGGGCGTGATTGTACCAAACAGGTCTGGCGGGCTCCGCAAAAAACATTGTCGATCTGAAGGTCTGGTCAATTTTGACCAGTCTTTCTTCCCGAACAACCTGATACTAAAGATGGAAGATTGCTGTCCGCGAGAAAGAATTTCTACACAGTGGGCGAAATGAACGGACATTGCCCACCTTGAGTCAACGCTAACGAGCTCTACGCGTTCTCGAAACCAGCTTCGCCACGCAGCCCCGAGCAATCCAGGACAATTAATGTCAGGAATAGAAACAGTACCTTCGACCGGAATCCTCGAATTCGTGAAGAGGCACCCTGTAGTGTCCCATCAAGGGCCTGCGACGCCCGTTCGACTGAGCCCGGGCGCCGGGCTGCCGAGCCGGATCGCCGTGGTTGGCAACTATCTTCCCCGGCAGTGCGGGATCGCCACCTTTACCACTGACCTGTGCGAGGCAATTTCTACGGAGTATGGATCGGCACGACTGTTCGCAGTCCCAGTGAATGATACGGAATCGGGCTATGCATACCCGGCGCAGGTGAGAATCGCACTTCAGCAGGATGATTTGTCATCTTACGAACAAGCCGCTGACTTCCTTAATTTCACCAATTTCGATTTGGTATGCCTGCAGCACGAATACGGAATCTTCGGAGGGCCTGCTGGTAGTCACATTCTGAGTCTGCTCCGTCGGGTCAAGATGCCGGTCATAACCACTCTCCATACCGTTCTTCGCGAACCGAATCCCGATCAGCGACTGGTGATGGAAGAGATCGCTGCAATATCAGATCGTCTGATCGTAATGAGTCAGCTTTCGTCCCAGTTTCTGCAAGAGATTTTCAAAGTGCCTGGTAGCAAGATCGACATGGTTCCGCATGGCGTTCCCGATTTGCCATTCCTCGATCCAAATTTCTACAAGGACCGGTTTGGCGTGGAGGGGAAGGCCGTCCTGCTCACGTTCGGCCTGCTCTCACCCAACAAGGGAATCGAAAATGTGATTCAGGCCTTGCCGCAGATCCTGGCGAAGCACAAGAACGTGGTTTACATAGTCGCAGGCGCGACCCACCCTCATATTCTCCGCCGCGAGGGCGATCGCTATCGATCGTACCTGCAGGCATTGGCAAGGGAAGTCGGAGTGGAGTCGAACGTGATCTTCCATAACCGCTTCGTAAGTCCAGAGGAGATGGTTGCATTTATCGGCGCAGCAGACATCTATATCACTCCTTATCGCCATGAGGCCCAAGTTGTTTCGGGTACGCTTGCTTATGCGTTAGGTGCGGGCAAGGCGATCATCTCGACTCCCTACTGGCATGCGATCGAATTACTGGACAATCGCCGGGGTGCGCTTGTTCCTTTTCAAGACTCGGACGCGATTGCGCGAAAGGCCGTCGAACTCTTGGATACCCCCGCAATACGGCACGCGATGCGCAAACGTGCATACATCTATGCACGGGACATGGTCTGGAAAAGTGTGGCGCAGGGGTACATGGCAAGTTTTGCGCAAGCTCGCGCTGACCGTGCGCGGCAGCCGCGCGCGATGTTCGCGGATGGGTCGCCGGAAAAATGCCTTGATCAGTTGCCAGCGCTAAAACTCGACCACTTGCGTCGGCTGACCGACGACACCGGCATGCTCCAGCACGCAACCTTTGCCGTGCCCAATTACAGCGAGGGATATGCCACCGACGATAATGCCCGCGCGCTCCGTCTAGCCGTCCTGATCGAGCAACTTGGAGGAACCGAGTCGGCGGGAATTGAAAAACTTGGTTCGCGGTACCTGGCATTTCTGGGCAATGCGTTCAATCCGGAAAACAGAAGGTTCAGGAATTTTCTTACTTACGAACGCAAGTGGACGGAGGCCGCGGGCTCGGAAGATTGTCATGGTCGCTCGTTGTGGGCGCTCGGAACGGTTCTGGGACGATCCAAAAATCAGGCGCTCCGCGGTGCGGCGGGACGTCTTTTCGAGATTGCCGTCCCCGCGGTCCTGGCCTTCAGCAGCCCTCGCGCCTGGGCGTTCTCACTGCTCGGGATACAGGAGTACCTCGACTCTTTTCCAGGCGATCGAGATGCTCAGCAGATGAGATCGGTACTGGCAACTCGGCTGCTCGAGCTCTACGGCTCGAACCAATCTGCGGAGTGGAACTGGTTTGAAGATGTTCTGGCTTATTCAAACGCCAGACTGCCACAAGCGGTTTTGATTGCCGGGCGTCGCAGCTCGGATACCCTGATGGTATCGGCGGCCCTCGGAGCACAGAGTTGGCTGACGGAAATACAGCGCTCCGCGGAGAACGATCATTTTGTGCCCATTGGGTCGCAGGGGTTCTACCGTAAGGGAGGCGAGAAAGCTCGTTTCGACCAACAACCGGTGGAAGCCGGCGGGGCCGTTTCCGCGTGTCTCGAAGCTTTTCGCGCGACCGGGGAAGATCGTTGGCTCAAAGAGGCTTGGTCGGCGTTCAACTGGTTCTTGGGCAACAATGATTTGCAGATTGCCCTATACGATCCTTCAACCGGTGGTTGCCGGGACGGACTGCATCCTGAACGGGTAAATGAAAACCAGGGAGCAGAATCGACTTTGGCGTTCCTGATGGCGCTGGTCGAAATGCGCTCGCTCGGAGAAGTTAAGCATCCACAATCACGGCGTGATCTATTCATCGCCCGCAACAACAATCTTGAGACTGCAAGTGTACTTTGAAATATTTTGTGTGAAATCCCTTGTTTTGGTGTGAAATTCTATGAGCGTTGCCATAACAACTCGTTACGAACCCCTTCTCCTTCGACATTCCGGTAATCCGATCTTAACCGCGAAGGACTGGCCTTACTCCATCAACAGTGTCTTCAACGCAGGTGCGACATTGTTGGCTGATGGATCGACCCTGCTGCTGTGCCGGGTGGAGGATCGACGCGGCATCTCGCACCTTTGTGCCGCCCGCTCTCGAAACGGCGTGGACGGCTGGGAAATTGACAGTGAACCAACACTGCTGTCGAGCCCGAAAGAGTATCCCGAAGAGCTCTGGGGTATCGAAGACCCTCGCATCACCTTTGTGCCTGAACTGCAGCAGTACGCAGTGACATACACTTCGTATTCGCGCGGGGGTCCGGGAGTGTCGTTGGCCTTGACCAAGGATTTTCGCAGCTTCGAGCGCTACGGCGTCATCATGTCACCGGATGATAAGGACTCCGCACTTTTGCCGCGAAGAATCGACGGGTATTGGGCGCTCATTCATCGACCCATGACGCCACTCGGTTCGCACATGTGGATCTCCTATTCTCCCGACCTGCGAC
>WNFY01001376.1_pt1 | contig 22925 bp, 21 predicted proteins | sample 5400091 | NCBI WGS metagenome assembly WNFY01 (sample SAMN13153364, study PRJNA577476) | soil metagenome | isolation source: 60 cm soil or saprolite under grassland replicate 1 | place: USA:California | collected 2016-06-15 | reverse complement strand
CGACGTGCTGTCAGGATTGCGGCCCGGATCGCTACGGCCCGGCCTCGCGCGCCGCGCCTGTCGGCGAGCGGGCCGCTCGCACGGCCGCGCCGGGCAACGTAGTCCCGGACATTGTCGGGCTGGGTGCCGATGATCAGGTGCCGCCCGTTCTCACACGAAGTCTCGTCGCACCGGTGCCGGATCACGACCTGCCCGGCCTGCCCGGCTTCTGCGACCGGGAGTGCCCCGCGGTGCAGTTGGTAGGCGTACACGTGTGCAGTCACGATCCGGCTCGGCCCGGCCCCTGGCCGGGCCTGGGCGCGGGATCCGGCGCGGAACTTGCCATGTCCCGTCGAGCTGATCGCTCCCAGCCAGTAAGCACACTGCTCCGCGCCCCGTCGGTACACCAGGGCCTCGTATCTGCGGCGCGTATCCGCGTCGGCCAGCCACGTTAGCCACATCCCGGCATCCGCCTGGGCGCTCGAGGAGCGGCCGCTGGCCGTCCTGGTCGGCCAGCGGCCTATTGCGGGTAGTCACCGGAACCCGGCGCTGGTTGTCATCGGCCTGGCCAGCCTCGGGTGCCTCGGACGCGCGGCTCACCGCGACGCGGCCGGACATGCCGAGCACGGCCGCCAGGGCATCCACGCGCGACCACCATTGGTCGTCGTAGAGTTCAGGCCCGCAGTCCGCGGGCATCTGCCAGCTCGCCTCGGCGAGCTCCATCGCGGCCACGGCCTGATCCTGGGTGAGGATGCGGCCGGGCAGCCAGGTCACCTGCCACTCGGCCGCGCCCGGGCGGCAGCTGGCGGTGTGGCGCGTGTCCAGGCTCCGGATGATCCGGTCAGTGATCGTGAGCGTCATCATTCAGGCCTCTCAGATCCAGCCGGTAGCGATCCACTCGAAGGTGCTGGTGGCGGCCTTCAGGCCTGCAAGGGCGTCCTTCCATGCTGCCGCAGCTTCCGGGTCCGCCTCATCCTCCAGGTCGAACCACTCCTGGCGGCGCAGTTCGGCGGCCGCATCCGCCATCAACGCCGCCGACCGGCTCAGTGCCTGGAACACGGCGATCGCATCAAGGGCCCGCGGCGCCGGTTCCCGCGTGAACTTGGTCAGCAGCCCGGCCAGGCGGCTGGAAGCGTCGGCGAGCGCGTCGGCCTGGCCCTCGATGTCTCTGCCGAGGATCCGGCCCGGTACGGCGGTGATGCGCGGCTCGTTCGTCTCTTCAGCCACGCGCTCGCGGAAAGCCCCGGTGATCTTGTCCACCAGGTCGGCAGTCTTGCCCGGGTCGGTCATGATGATTCCTCTCATCTCGCGGAACTTCGCCCTGTCCCGGAGGGACAGGTGACAGACCGCTACACCAAGGCCATCGAGCAGCTTGGCTCGGACAAGCTCGACGTGCGCATCGTCGATCCAGCATTCGGACCAGAAGGTGTCGATGCTGACCGGGAAGTCGCTGTGCCGGGCCGCGCGAGCGTAGCGCTTGACCCGGTCCAGGCTGGCGAGAGGCACGAGCAGGTCGATGTCGGGGATGCTGTCAACCGGGTGGCGTGCGCCGGGACGGTTGAAGGCGCTGGCAGCAGTGGCCAAGGAACTGGCCCGGGCCGGCCAGCACGAACGGGCCGCCGCGGTGGCGGCCCAGGCCGAGACCATGGCCCGCTCCATCACCGACCCAGACCGCCAGACGCAGGCGCTGGTGGCGGTGGCTGAGGCACTGGCGGCGATGGGGAACACGAGACATGCGCGTCATGTGGCTTCGGCGGCGTGTGCCGTCGGATGGTGGACGGCGGTGCTGGGGCTAGTGTTGTCGCTGGAGCCATCAGCGGTCAGAGTGGTTCGGACACCTGGGACTGGCCACTCTCGCTAAGCGGTGCCCGGTGTTGCGGGGACCACATACGTGATGTAAGTCACGATGCATTTTTATAACTAACGCATCGCCTCGGCCAGCGCGTCGTGCTGCTCCCGGGTCCGGTCGTCGTCTTTGCCGGCCGGGGCGCCCAGCGCGTCCAGCACCCGCCCGACCATCTCGGCGCACTCCGGCGTCAGGTCCCCGTGGATCACTCCGGCGCCGCCGAACGTGGTCGCCAGCTTCAGCCCGCGGCCGGCGAAGTCCCGGCCCGGGTCCTCGTCGGGCAGCTCGGACCGGGACCGCTCGTACATCTCCGCGAACAGCGCGGCCAGTTCCTCGAGCGCCAGCCCCGAGGCCGCGGCCGCGAGGAGCACCTCGTCAGCGTCGTCCCGGTGCTGCTCGGGGAGCTTGGCGGTCCACAGGCAGATGAGCCGCCCGACCGATTCGGAGACCTGCTCCGCGGCCAGCGCCGCGACCACCTTCGGATGGGTGCCGGCCCTCCTGGCCCAGGCGGCGTGCCCGACGGCGGCGCCCCGGGTGATCCCGGTGCGGTGCATCAGCCAGGACACCACGCTGTAATCGCCGTCATCCGCGTAGCCCTGCCCCGCGGCGAACGAGGACAGGAACGAGGCCCGCGCCGCGGTTGCCACCGCACCGGTCTGCTCCAGCTTCCGCAGGCACTCGGCCTGCGTCGCGGCCGGGAGCTGGGCGGCATCGGCGGCGGCCAGGTAGCCCAGACCGGCGCGGACCATGTCCAGCGCCTCACGGGCAGATGCCGGGGCATTACCCACCTGGGTCACCTCCTCCACGGGACTGGTCGCCGCTGCGGCGGTTCTCGTCGTCCCCGGGAGGGGCAGGCTTCTAGGATCTGAATTCGATTCTACCGCCCGGCTCAGACATTTCCCGGGAAAACACGCTGCCTCCTGAAATAGGAACGCACGATTCAAAATGTGACTTGTGGCAAGTCGAGAAACCGATGAGGTTTCGGACAAGCAGGATGGTTCGCGTCCGGACGGGACCAGGATCCGCCGCCCCGGATCCTCATCGTTACGATCTTCGACCAGGACGAGCAAGTCTTCGAGGCGCTACGCGGCGGCGCCAGCGGGTTCGTGCTGAAAGACACCCCGCCGGAAAAGCTGCTGACAAGCTGGGCTGTCGCGACCGTGCGCAGCTCGTCGTGGTCGCCTAAGAGACCGGCGTCGCCATCGCCGGCCGGAAATTACGTTAACCCTCGTGCTTTGGAACGGCCGCGGACAGGAAGGCCGGGGGCTCGCCGCCGCCGTGCAGGGTCAGGCTGGAGCCGCTGACGTAGGACGCCCGGGGCGAGGCCAGGAACTGGCAGGCGCCGGCCACGTCCTCCGGGGTGGCCATCCGGCCCAGCGGGACGCCGACGGCGATGGCGGCCGCAGCGCCGGCGTCGCCGTAGTGCGGCAGGGAGGCGTCGGTCGTCACGAAGCCCGGGACGACGGTGTTCACCCGTACCTTGGGGGCCCACTCGATGGCCAGGCTGGTGACCAGGTGGTGCAGGCCGGCCTTGGCGGCGCCGTAGGCCGCGGTACCCGGCGACGGGCGGGTGCCGCTCACGCTGCCGATCATGATGATCGACCCGCCGTCCGGCTGCTCCTGCATCACCGCGTTGGCGGCCTGCGCCACGTGCAGCGGCGCGATCAGGTTCAGCTCGATGACCTTGGCGTGGAACCGCGGCGACGCGGTGGCGGCCGCGGCGGGCGGGGAGCCGCCCGCGTTGCTGATCACCACGTCGACGCAGCCGAACTGCTCCGCGCCGGCCCCGATCAGCCGCCGCGCCTGGTCCGGGTCCCTGACGTCCGCGCGGATGAACGAGGCGGTGCGGCCGTCCGCGGCGGGCGGGGCAGCGGGCTCGTTGCGGGCGCAGACCAGCACCTGCGCGCCGGAGCGGAGGAACCCCTGGGCGATGCCCACTCCGATCCCCCTGGTGCCCCCGGTCACGATCACCCGGAGGCCGGAAAGGCCGGGAAACGGTTGGTCGACGGGTTGCATGGCGCCATGTTAGGCTCGCGCCCAAGCAAACGCTAGGTCAAGGAACGCGCAGGTGAGGCGGGGCGGCGGTGCGGGCGGCGAGCGATGAGCGTTGAGGTACGGACGGCGGACGGGATCGCCGAGGTGATCATCGATTTCCCGCCGGTCAACGCGCTGCCGGTGCAGGGCTGGTACGACCTGGCGAGCGCGGTCGCGGCGGCGGGCGCCGAGGCGAGCACCCGGGCGGTGATCCTGGCCGCCGCGGGCCGCGGCTTCTGCGCCGGGGTGGACATCAAGGAGATGCAGCGGAAGCCCGGGCATGAGGCCCTGCTCGGCGCGAACCGGGGGTGCGCGGCCGCGTTCGGCGCGGTCTACGACTGCCCGGTGCCGGTGATCGCCGCGGTGCACGGCTTCTGCCTGGGCGGCGGCGTCGGGCTGGCCGGCAACGCGGACGTCGTGATCGCCGCCGAGGGCGCGACCTTCGGGCTGCCCGAGGTCGACCGGGGCGCGCTGGGCGCGGCCACGCACCTGGCCCGGCTGGTGCCGCAGCCGCTGATGCGCGCGATGGTCTACACCTGCCGGACCGTCAGCGCGCGGCAACTGCTCGCCTTCGGCACCGTGCTCGACGTGGTGCCGCCCGGCGAACTACGCGACGCGGCGCAGGCCCTGGCGGAGGAGATCGCGGCCAAGGACCCCGCCGTGATCCGGCTGGCCAAGCAGTCGCTGAACGGCATCGACCCGGTCGACGTGAAACGGTCCTACCGGTACGAGCAGGGGTTCACCTTCGAGCTGAACCTGGCCGGTGCCGGGGACTCTGCCCGGCAGGCCTTTGTCGACGGGAAGCACGGGGACGGCAAGCACGGGGACGGCAAGCGCGTGGACGGGAAGCAGGCGTGACGCCGGACGAGATCGTCGCGGAACTGCGGGACGGGATGACGATCGGGATCGGCGGATGGGGATCGCGGCGCAAGCCGATGGCGCTGGTCCGGGCGATCCTGCGCTCGCCGCTCAAGGACCTCACGGTGGTCTCCTACGCCGGTCCCGACGTCGGGCTGCTGGTGGCGTCCGGGCAGGCCAGGCGGGTGGTCACCGGGTTCGCGTCGCTGGACTCGATCCCCCTGGAGCCGAACTTCCGGCGGGCCCGCCAGGACGGCACGATCGAGCTGACCGAGCTGGACGAGGGCATGCTGCACTGGGGCCTGCTGGCCGCCGCGCACCGGCTGCCGTTCCTGCCGATCCGGGCCGGGCTCGGCTCCGGCGTCCTCGAGGTCAACCCGGAGCTGCGCACCGTCCGCTCCCCGTACCCGGACAACGAAGAACTGGTGGCCATGCCGGCGCTGCGGCTGGACGCCGCGCTGGTGCACATGAACCGGGCCGACGCCGCGGGCAACGGCCAGTACCTCGGCCCGGATCCGTATTTCGACGACCTGTTCTGCCTGGCGGCGAAGCGGGCGTACGTGTCGTGCGAGCGGATCGTGCCGCGCCTGGACGGCCCGCCGCCGACCCTGCTGCTGAACCGGGCGATGGTGCACGGGGTCACCCAGACGCCGAACGGCGCCCACTTCACCAGCTGCGTCCCCGACTACGGCCGCGACGAGGCCTTCCAGAAGCGCTACGCGGCGGCCGCGGCCGATCCCGCGGAATGGAAGAAGTTCCGCGCCGAGTATCTCGAAACCGACGAGGCGGGCTACCAGAGGGCCGTTCAGTGAACGCGACTAGGGCGGAGGTCTGCGTGGTGGCCTGCGCCGAGGCGTGGCGCGGCGACGGCGCGACCCTGGCCAGCCCGATGGGGCTGATCCCGTCCCTGGGCGCCCGGCTGGCCCGGCTCACGTTCGCGCCGGACCTGCTGCTGACCGACGGCGAGGCCTACCTGGTCGACGACGACGGGCAGATGGAGGGCTGGCTGCCGTACGCCAAGGTGTTCACGATGCTCGCGGCCGGACGCAGGCACGTGATGATGGGCGCGTCCCAGATCGACCGGTACGGGAACCAGAACATCTCCTGCATCGGCGACTGGCGGCGGCCGAAGGCGCAGCTGCTCGGCGTGCGCGGCGCGCCGGGCAACACGGTGAATCACCCGGTCAGCTACTGGGTCCCGCGGCACTCGCCGCGGGTCTTCACGCCTCACGTGGACATGGTCTGCGGCGTGGGTTACGACCGGGGCGACCCGGGGCCGTGCGAGCTGCGCGTGGTGGTGACCAACCTGGCGGTGCTCGATTTCGCGACGCCGGAGCGGGTGATGCGGCTGCGTTCGGTGCATCCGGGGGTGGAGGTCGCGGACGTGCTGGCGGCCACCGGGTTCCCGCTCGCCGTCCCGGACCCGGTGCCGGTCACGCGCACGCCGACGGCGGCCGAGACCGGCCTGATCCGGACCCGGCTGGACCCCGGCGGGGCCCGGGAGCGAGAGCTGCAATGATCCGCACCGCGCTGACCGGGCTGCTCGGCATCCGCTACCCGGTCGTGCAGGCCGCGATGGGGTACGTGTCCGGGCCGCGGCTGGCCGCCGCGGTGTCTGACGCCGGCGGCCTCGGCTTGATCGCGTCGGCCCCGATGAGCCTGGCCGAGCTGGAGAAGGCGATCGAGGAGACGGCGGGGCGGACGGCCGGACCGTTCGGGGTCAATCTGCGGGCGGATGCGCCGGATGCGGCCGAACGGGTCCGGCTGATCGTGGCCCGCCGGGTCCCCGTCGCCTCGTTCGCGCAGGCCCCCAAGCCGGAGCTGATCGCCGCGCTGAAGGACGCGGGCGTGATCACGATCGCCTCGATCGGGGCGCGGCGGCACGCGGAGAAGGCGGCCGGGTGGGGCGTTGACGCGGTGATCGCGACCGGCAGCGAGGGCGGCGGGCACGTCGGCGCGGTGCCGACCAGCCTGCTGGTCCCCCAGGTCGCGGCCGCCGTGGACATCCCGGTGATCGCGGCCGGCGGGTTCTTCGACGGCCGCGGCCTGGTCGCCGCGCTGGCCTGGGGCGCGGCCGGGGTCGCGATGGGCACCCGGTTCCTGCTGACCAGCGACAGCCCGGTGGCCGACGCGGTCAAGGGCGTCTACCTGGCGGCCGGCCTGGACGGCACCGTGGTCACCACCCGGGTCGACGGGGTCCCGCACCGCGTTCTGCGGACGACGATGGTCGACCAGCTTGAGGGGCGCGGGCGAGCGGGAGGGGCCGGGCGAGCGGGAGGGGCCGGGGGGCTGGCGACGCTGGTGCGGTCGGCGCGGAACGCGGCGGCGTTCCGGGGGGTGGCCGGGATGGGCTGGCGGGAGATGCTGCGGCAGGGCCGGGAGATGCGGCGGGGCGGCGGGCTGAGCTGGGCGCAGGTGCTGATGGCGGCGAACACCCCGGTGCTGCTCCGCGCGGCCATGGTGGACGGCCGGACCGACCTCGGGCTGATGTCGTCCGGGCAGGTGGCCGGGCTGATCGACGACCTGCCGTCGTGCGCGGAGCTGATCGAGTCGATCATGGCCGAGGCCGGCGCCACCCTGGACCGGCTGGCTGCGGCGCGGGAGGCGTGAAACCCGGCCCGTTCGGGCTAAATTCTTTCGACGATCGTGACGTTGGCCTGGCCGCCGCCCTCGCACATGGTGACCAGGCCGCGGCGGCCGCCGGTGCGCTCCAGGGCGTGGATCAGGGTGGTGAGCAGGCGGGCGCCGGTGGCGCCGAGCGGGTGGCCGAGCGCGATCGCGCCGCCGCTGGCGTTCACCCGGGCCAGGTCCGCGCCGGTCTCGCGCTGCCAGGCCAGGACCACCGAGGCGAACGCCTCGTTGATCTCGATCAGGTCGATGTCGTCCAGGGTGAGCCCGGTGCTCTTCAGGGCGTGGGCGGTCGCGGCGATCGGCGCGGTGAGCATCAGCACCGGGTCGTCGCCGCGGGCGGACAGGTGGGTGATCCGGGCTCGCGGCCGCAGCCCGTACCGGCGCACCGCGTGGTCCGAGGCGATCAGCAGGGCGGCCGCGCCGTCGGAGATCTGGCTGGACAGCGCGGCGGTGATCAGGCCGCCCTCGCGCAGCGGCGGCAGCGCGGCCATCTTCTCCAGCGTGGTGTCGCGGCGGGGACCCTCGTCCTGGGCTATGTCGCGGTAGGGCGCGATCTCGGCGGTGAAGGCGCCGTCGCCGGTGGCGCGGACCGCCCGCTGGTGGCTGGCCAGCGCAAAGCGCTCCATCTCGGCGCGGCCGATCCCCCACTTCTCTGCGATCAGGTCGGCCGCCCGGAACTGGGAGATCTCCTCGGCGCCGTACCGGGCGCGCCAGCCTTCCGAGCCGGAGAACGGATCACCGGTCATCGCCGAGCCGATCGGGACCATGCTCATGTTCTGCACGCCGCCCGCGACCACCAGGCCGGCCGTGCCGCTGAGCACCGCCTGCGCGGCGAAGTGCACGGCCTGCTGGGACGAGCCGCACTGCCGGTCCACGGTGACGCCGGGCACCGCCTCGGGCAGGCCCGCCGCGAGCCAGGCGGTGCGGGCGATGTCGCCGGCCTGCGGGCCGACCGTGTCCACGCAGCCGAACACCACGTCGTCGACGGCGGCCGGGTCGGCCTGGGCGCGGGCCAGCAGGGCCGTGATGACGTGCGCGCCCAGGTCGGCGGGGTGCACGGCTGAGAGGCCGCGGCCGCGGCGGGTGACCGGGGTGCGCACCGCGTCGATAATGAAGGCCTCGGGCATTCCGCCTCCCCGGTGTAATGTCTTTTAGAACACGTTCTAGTTTAGAGGACATGCATGCGCATCGCCTACACCCCGGAGCAGGAACGGCTGCGGCAGGAGCTGCGCGCGTACTTCGCCGGGCTGATGACCCCCGAGGTGCGCGCGGCGCTGTCGGGAGGGGACGAGGGCCTCGGGGACGGCGAGGCGTATCGCCTCCTCGTTCGGCAGCTAGGTCGCGACGGCTGGCTGGCGCTCGGCTGGCCGGCCGAGCACGGCGGGCGTGGCGGGACAATGCTCGACCAGCTCATCTTCACCGACGAGGCGGCGATCGCCCGGGTGCCGGTGCCGTTCCTGACCATCAACACGGTGGGGCCGACGATCATGCGGTACGGGACGCCCGAGCAGAAGGCGTTCTACCTGCCCCGGATCGCCGCGGGCGAGCTCCACTTCTCGATCGGGTACTCCGAGCCGGAGGCCGGCACCGACCTGGCCGCGCTGCGGACGGTGGCCGTACGGGACGGGGACGAGTACGTGATCGACGGGCAGAAGATGTGGACGAGCCTGATCCAGTACGCCGACTACGTCTGGCTCGCCTGCCGCACCGATCCCGAGGCGGAGCGGCACCGGGGGCTGTCCATCGTCATCGTGCCGACCTCGGCCGAGGGCTTCTCCTGGACGCCGGTGCGGACGGTCGCGGGCGTGACGACCAGCGCCACCTACTACTCCTCGGTGCGGGTGCCGGCCTCGTCGCTGGTGGGCGAGGAGAACCGGGGCTGGCCGCTGATCACCAACCAGCTCAACCACGAGCGGGTCGCGCTGACCTCGGCGGCGCCGGTGATGGCGGCGCTGGCCGACGTGCGGGACTGGGCCGCGTCGACCCGGCTGGCCGGCGGGGAGCGGGTGATCGACGCGGAGTGGGTCCGGCTCAGCCTGGCCCGGGTGCACGCCAAGGCGGAGTTCCTGAAGCTTCTCAACTGGCGGGTGGCGGCCGGCGGAATCGTGGGGCCGGCCGACGCGTCGGCGACGAAGGTGTTCGGCACCGAGTTCGCGGTCGAGGCGTACCGGCTGCTGATGGAGGTGCTGGGCCCTGCCGCCGTGGTGCGGTCGGGCTCGCCCGGCGAGGTGCTGGCCGGGCGGATCGAGCGGGCGCACCGGGCCGCGCTCATCTTGACGTTCGGCGGCGGCACCAACGAGGTGCAGCGCGACATCATCGCGGCCGCCGGTCTCGGGCTGCCCTTTTCTCGTCGGTAGGGAGTTGCGGATGGACTTCGGGTTCAGCGAGGAACAGGCGGAGCTGGCCGGCCTGACCAGGAAGATCCTGGCCGAACGGGACGCGCCGTGGGGCGATCTGGCCGCGGCGGGCGTGCTCGCGGCCGGGCTGCCCGCGGCGCTGGGCGGCGCAGGGCTCGGACTGCTCGAGCAGTGCTCGGTGCTGATCGAGCTGGGCCGTTCGGCCTCTAGCGTGCCGTACCTGGCGTCTGTGGTGCTCGGGGCCGGCGCGCTGGCCGCGTTCGGGACGGCTGGGCAGCTTCAGAGGTGGGCGGTCCCGGCGGGGCAGGGCGCGGTGGTGCTTACCGCGGCGCTGGCCGAGGAAGACGGGGACGACCCGCGGGTGCCCTCGGCGCGGGCCGAACGGGCGGGCGGGCAGTGGGCGCTAACCGGGGTCAAGACCGCGGTGGACGCCGCGCCCGGGGCAGACCTGTTCCTGGTGCCGTGCGCCTCGCCGGACGGGGTGCTGGTGTTCCTGGTGGCGCCGTCGGATGCCGGGGTTCGGGTGGAGCCGCAGCGGCTGACGGACCTCGCCCCGGCCGGGCGGGTGGTGCTTTCCCGGGTCGTACTGGACGACGAACGGGTGCTCGGCGGTGTCGGTGCCGGGGTGGCGGACTGGCTGGTGGCGCGGGCCACGGTGGGGCTGTGCGCGATGCAGTCCGGGGTGATCGAGCGGGCGCTGGAGCTGACCGCGGAGTACGCGAAGAGCCGGGTGGCGTTCGGCCGTCCGATCGGCTCGTTCCAGGCGGTGACGCAGCGGCTGGCCGATGCCTTCGTCGACGTCGAAGCGGTGCGGCTCACCATGTGGCAGGCGGCCTGGCTGCTTGCTTCCGGGGCGGCCGGCTCTGATGTGGCGGTGGCCACGGCCAAGTTCTGGGCGGCCGAGGCCGGCCACCGGGTGGCGCACACCGCGGTGCACGTGCACGGCGGGATGGGCATCGACGTGACCTACCCGGTGCACCGGTACTTCGTCGCGGCCAAGCGAAACGAGTTCGCGCTCGGCGGCGCGACGGCCCAGCTCCGGCGCATCGGCGGTGCGCTGGCGGGCTAAGTTCTTAGTGTGAGTGTTTTCCGGCGGGTGACGACGAAGCTCCTCTGCCCGCAGTGCGGCGACGTGCTCGCCGACGCCGACTACCGGCCGATGGCCGGCAGCCTGGCGCTCAGCGGGCCCGGCGGGTACCAGCTGACGCCGCAGATGGGCGCGCTTCACACCCGGCACGCCGAACAGGAGCTGGCGTCGGCCTCCTCCCCCGCCGGGGCCGACGAGGCCAGGGCGCGGCTGGAGTTCATCAGGCGCCATGCCGACGAGCTGATGTATGACCTGCCGTGTCACCAGGGGCACTACACGCTGGCCACCGCGCCGCAGATCACCCGCGCCCTGCGCCGGGCGAGGGGGGGCTGGGTCAGCCTGAGCGGGCAGTAGCGCCCGTGCGGCAGGATGGTCCTATGCTCGAGGCTCCTATTTCGGCGGTGACCGTCTTCAGGGACGGCGCCCGCGTGCAGCGCAACGGCACGGTGAGCATGACGCAGGGAACGCAGGCGGTGGTGATCGGCGGCCTGCCGGCCAGCGTGGATCCGGCGTCGGTCCGGGTGGCGGCCCGCGGGCCCGGCCTGACCCTGCTGACCGTCGAGGTTCACCACGGCTACCGGACCGATCCGCTCCGGGACGAGACCACGCGGCTGCGCGCGGAAGCCGAACGGTGCCGCGACGCCGTCCGGGCCCTCGACGACGAGGACGCCGCCGTGCAGGCGCGGCTCGACTTCCTGGGTCATCTGTCCGGGGCGGCCGCCACGGCGCTGGCCCGGGCGGTGGGCTTCGGCCGGGCCAGCCACGACGACCTGACCCAGATGGCCGGTCACCTGTCCGCCGACACCGGCGACGCGCTCGGCCGTCGCCGCGACATCGCGGCGCGGAGCCGCGCCGCGCGCCGGGAGCTCGAGGCCGCCGAACGGCGCCTGGACGAGGCGGAGCAACGGGCCGGCCAGCCCGCCGCCTACACCGACGTGTCCGCGATCCTCGAGGCCGGCGCCCCGGCTCAGGCCGAGGTGGAGCTCTCCTATCACGTGCCCGGGGCGTCCTGGCGGCCGCTCTACGACCTGACGCTGGACAGCGAGCAGCTGGCGGTGAGCTACCTGGCCGAGGTGACCCAGCAGACCGGGGAGGACTGGCCCGCGGTGGAGCTGGTCCTGGCCACCACGCGGCACGGCCGGTATCAGGGCCTGCCCGAGCTGGATCCCTGGTACATCGGGAAGGTCCCTGCTCCCCCGCCCGCGATGCCGCGGATGACCCACCGGGCCATGGCCGTCGCGGCCAGTAGCCAGCGGGCCGGCGCCGCACAGGCTGACCAGCCGGAAGCCGCGGTGCTCATGGCCGAACCCAGCGACGCGGTGGGCGCCGGGCTGGTCTACCGGGTGCAGCGTCCGCTGGCCGTGCCGGCCGACGGCGGACCGCACAAGACCAGCATCGGGAGGTTCGGCCTCGACGCCGCGCTCGACCATCTCGCGGTGCCGGCCCTCGCTCCCGAGGCCTACCTGCGGGCGACCGTCACCAACACCTCGCCGCTGCTGCTCCTGCCCGGCCCGGCCCGGGTCTTCCACGGTCCTCAGTTCGTCGGGGAGACGTCGTTGCCGACCGTGGCCGCGGGCGAGGAGTTCGAGCTGCAGCTCGGCGTGGACGACCAGATCAGGGTGGAGCGCACGCTGCGCCGCCGGAGCACCGGCAAGGCCGTCATCGGCGGCACCCGCACGATCGACGTCGGCTACGAGATCACCGTGGAGAACCACCGCACCGGCAAGACCAGGGTCAGCGTGCACGACCGCATCCCGGTATCCACCGACGCCGAGATCAGGGTCCGGCTCCGGGAGACGAACCCGGCCCCGGCCAAGCAGACCGACCTGGGCGAGCTCACCTGGGAGCTGGCGCTCGACGGCGGCCAGGAAGCGACGGTCAGGTACCGGTTCACCGTCGAGCATCCGGCCCAGGTCACGGTGAGCGGGCTCTGACCGGGCCAGCCATGACAGCACAGCCATGACCGGGCAGCCATGACCGGGCAGCCATGACCGGGCAGGCGGAGTGGCGGCGCGCCTGCCCGGCCGGGCAGGCGCTGGACCTGCTGCACGCCCGGGTGGCCGAGCCCTACGCCCCGCACGTGCACGAGGAGTACGCGGTCGGCGCGTGCACCGCGGGCCGGGAGGTGATCCGCTACCGCGGGACGCTGCACTACGCGGGGCCGGGCAGCGTGGTGGTCCTGGAGCCCGGCGAGGCGCACACCGGGGCCCCGGCCGATCCCCCGGACTTCACCTACCGGGTGATGTACCCGGCCGCGGGGCTACTGGCCGAAGGACTGCTGGCTGAAGGGCTGCTGGCCGAGGGGGCGGACCGGGTGCCGCGGTTCCGCGAGCCGGTCATCGCCGATCCCGGGCTGGCGGCGGAGCTGCGCCGGCTGCACGCGGCGCTGGGCGCCGGGCTGCTGGAGACTGCGCCGCTGGAGGCCGAATCGCGGTTGTCCTGGCTGCTGGGGGAGCTGGTCCGGCGGCACGCCTCGCCGTGCCGCGAAGCCGGGGTACCCGGGGCGGGCCGGGTGGCCCGGCTGGTGATGACGCAGCTGGCCGACCGGCTGGTGAGCCCGCCCGCGCTGGCCGAGATCGCGGCCGGTACCGGCTTGTCCCGCTATCAGCTGGTCCGGTCCTTCCGTACCGAGGTGGGCATGCCCCCGTACGCCTGGCTGGCGCAGCACCGGGTGTCTGCGGCCCGGGCGCTGCTCGAGCGGGGCTGCCGCCCGGCCGAGGCCGCCGCGCTGACCGGGTTCGCGGACCAGGCGCACCTGACTAGGTGGTTCCGACGAGTGGTCGGGGTCACACCCGGCGTGTACCGCAACAGCGTTCAAGACAGGACCCCGCGGTATCGGTGATGCTAGAGGTCCGGCCGCGTGGCGTGCCGGGCGGACGACGTCGGTGGAATGCGGGGTGCGGTGAGCCGGAAAGGCTGGGTCCTGTTCGCGGTGATGTGCCTGGTATGGGGCATCCCCTACCTGTTCATCAAGGTCGCGGTCGGGCAGGTTTCCGTCCCCGTGGTGGTCTTCGCCCGGACGGCGATCGGCGCGCTGATCCTGCTGCCGCTGGCGATACGCTCTGGTCGTCAGGGCGGAGGGGAGCTTGACGCGCTGCGCCGGCACTGGCGGCCGCTCGTCGCCTTCGCCGCGCTGGAGATCATCATTCCCTGGGGCCTGCTGTCGGCGGCCGAACGCAAGCTGCCCAGCTCGCTAGCTGGCCTGCTGATCGCGGCCGTGCCGATCATCAGCGTGGTGACCGCCCGGCTCACCGGTGGCACCGAGCGGCTCAGCCCGCGGCGCTGGGCCGGCCTGGTCATCGGCCTGGCCGGCGTGGCGGTGCTGGCCGCTCCGGACCTGAGCGGCGGCAGCGCCGTGGCCGTGGTCGAGGTGCTGCTGGTCGCGTTTTGCTACGCGACCGCGCCGCTGATCGCGGCGAGGAAACTGGCCGACGTCCCGGCCCTGCCGATGACCGCGGCCTGCCTCAGCCTGGGCGCGCTCGTGTGGCTGCCGCCGGCCATCGCGACCTGGCCGAGCCGGGTGCCGTCCGGCCGCGCGCTGGGTGCCCTGGCCGCGCTCGGCGTCATCTGCACGGCCTTCGCGTTCCTCGTCTTCCTCGCGCTGATCAGGGAGGCGGGCACGTCGCGGGCGATGGTCTTCACCTACGTCAACCCGGCCGTGGCCGTGGCGGCGGGCGTCGCCTTCCTGTCCGAGCCCTTCACCGTCACGATCGCCGCGTCGTTCGCGCTGATCCTGGCCGGCTCGCTGCTGGCCACCTGGACCGCCCGCGCCCCCGCCGGATCCGGCTCGGCTGGATCCGGCCCGGCTGGATCCGGCTCGGCCGGGCCGACCGACCCGGAGGCGGTCAGTCGGCGCAGACCGCCCAGGCTTCGATCTCGATCATCAGATCCGGCATCGCCAGTGCGGTGACCTGCACCGCGGTACTGGCCGGCGGGCGGGCGGTGTCGACGTATTCGTCGCGGATCGTACGGACCACCGGGAGCATCGCGATATCGGTGACGTAGTAGTTGAGCTTGATCACGTCGGTGAACGACGCGCCGGCCGCGGCCAGCGCCCGGTCCAGGTTGGCGAAAACCTGCCGGGTCTGCGCCTCGGGATCGCCCGGCCCGACCAGTTTGCCCTCGCCGTCGATGGCGACCTGCCCGGAGGTCGCGACCCAGCGGCCGCGTCCGGTCACCGCGTGGCTGTAGCCCGGGCCGGGCGCCAGCCCGTCCGGGGCCCGGAAATGCTGAAGTGCCGACACGTCCCGATCCTCTCCGTTTCCGCGTCAATATCCCGGGTCCCAGGCTAGCGGCGTGAGGCGAGGAGGGGCAGGGCAGGTGCGGGGGGCAGGGCAGGTGCGGGGGGGGCAAGGTCAAGTCTGCCGGCATCACCACTATTACCAAGCGAGAAAGCCGTTAGCGGGACGTTGGCCACCGGATAGGCTCAGGGGGACACGAAGGTGGAGCGGCTCCTGAAGGGACACGCGTGATGGACGGGGCGACGGTACCGCCGGGCATCGACACCACCCGGGCGCACCCGGCGCGGGTCTACGACTACTGGCTCGGCGGCAAGGACAACTTCGCCGCCGACCGCGAGGCGGCCGAGCAGGCCCTGCAGGCCTACCCGCAGCTGGCGCAGGCGGTGCAGGCCAACCGCAAGTTCCTGGCCCGTGCGGTGCGGTACCTGACCGGGGAGGCCGGCATCCGGCAGTTCCTCGACGTGGGCACCGGCATCCCGGCCGCGGACAACACCCACCAGGTCGCCCAGCGCGAGGCGCCGGACAGCCGGATCGTCTACGTCGACAACGACCCCATCGTGCTGCTGCACGCCCAGGCCCTGCTGAAGAGCACGCGGCAGGGTGCGTGCGACTACATCCAGGCCGACCTGCACGACCCGGACGTGATCTTGGCCGGGGCGGCCCGGACGCTGGACTTCGGCCGGCCGGTGGCCCTGATGCTGCTGGCGATCCTGCAGTTCATCCCCGACGAGCAGGACCCCGTCGAGCTGGTGTCCCGCCTGGTCGCCGGGCTGCCGTCGGGCAGCTACCTGGTGATCTCGCACCCGACCGACGACTTCAACCCGAACCGGGGCGAGTCGATCAAGCGGTACAACGAGCGGGTCGCCGACCAGGCCACGCTCCGGGACCAGGCCGGAACCACCCAGTTCTTCGCGGGCCTGGACCTGGTCGAACCGGGTGTGGTGCCGGTGGCCAGCTGGCGCCCTGACAGCGACTACCTGGCCTCCATGCCCTCCTCGATGTGGTGCGGGGTGGCGCGCAAGCCCTAGCCGCGGATCAGGTCGGCGATTTTCTCCAGGTAGCGCGGTTCGCAGTTGAGCGAGAACGTGGTCAGGATGGTCTGCTTCCAGCGCTGGATCTCGTCGGCGATCTTGGCCCAGGGGCCGATCAGGGCGACGTCCTCGACCAGCTTGGCGGGGACGGCCGCGATCGCGCTCTTCTTGTCGCCGGCCAGGTAGAAGCCCTGGATGGTGCGGGCCTCCGCCTCGTAGCCCATCCGGACGAATACCTCGTGGTGATAGTTGACACCCCGGGCGCCCATCCCGCCGATGTACAGAGCCAGGGTCGGGCGGACGAGATCCGCCGCCCGTTCGGTGTCATCGTCGACGATGATGGCCAGCGGTCCGCCCACCACGTCGAATGTTTCCCGGCTCTGCCGCGCGCCGGGGCGGGCGAAGCCCTCGGCCAGGGCGGCGGCGTAGAAGTCGTTCATCGCGGGCGAGAAGAAGATGACGTTCCAGCCGTCGGCGATCTCGGCCGCTAGGGCCACGTTCTTGGGGCCCTCCGCGCCCAGGTAGATCGGGATCTCGGTGCGGAACGGGTGCAGGATCGAGCGCAGCGGCTTGCCTAGGCCGGTGCCCCCGCGGTCGGGCGACAGCGGGAGCTGGTAGTGCTTCCCGTCGTAGCTGACCGGCTCGCGGCGCGCGATGACCCGCCGCACGATGTCGATGTACTCCCGGGTGCGCTCCAGCGGCCGGGGGTACGGCTCGCCGTACCATCCCTCCACCACCTGGGGATTGCTGGTGCCGATGCCGAGCAGCACCCGGCCACCGGTGAGGTGGTCCATGGTCATCGCGGTCATGGCCAGGGTGACCGGCGGCCGGGCGGACAGCTGGGAGACCGCCGTGCCGAGCTTGATCCGCGAGGTGCGCGAGCCCCACCAGGCCAGCGGGGTCCACGCGTCGCTGCCGTACGCCTCCGCCGTCCAGATCTGGTCGATCCCGATGCGTTCGGCCGCCTCGAACAGGTCCGCGGCGCCGGGCGGCGGGCCGGCCGACCAGTAGCCGGCCGAGACGCTGATCCTCATCGGACCATCATCGCAGGTGACCGAGGCGGTCGAGGACGGCGGCGGTTTCGCCGATGAGTTCGGCCATCACGTCGGCGACCGGCCTGATCTCGTTCATCCGGCCGACGATCTGCCCGGCAGGCATCGGTACCACGTCCGGCTGCCCGGACCGCATCAGGCGCTGGTGCGCCTCGCTGACCAGCAGGTTCTGCAGCGGCATGCGGAGCGGCTCGGGGGCGCCTTCGTGTTCCCAGGCCTCGGTCCAGCGGTTCTTCAGCAGCCGGGCCGGCTTGCCGCTGTAAATCCGGGACCGGGTCGTATCCGAGCTGGTGGCCGCGAGCAGCGCCTGCTGGACCGCGGGCGCCGCGGACAGCTGCTGGTACTCGCTCGTGACCAGCCAGGCCGAACCCATCCAGGCCCCGACCGCGCCGAGGGCGAGCGCCGCCGCGACCTGGCGGCCGCAGCCGATCCCGCCCGCGGCCAGGACGGGGACGTCGGCGCCCACCGCGTCGACGATCTCCGGGACCAGGACCATGGTGGCGATCTCGCCGGTGTGCCCGCCCGCCTCGTAGCCCTGGGCGACCACGATGTCCACGCCGCTGGCGACCTGCCTGCGGGCGTGTTCCGCCTTCCCGGCCAGCGCGGCCACCAGCATGCCGCGCTCGTGCGCGCTGGCGATCACGTCGGGCGGCGGCGGGCCGAGCGCGTTCGCGATCAGCCGCGCCGGGTGGCCCAGCGCGACCTCGACGTGCTTGCGCGCGACCGAATGCAGCCAGCCGAGCACGCCGTCGGCGGCCTGCGCGCCGTCCGGCAGCGGCGGCACCCCGAGCCTGAGCAGGGTCTGCTCCACGAAGTCCTTGTGCGTCTGCGGGATCAGCTGGCTGAGGTCCCGCTGCCCGCCCTCGGCCGGGACCCGGGCCGGCATGACCACGTCGATGCCGTACGGGCGGCCGCCGGTGTTCCGGTCCATCCAGTCCAGGACCGTGTCCAGCTCGGCCGGGTCGTTGAACCTGACGCAGCCCAGCACCCCCAGGCCGCCGGCCCGGCTGATCGCGGCAGCGACGTGCTCGGACTGGGTGAACCCGACGACCGGGTGCTCGATGCCGAGCAGGTCGCAGAGGGGGGTCCTGACGGTGCGACTCACCGGGCCGCTCACCGGCGCGTGTCCAGGGCCGGCTGGTGGGTGGCGGCATACTCGCGCGCCCAGGCGTAGTCGGCCTTGCCGGACACCGTGCGCCCGATCGCGTCGGTGAGCCAGATGCTGCGCGGGACCTTGTAGCCGGCGATGTAGCCGCGGACGTGCTCGGCGAGCGCGGCCGGGTCGGGTTCCGCGCCGGGCCTGGGCTGCACCAGCGCCGCCACCCGCTGCCCGAGCAGATCGTCGGGCACGCCGATGACCAGCACATCCAACACGTCGGGGTGGGACATCAGCGCGCCCTCAACCTCCTCGGGGAAGACCTTCTCGCCGCCGGAGTTCACGCAGGTGTTGCCCCGGCCGAGCAGCGTCAGGGTGCCGTCTTCCTCCACCCGGGCCATGTCGCCAGGGATCGCGTACCGCTTCCCGTCCACCTCGGCGAACATCGCGCTGGTCCTGGCCGGGTCCTTGTAGTAGCCGAGCGGCACGTGCCCGCCCCGGGCCAGCCGACCCACCTGGCCGGGACCGACCGGTTTGCTGTCGTCGCCCAGCACGATGACGTCCGGGCCGGCCGTGACCGTGGGACCGCCCCGGTGCTGGTCATCCGCGCTGACGAACGCGATGCCCGCGAAGCCGGTCTCGGTCGAGCCGATCGCCTCGCTGATGAACACGGTGGGCAGCGCCTTCACGCACGCGTCCTTGACCGCGGGCGAGAACAGCGCGGCCGTGGAGTTGAAGGAGACCAGTGAGGACGTGTCGTAGGTTCCGGCGGCCAGCGCCTCCATCAACGGCCTGGCCATCGCGTCGCCGATGACCGACAGCACGTTGACCTTGTGCCGCTGCACCGCGGACCAGATCGCGTCCGGATCGAACTTTGGCATGATCACGGCGGTGTCCCCGCCGAACAGGCAGGCCAGCGTGGCCACCATGGCGGCGCCGTGGATGAGCGGCGCGGGGGCCATGCGGACCATGCCATCGCCCTCGGCGCCCCGGCGGGACTGCGCCCACTCGTCTTCCAGCGGCTCGCCGGTGATGAAGTCGATGCCGCCGCCGAGCGTGCGCCAGATGTCCTCGTGGCGCCACATGACGCCCTTCGGATGCCCGGTAGTGCCCCCGGTATAGATGATGAAGATGTCATCAGGGCTGCGCGGGGAGAAGTCACGTGCTCCTGACGCGGCCGACAGGGCCCGGCCGAATGACAGGGCCTCGCCGAATGACAGGGCCTCGCCGACGTCCGCGCCTATCGCGACGCGGGGCAATCCGGGGGGCACGACGGCGTCCACCACCGGAGCCAGATCCTGGTCGTAGACGAGGGCGGACAAGTCGGCGTCCCGCAGGTGATACGCCAGTTCGTCGCGCAGGTACCGGTAGTTGATATTGATGGAAGCGGCCCGGAGCTTGATGGTGGCGAGCAGCGTTTCCACGGTCTCGACGGAGTTGCGGGCGTAGAGGCCGACATGGTCACCGGGACCGGCCCCCCGGGCGGCCAGGTGGTGGGCGAGCCGGTTCGCCTCGTCTTCGAGCTCGGTGTACGTGACCTGGCGGTCGCCGAAGATCAGCGCGACCCGATCCGGGAAGGTGTCGACGGCATGCTCGAACAGGTCGGCCAGGTTCAGTGCCATGGCTAGAAAGTAGAACGTGTTACTGTTCTGGGCAAGCCTTTCGGAGCGCAGGAAGTGAGGAGCCGGTGGAGGAGCCGCACGCGCTCGTCGAGCGGCGGGGGCACGTGCTGATCGTCACGATGAACCGGCCGCAGGCGCGCAACGCGCTGAGCGGGCCGATGATGGAGCTGATGCGGCAGGCCTGGGACACGGTCGACAGCGACCCTGACATCCGGGTCTGCGTGCTGACCGGGGCGGGTGGCGCGTTCTGCGCCGGGGCCGACCTGAAGGCGATGACCCGCGAGCACCCCGGCGACCGGTTTCAAGGTGGCGAGCTGGACCTCTCGGTGATCGAGCCGCTGCTCAAGGGGCGCCGGCTGAGCAAGCCGCTGATCGCCGCGGTGGAGGGGCCGGCGGTCGCGGGCGGCACCGAGATCCTGCAGGCGTGTGACATCAGGGTGGCCGGGGCGAGCGCGCGGTTCGGCGTCTCCGAGGCTCGCTGGGGGCTGTTCCCGCTGGGCGGTTCGGCGGTCCGGCTGCCCCGGCAGATCCCGTACACGGTGGCCGCCGACCTGCTGCTCACCGGGCGGCACATCACCGCGGCCGAGGCGCTGTCCATCGGGCTCATCGGGCACGTGGTGCCGGACGGCCAGGCGCTGGGCCAGGCGCTGGAGATCGCGGCGGCGATCGCGGCCAACGGGCCGGTCGCGGTGCGGGCCATCCTGCGGGTCATCCGGGAAACCGAGGGCATGGCGGAGAACGAGGCGTTCGCGCTCGAGGCCAAGGTGGGCATGAGCGTGTTCGCCAGCGAGGACGCGAAGGAAGGGCCGCGCGCCTTCGCCGAGAAGCGCAAGCCGGAGTTCAGGGACCGCTGATACCAGGACCGTTCGGGCCCATTGTCAGTTGGTGCGCGCCACCACCACGCAGTAGTACGACTCGGCGGCGTTGCCGGGTATCTCGTCGCCGGGATCCGGCCGCCATTCCGGCGGCCAGGCCAGGCCCGGCTCGATGATGTCCATCCCGTCGACCAGCTGCATGATCGCGGCCCGGCTGCGGACGTGGGCCGGGGTGGTCGCCTCGTCGAAGACCCGCTCCACGTCGCTGACCTCGGGAATCTCATCCGCTGTGGCGTGGGATATCGCGACGTGGCTGCCGGCCGGGAACGGGGCCAGCAGCTTGGCGATGATCCCGGCCGGGTCGGCCTCATCGGCGACGAAGTGCAGGATGGACAGGAACAGCAGCGCGACCGGCTCGTTGAAGTCGATGAGCTCGCGCAGCGCGGGGTCGGCCAGGATCGAGTCCGGCTCGAGCATGTCCCGCCCGATCACCGCGGTGCCCGGGACGCCGTGCAGCATGCTGCGGGCGTGCGCCAGCACGATCGGGTCGTGGTCGACGTAGACGACCCGGGCCTGCGGGCAGGCGTCCAGCGCGACCTCGTGCGTGTTGCCCGCCGTGGGCAATCCGGCGCCGACGTCGATGATCTGCTTGATGCCGGCCTCGCGGATCAGGTAGCGGACCACCCGGCGGAGGAAGGCCCGGTTCCACTGCACCGCCAGCCGGACGTTCGGCAGCTGCGCGATCATCGACTCGCCGACCGCGCGGTCGACCGGGTAATTGTCCTTGCCGCCGAGCAGGTAGTCATAGATCCGCGCGACGCTCGGGATGTCCGGCCGGAACGTTTCGCGCCAGTCACCGTCGTAGGTCACCAGCCAGATCCCCCTCGCCTCGCCACCGGCTTTCCCGCGCACAATATCCCATATTGCGAATCGCAGATCAAGAAACCGTGAAGCCACACCTGCCTAACGGTCCGGGCCGGGTCAGATGGAGCGGTGGCGGTCGGCCCAGTAGGGGTCGCGGAGGCGGCGCTTGTAGAGCTTGCCGTTCGGGTCGCGCGGCAGCTCGGGCACGTAGTCGATGCTCCGGGGCAGCTTGAACCGGGCCAGCCGGCCGCCGAGGAAGGCGAGCAGGCCGGCGGTGAGCTCGGGGCCGGGCTCGGCGCCGGGCGCTGGCTGCACCACGGCCTTGATCTCCTCGCCCCATTCCCCGTGCGGGATGCCGAACACGGCCACGTCGTAGACGGCCGGGTGGCCGGCCAGCTCGGCCTCGATCTCGGCCGGATAGATGTTCACGCCGCCCGAGATGATCATGTCGCTCTTGCGGTCGCACAGGTAGAGGTAGCCGTCCGCGTCGAGGTAGCCGATGTCGCCCACGGTGAACATGCCGCGGGCGCGGGATGCGCGCGTCTTCTCCGCGTCCTTGTGGTAGTCGAAGGTCGAGGTGCCCATGCGCATGTACACCAGCCCGGGCTGGCCCGCCGGGACATCGTTTCCCTCGTCGTCGAGCACATGCACCTCCGAACCCGGCCAGGGCAGGCCGACCGAACCCGGCCGGTCCAGCCACTGCGGCCCGGTGATGACGGTCCCGCCACCCTCGCTGGCGGCGTAGTACTCGGTGATCACCGGGCCCCACCAGTCCAGCATCTGCCGCTTAACGTCGGGCGGGCAGGGCGCGGCGCTGTGGATCGCGGCGCGCATCGAGGACACGTCGTAGCGCTTCCTGGTCTCCTCCGGCAGGGCGAGGAGCCGGCCGAACTGCGTGGGCACCATGTGCGTGTGGGTCACCCGGTGCTGCTGGGTGAGCCGGAGCATGTCCTCGGCGTCGAAGCGGTCCATGAGCACGACCGGGTGGCCGAGCTGGAGCGAGATCGTCGCGAAGTTCAGCACCGCCGTGTGGTACAGCGGCGAGCAGCACAGGTGCACGTTGCCGTCGCCGGGCGCCAGCGAGAAGATGCCGAAGAACCTCCTCGACGCCATCGGCGGCTGGTCCGGGTCCTCGCCGGTCAGCGGGCGGCGGACGCCCTTGGGCCGACCGGACGTGCCCGAGGTGTAGACCATCGGCGCGCCCGCGGTACGAGGATCAGGGCGCCCGTCGCCGCCGGCGCCGAGCGTGTCCAGCGGCATGAAGCCGGGCACCTTCCCTACGCCGAAGCTGGCCCCGGGATCGATCCCCGCCCCGGCGGCCGCCTCGGCCGCGACCTGGCCGAACCTCTCGTGCGCCACGAACGCCCTGGCCTCGCTGTCGGCCAGGATGTACGCGACCTCGGCCGCGGTCA
>WNFY01002921.1_pt1 | contig 22928 bp, 21 predicted proteins | sample 5400091 | NCBI WGS metagenome assembly WNFY01 (sample SAMN13153364, study PRJNA577476) | soil metagenome | isolation source: 60 cm soil or saprolite under grassland replicate 1 | place: USA:California | collected 2016-06-15 | reverse complement strand
GCCGAAGGTACCCGTAGGGCCCGCCCAGCGGGCTGCCCGGTGACAGGCCTCATAGGGGCCAGCGTGACGGCGTCAACTCCGCTCCGAGCAGGATGATCTGCACGAGCGCTCCCACCCGGGTGACTAGCCACCTGCAGCGACGCCCTCGGACCGCCGGACCACCCCTACCTGGCCAGCTCTACAGTCACAGGCCCCGGCCGATGATCTCTTTCATGATCTCGGTGGTGCCGCCGAAAATCCATACCTCGTGAAGAGAGCTACCATTGAATCTATGAAGCAACACGTAACCAGCCACTTTGTGTTAGGTAGTGGCGTGGGCTGCAGTCGAATGTCGGTGGTGGTTCTAACATTTCATCTAACACGACCACGGCCCGACGCCCTGGAGGTCCGACATGGCATACGTGATCGAGCGAGACAGCCGTTCTGGCAAGCGATACGTCGGCATCTACCGGGCGGCTGACGGCAAGTACAAGTCCGCGGGCACCTACGACGCTCACGAATGGGCCTACGAGGTGGCTGAGGAGGAAGAGCGACACGCGCGCGGGTTCCTGGACGGGACGAGCCCGGGCTACGTCGTCAAGAACCACGTCGTCCCGTACGTCGGTCATCTGCGGATCAGCGAAGTCAGCCGGGAGACCTTCTTCAACCTGCTGACCAAGGTGCTTCCGGCCGAGGAAGCCTCGCAGGTCACGGTCCGCGCGGCACGCAGAGTCCTCTCAGCCATGTGCCAGATGGCGTTCGACGAGGGCTACCGGAGCAACAACCCGATCAGGAGCATCCGCCTGCCGCAGGCGCCGACCAAACCGATCCTCGTCGCCAGCCATGACCAGTGGCGGCGCCTAGAAGAGACTCTGACCTATCCCCCGGCCAGGCTGTACGCCCGGCTGAACGTCACCACGTGGGCCCGCCGCTGCGAGATGATCGGCTTCCGCCCGTGCGACTTCGACTTCGGGCACCAGATGCTGAACATCACGCGGTCAACGGTCTACGTCACGGCCAAGTACCACCCATCGGGCAAGGCGGGCTGGCTCACCAAGCCGCACCCCAAGAACGGCGACTGGCGCCGGTTCACGATCTCCAAGCAGATGTGCCAGGCGGTGCAGACGCACATCGAGGAGTACGGCCTCGGGCCCGACGATCTCCTCTTCCCGCAGTGGATGTTCGCCTACGTGCGCTCCACTCCAATCCTCGCGGATGACGACGAGAGCCTGCCTCCGTTGGTATCCAAGACCGGCGTCGTTCACGAGCACGGCACGATGGGCGCCCGGTATGCGATGCACTGCCATTGCGCGAAGTGCAAAGCTTACGCAGCCGACTACCAGCGCCATTGGCGGCGCGAGCAGAGCCTCCAGCGGGCCAGCAAGGGCGAGCTCACCAAGGCCAACACCTGGCGCCGTGATGGAAGCGAGTTCCTGATGGCCGATGTCTGGGCGCGGTTCTGGAACTCGGCGAGAGATGCGGCCGGTCTGCCCGAGAGCTTCACGCCTTACAACGCCCGTCACACGGGGATCAGCTGGGCCATCGATAAGGGAGTGGACTTGCAGAAGGTCCGCCAGCGTGCAGGACACGGCAGCCTCGAGGTCACATCCCGGTATGCCGCGATCCTCGATGAGCGCGACACCAGCCTCGCGGATGCCCTGGAAGCAATCTTCGACAGTTCCAGTCATACCGCAAGCCACCACGAAAATACGACGGAGTTCGATGACGCGGCTGGGCTTCCTTCGATCAGCGCTGGGGGTGGCTAAGTCGTCCACATCTGCCGAATAGGGGGTGTTGCATATGTGCATACCTATGCGCTACCTGGCATACTCGCTCAAGGCTCACCAGGGCGGCGTGTTTCTTGTTACCAGCGCAGCCGTCGTATGCGAATCCCATAGACCTTGGATTGTCTCGATAATCAACAGCGGTCGCACTTGTTACAGGAAGTCCCGCTCATTTCATGAGCAGCAGGATGTCTGAAGTGCCGCAGGATTGCTCAATGTTAATGAATCGGGTCTATTGCTTGCGTGTCCGGGGAACCGTTGCCAGACTCGTCTCTTGCACGGACCAGGGGTGCTAGGGGAATGGTCCCGGGCACCTCAGTTCGAGGGCTCTCATCATTCGATCGTGGCCTGCCCTCCGCTCTGCGTCCCGTTCGGCGTCAATGACGACCGCCGCGAACGACCGGCAGACCTGCAGAGGAGACGCGATGAACGGACGAAAAAACCGGAGATTGCTCGTGCTCACGGCGGCGGGCAGCGTGCTTTGTGCGCTGTGGGCCGCGGCGCCGGGGGCCCAGGCCGCAGGCGCGGCGCCTACGGCCACGGGTGCCCTGGTCAGCGTCGGGAGCCCGACGGGCCATCATCCGCAGAACGCCCAGAACGAGCCGGCGCTGGCGGTCGACCCCACCGCGCCGAACATCCTGGCCGCGGGCGCGAACGACCTGGTGGACATGCAACCCTGCTCGCAGCAGGCTGCCACCACGGCCGGCGCCTGCTCCTTCCCGCTGGGAACCTTCAACCTCGGGGTCGGCCTGACCGGCGTCTACTTCTCCTTCAACAGCGGCCACAGCTGGATCCAGCCCACCTACCAGGGGCTCACCGCGGCCGGCTGCAGCCCGACGGCCGAGCCGTGCACGCCGCAGGTGGGGCCGATCCACACGGTCCCGAACTTCTTCGAGAACGGCCTGCGGTCCCGCAGCGACCCCGGCGTGGCGTTCGGCCCGGTGCCCGGCAACGGGACGTTCTCCTACGCCAACGGCACCCGGCTGTACTTCTCCACGCTGGCCACCAACCTGACCGATACCAAGATCTCGCAGGGCGGCATCAACGCCGACTTCGCCATCACCGTCTCGCACATCGACAACCTGACGCCGGCCCGGGTGGCCGGCCAGGCGAACTGGTCGGCGCCGTCCTTCGTGCCCGCGCACATCGCCGCCGCGTCGGGCCTGGACAAGGAGCAGGTCTGGGCGGACAACGCAGCCTCCAGCGGGTTCTTCGGCAACGTGTACGTGTGCTACACCGACTTCCACAGCCTGAGCCAGGGCAACAACTTCGCCCTGTTCCCGTCGGTGGCCGTGTCCACTGACGGCGGCCTGACCTGGAAGCCGCACCACGTCGCCCCGCCCGCCACCGCGGCTCCGCAGGGCTTCCGGCAGGGGTGCACCGTCCGCACCGACAGCCACGGGGTCGTGCACGCGTTCTTCACGCACTTCTCCGAGACGTCCAACACCGGCGCGCAGACCCTGATCACGTCGACCACGGGCGGCGCCACCTGGGGCCGGCCGGTCGATTTCATGCAGATGAACGACGCCTGCTTCTTCGTGGACCCGGTCGCCGGCCGGTGCAACATGGAAGGGCCGGCGGGCGCGCGGACCGACCTGATGGCCATGCCCAGCATCGACATCGCCAACGGCGCCCCCACCGGTGCGGGCGCCACCAACGAGATGGTGGACGTGTGGAGCGACGGCCGGTTCGGCCAGAACCATGAGGCGGCCCTGCTGTCCTTCTCCACCGACGGCGGCCAGACCTGGTCCGCCCCGGTGACCGTGTCCGCGCCGGGCGACCGGGCGCTGTACTCCGCGCCGGCCATCGCCCCCGACGGATCCCGCGTGTACGTCGCCTACAACGCCTTCACCACGCCGTTCGCCACCACGACGGCCACCCCGCGGCTGGAACATGGCACGCTGCGGTCGTCCGCGATCGGCGCGGGCGGCGCGCCGACCGGGTTTACCACGGACTTCGTGGGCGCCAGCGGCGACGCGCGGGGCACGACCCAAGGCCGGATTCTCTACAACGAGTTCCTGGGCGACTACGTCTACGCCATCGCCACCCGCACCTACGGAGCGGGCGTGTGGACCGACGTCCCGAACACCGCCGACTGCCCGGCCATGGACGCCTGGCGGCAGGCCTCCTTCACCGCCGGCCACCGGGTGTTCCCGGCGCCATGGCCGCTAGCGGACTGCCCGGCGAACTTCGGCAACAACGACATCTCCAGCGCCACAACGGCGCCATAGACGAGTGCCGTCAATGCGGGGGAGGGTCAACGCCCTCCCCCGCAATGACACTGGCTAGTTTGCATGACCATGCATGCCGCTGTGCGCGGCGAACGCCCGCACATGCCGCTGCGGGCGCGTTATGTGGCGAGGAAGGTGAACAGCCGGCCGTCGAGCGGTCCGGCCGCTGGGCTGCGGCCGAGCCGGTGGACACCCACGCTGGTCAAGGCGCTGGTCTTGAGCGCGTCGAAGGCGATCTCCCCGAAGCCGGCCGAGGCGAACCATGCCCGGATCTGCGGTGTCAGGTCCGGCGGGCGGCGGTGCCGGGTCCAGATCACCGTCGCGCCCACACGGCACAGGGCCGGCGCGGTCTGGACGGTGCGCCGGATGTCGTGGTCGCTCACATTGCCGAAGATGCCGCACAGCAGCAGCACGTCGGCAGGCAGCACGTCAGCGAAGCCGGCCACCAGGCCCGCATCTTCCTGACGGACCTCGACCCCGGGCAGGTCCTGCCCCGCAGCCGCGCGGCAGGCCAGGACGACGTTGCGCGCATCGGACTCAACCAGCACAGCGCGGACGTCCCCGCGGCGGGGATGATCCGGCAAGACACCGATCACGTCGTGACCCTGCCCGGCGCATAGGCTCACCAGCATGACCCGGCCGGCAGGTGCCCGGTCAACCGCATCGGACAAGTGCGACCGGACGCATCTCAGCCGCGCGCTCAACGCCGACGACGGATCATCATAGGCCGCGTGCCAGGCCAGCCAGTCCTTCACCCGGGTATCGTGGCCCCGGCCGCGCCTGTCCCGCCACCTCAGACCGGCAGTCCAGTGGTACCGGCCGCCGCTACCCGTCCGGGATCCCCGCACGATCCATCCCGGCATGATCGCTGGCGCAGGCTGTTCCGGCGGCTGCCTCGAACTCACTCATGCCGAATTGAGCGCGTTTCGCCGCCGCATACTTATGCGCTGGACGGCATGCTCACTCGCGATTGACCCTTCTCCGCCACCTCACCGGTAATGGCTCCCCGGGTGTAGTTTTGCGTACGGAGGGAACCAGATCGCCGGCGATGCGTGTCTCGCTAGTGCCTCCGCAGCATCGTTATGTACGCCCGCGAACCGGCGATCTGGGACGTGTTGGGCTGACTGGGCAGCTAGCGGTGCCGACGGTACTGCAGCCCGACGGTCCCGTTGCTGAACGCGGTGCTGGAGACCAGGTCGAGCCGGTAGGACTTGGTGAGCACCGGTAAGAAACGTGTCACCAGCCCCGAATGAGCGTGGCCATACTTGGGCCGGGGTCCTGAGCAGATCCGCGCAGGAAGCGGTAAGCGCACCCGCTGCTCACGAGGCGCTCTCCCGGATGCCTGCCCTGGGGGAGAGCGCCCGCGAGCATTTCGGAACTCTAGCGCCGTCTGACGCCCGCTAGGCGTCCCGGACGGGCTGGTAGGTGAGGTAGGCGATGCCGCCCTCGAGGGTCTGGGTGCCGGTGAGGCTCATGGGTTTCTTGTCGCTGGTCTGGCCGAACAGGCGCTCGCCCGCCCCGAGCACGACCGGGAAGACCTTCAGCCGCAGCTCGTCGACCAGGTCGTGCTCCATCAGCGTGTGCACGAGCTGGAAGCTGCCGGCGATGACGATGTCCCCGTCTATCTGCTGCTTCAGGTTCGAGACCTCGGTGAGCACGTCGCCCCGCAGGACCGTCGAGTTGTCCCAGGCGGGATGTTCGAGGGTCGAGGACACGACGTACTTGGGCAGGCTGTTCAGCCTGTCCGCCAGCTCGCCGCTCCGGGATGGCCACCGCGCGGCGAGGAACTCATAGCTGCGTCGGCCCAGCAGGAAGGCCTCTTGGCCCAGCGCCTCGTCGAGCGCGAGCTTGCCGAGCTGCGGGCTGTTGCTGATCAGGCCGACCCAGCCGCCGTGCCTGAAGCCTTCGTCACCGGCCGGGTCCTGGATGACTCCGTCGAGCGTGACGTTCTCGCTCACGACGATCTTTCCCATTTCGGTTCTCCTTCTGATTGGTGTTGTCAGGTGCCGCCGCCGCAGGCGGCGCGGATGGTGAGAATCGGTGTGCTGTTCGCTCATTTCGCTGCTGACCTGATCACCACATCTCCGGCAGCAGCGGCGCTGGCCGCCGGGACCGGCTCCGGCAGCTCGTGCGCTGCTTTCCGCGGCCGGCCGGGGAGCAGGAGTGCCAGCGCCAGGCCGATCCCGGCCAGCACCGCGCTGGCCACGAAGGCGGACTGGTAGCCCGCGGTCAGCGCGGCGAGCGGGTTCGCGCCTTGGTGCGCTGTCAGGTAGTGCTGGGAGCCGGAGACGGCAACGGTCGTGACGATGGCCACGCCGAGCGCCGAGCCGAGCTGCAGGGCAGTGTTGCTCAGGCCCGAGGCGAGCCCGGCCTCGTGCCCGGCGACGCCCGCGAGCGCCGCGACCGTGGCGGTCACGAATGCCAGGCCGATCCCCAGACCGCACAGCAGCAGCCCGCCGAAGATGTCCGGGAAGTAGCTGCCGTGTACGGAGACCTGCGCGAGCACGAGCGACCCTCCGCCCATGAGCGCCAGGCCGCCCGCGGCGACCGGCCGGAAGCCGGCCTTGAGGACCGCGCCCTGGCCGGCGATCGCGCCGGCCGTGGCCCCGGCCGCGAGCACGACCGTGCTGATGCCGAACTTGAGGGCTGAGTAGCCGAGCACCTGCTGCGCGTACAGCGTGAGGATGACTGGCATGCCCACCGCGACGGTGCCGATCAGCACCGTCACGGCGTCCGCGGCGGCGAGCGTGCGCGAGCGGAAGATGCGCAGCGGCACCAACGGCGCCCGGTGGCGCGACTCGATCACCGCGAAGGCGGCCAGGAACACGGCCGAGCCGACCAGCGCGAGGATCGTCCGCACGTCGCCCCAGCCGGCGGCCGGCGCCGTGACGACCGCGTAGACGAGCAGGACGAGCCCACCGGTGATGGTCAGCGCCCCGGCGGGGTCGTAGCTTCGCCGGGCCAGCGCGGCCCGGCTCTCGCGCAGCAGCCGCGGCGACAGCCCGAGCGCGGCCAGACCGACCGGGACGTTGATGAAGAAGATCCACCGCCAGCCGGGGCCGTCGACGAGCGGGCCGCCGATCAGCCACGCCGTGGTGGCGCCGACGCCGCCCAGTGCGCCCCAGATCCCCAGCGCCTTGTTCCGCTCCGCGCCCTCGGTGAAGGTCGCAGCGATGATCGACAGCGCGGTCGGGGTCATGATCGCGGCGCCAGCGCCCTGGACCACGCGGGCCGTCAGGAGCGCCGCCGGTGACCAGGCGAGCCCGCATATGAGCGATGCGGCCGTGAAGAACACGACGCCGGCCATGAACACGCGCCGGCGCCCGAGCAGGTCGGCCGCCCGCCCTCCGAGCAGCAGCAGGCCGCCGAAGGTGAGGGCGTAGGCGCTCAGCACCCATTGCAGGCCCTGCGCCGAGAAGCGCAGGCCGGCTCCGATCGAGGGCAGCGCCACGATGGTGATCGTGCCGTCCAGGAGCACCATGAAGAACGCGCCGCACAGCAGCGCGAGCGCCTGCCAGCGGCGCGGGTCGAGACCGGCGGGCGCCAGGCGCCCGGCCGGCGCAGAAGTTTCCATCATCAACCTCCGAAGTCGTTTCAGCTGTCGCGGTACGGCCCGGTGCCGTACCGGAACTCATCGGTCGCGATCGCGCGACGGCGACGAAGGACGAGAGGGCCGGGCCCGCGCACCCTTCAACCGATGAGTGCCGGCGCCCGGATCGTCCGAGCCGTCGATGATGCATACACCGCGGCGCCGGGAAACTGGGCGCCCGCCGGCCGCCTAGTTCGCCCCCCCGGGCGGTGTATATACCGGATGGAAACGCGGTGACGGCCGGGCAGCGCCCGGCACCTAGGTCACCGGCCCTGCTGCTGGTGAGTCGAGGAGGACGCGATGCATCCGATGTTCGCCGAGCTGTTCATGAAGCCCGATGAGCTGCCGGAAGCCGGAGCCGATGAGCGGCGCCGTCCGTGACGGTCACGACAGCGCAGGACAGTCTCCGCAGCCCGCGGCCCGGCCGCGGGCCCGCGAGCGGCCCTCGCCGGGCTAAGGACCTCGTGACCGCCCGCACGCCCCAGGCGGCCGGACACCCGGCCACGGCGTCCATCGCCCAGCAGGTGGGCTAGCACGGAGGAAACAATGACCGTTGGAACTGCCATCGCCACCGCCCCGGCCCAGGACCGGCTGCAAGCCGCCGTCAACGACGCTGCCAGGCACCTGTACGACGCGGAAGTCGCCCTGCACATCGCCCGCAGACCGGCGTCGGCTCGTGGATCAGCGCCGCTTGCGACCGGCTGCACGAGGCGGTCGAGGGCCACATGGCGGCTGTGGACGCGCTCGAAGCTTGTAACCGAGCCGTCCCGCCGGCCCGCCGTGCGCCCCGCCCGCCTGCGGCCGCGTGAGCCTGGGGCATGGCCATGGTGACAGCCGACCTGATCTCGAAGGCGCAGGCCGGGGACGGCGACGCGTTCCGCGAACTGACCGAGCCGCACCTCCGGGAGCTGCAGGTGCACTGCTACCGGATGCTCGGATCCTTCCAGGACGCCGAGGACGCCGTCCAGGACACCCTGCTGGCCGCCTGGCAAGGCATCGGCGGGTTCGCTGAGGAACGCGCCTCGCTGCGCACCTGGCTGTACAAGATCGCCACTAACCGGTGCCTCAACGCGCGCCGCGCAGCGAGCCGGCGCCCGGTCAGGGGTTGGGACATGTCTCAGTTCGAACCGCCCGTGCCGACCCCGCGCGACGAGGCCGTCTGGCTGCAGCCGTTTCCTGACGCCCTCCTCGAGGGAGCCGTCGACGTGCCGCCCGGGCCGGAGGCCCGCTACGAGCAGGCCGAAGCCATCTCGCTGGCCTTCGTGACCGCCCTGCAGGTGCTGCCGCCCCGCCAGCTCGCCGTCCTCGTCTTGCGTGACGTCCTCGGATTCCATGCCAGTGAGGTGGCCGGCATGCTGGATACGACCGTGGAATCGGTCAACAGCGCCCTCAAACGGGCCCGCGCCAGCCTCCAGCGCCGACCGCAGCCGACCGTCGGCCACCAGGCGCCGCCCGCCGTCGGCTCACCCGCCGAGGACGCGATCGTGGCCAAGTTCGCCCGCGCATGGGAGTCGGCCGACCTCGACGCGCTGGTGGCCCTGCTGACCGACGACGTCTTCATCGCGATGCCGCCGATGCCCTTCGGATACGAGGGCCGAGACGTCGTGACCCGCTTCTGCGCCAGCCTGTTCGGCGCGGGCCGCAGGTTCGACCTCGTGCCGACGCGGGCCAACGGCCAGCCGGCGTTCGGAGCCTACCTGCGCGCCCCGGCCGGCATCCGCCACGCGACCGCCTTGTACGTGCTCACCCTTGCCGGCGACCGGATCTGCGCCATGACCCGCTTCGAGGCCAGCGTACTGCCATGGTTCGGGCTGCCGCGATCACTCCCGAGCCGGTAGGCGGCCTCCCGGGCGGTGCAGGCGCGCGGCGGCGACACACGCACCGGCGGACGTGCCGGTACAACTACCAACGTCCGCGAGGCCGCAGATGCACACGCCGACGGGGAGGACGCACCCGCAGAGGGCTCGCCTCCTCTGCCTGAGAAAGTTCCGCCTTGACGCCCGGAACCGGAACTACGCGGATTCCCGGGGCCGCATCGGTGACGGCTAGCTATCGGCAGCCGTAGCCAGGATTCCCGGCATCAGGCCATCTGGGGGACGGGCTCCACCGCGGTGGCGTCGGACTCCACGCATTTCGGCGCGTTCGACCAGATGATCAAGTACGCTACCGCGATCCGCACCGGGACCGCTTCCATCGAGGCCATCTTGCGGCGGTTCACCAAGGCCAACGCCGTGCACCCCGCCTACCAGGCCATGGCCGGGGTCGGCCGCGCCCAGCGCACCATCTTCCTGGCCCGTGCAGGTCCAGGCGGAACTCGTCGAGTCGAGCCGCATGAGCGACCGCCACAGGCCAAGGCCGCCCCAGACCACGATGTGGCCGTCGCCGTCTCGCCTGAGCTTGTCGATCTCCTCTGTCGTGTCACCAGCGGCCATCGTGGTGTTGGCCCACTCGGCCGTGTTCAGCGTCCGGGAGAAGACGACCTTGCGTGCGGCGTTCATGATGCCCGGAGTACGGGTGGCCGGCCGTCGGCAGGGCTCCGGCCATGCCTTCGCAGGCGGTACGGCCCATGATGTGCGTACGCGCTGTCGTAGAGGCCGAGCTCCTGCTTCTGGTCCTCCGTGTCGATGGGCAGGCCGAAGCGGTACTGCCAGTAGTCGGTGCCCTCGTCGGCGAGAAGGCCGTCGAGCGAGTACATGAACACCCACGCAATCAGCTTGCGCATGATCAGACCTCCATGGTCTCGCGTCGACCGGCGGCCATGCCTACCCGGGGAACGTACCTCAGGGTCCTCCGAAGCCTCAGGAACGTCCAAAGCCGCTCGGCGCGCGGTCCGCCGTCGCGTCACCGAGGTGCCGAACAGCTAGCTGGGCTGGACTGTCCCATATCCGCGCCCAGCGCCGGGCCCAGGACCTTGAACTCTCGGCGCGCCCTCGTGGCCCCTGCAAGTCCGACCTGCGGGCGCGCTGGTTCGTTCCGATCGAGAAAGTGATCGGCGAGAACCGGGCGTGGTGCTGCGCTCGCTGATGCAGCCCGGCCAGCCCGGCGCCCCGTCGAACCGGCGCCGCCGTCGGCGGCGCGCTCGCCGCCTGCGCCGCCGTGTGCGTCGCCGTCATCGCCACGGTGGTGGCCAGCCGGGACGTGACGGCCTGACACGGCCATCCCCGGCCGGTTACATCTGGCCGTGGCGAACCGGGCCGGCAGGTTCGTAGGTGCCGATAATGATGCCGAGATCGGTCACGGTGAGGCCGGCCGGGCGCATCGTTGCCGGGAGGATGCCGTCGTTGAACAGGCGGCGACCGGAGCCGAGCACCAGCGGAAACGTCATCAGCCGGAAGCGGTCGACGAGCTCGTGCTGCAACAGCGTCCGGAGCAGCTTGCCGCTTCCCCAGACCTGCAGCTCGTCGCCGGGTTCGTCCTTCAGCGCCCGCACCGCCGCAACGACGTCGCCGGTCACCAGGCGGGCGGTATCGGGGTGCTCGCCGCGCCAGGTGGCATCGGCCTGGCGGAGCGAGCCGGACACGACGTACTTGGGCAGCGAGTTGATCGCCGTGGCAATGGGGTTGGCGGGGTCGGTCTGATCAGGCCAGTAGCCGCGGAAGATGCCGAACGTCCTGCGGCCGAGCAGGAACGCGCTGGCGTGGCTGCTGAGCTCGGTGACGAACTCGCCGACGGCCGGGTCGGGGAACGGGGCCTGCCAGCCGCCGTGCGTGAAGGACTCGCTGGGATCCTCCTCAGGCCCGCCGGGAGCCTGCATCACGCCGTCGAGGGTCAGGAACGTCTGAACGGTGAGCTTCATGTCAATGCAGACGGACCGGCGCACTGATTCTGAGCGCGTCTCACGCCGAATCGCAAGCTGAGAATGCGGCTTCCTACTGGAGGGCTTGGGAGAGCCGGGGAGGAGGTCGCCGGCCGGGGACGCCGAGCCGGGTCCCGGCGAGCCTGGCGTAGCACTCGTCCATGAGGGTCGTGGCGACGAAGTTGTCGTCCTCGTCGAACTGGTCGACAGGCCCACGCTGAGGTGAACGATCCGACCCATGCAGCTGCGAGGCGTCGGCAGGTGCCCGGCTGCCCGGAACTACTCACCTTCGGGAGCAAGGGCCTTGAGAACTGTCACCGCCGTGCCACTGAACCCCGCCGTCACGTCGCTGTTTGTGGTGTCACCGAAGTGCCGATCAGAGACAGCACCATAACGGGCACGCAGAATATCGTCATCAGAAGCTTCCGCACGCGCCCAGATCGGCTCCGCGCGCGGTTATTAGAGGCTCCCGCGCCGTCTGCCGCACCGCAGTACGAGCCACGGCCAGGCCAGGCCGTATATTTATGCAACGCCGCTACGTGCGGAGAATGTCCCTTCTGCCGCGAAGAAGGTGCAGACGCGAGAAGCTGGCCTGTTAGCTGCGAGTACTGCCGGACTCCTGGTCGCTTGCCAGCAAGCCGGTCATGAACATCAGCAGGTCACCAGCGACCTGGCGGTCGATCTGGTCAGGATCTTTCATGGTGTCGACGAAGCCCACGGCACCGTCGTCCCTCAGGACGTAATAGTTCCCGCATCCGTCGCCGGCGACGGGCAGCCAGCCGAGTTCCACCCACCGGGGATAGAACTCCCGCTGCGATGCCATGTCAATGCCGGGATCGTCGGGCCGCGGCCCGAAAAGGCCGCCGGGCCCGATCCGCGCTCCCCGGCAGACCGACAACCATGCCTTCAGGGCCGGCGGAAGGAAGCAGCCGAGCCGGGCCTGCAGGCTGTCCAGTTCCTCCGCCCGGGCTCCTCGCGGGGCCTCATCTTCCGGCGCGCGGACCGCTCCGGCGACCAGCCCGCGCAAGATCTCCAGCGTCTGGGCTGCCGCCTCCACGACCACTATCGTACTAAGCCAAGGAAATACCCATCCGGACGCACTCATTTGCCGGCCGGACAGGGTCAAGCGCTACAGGGTTCACGCGGGGTCTCGGCCATGCTCACCCGGCTAGCATGCAGTCGCGATGCCGACAGCGAGCCAGTGGGTGCAGCGGCTCGGAGACATCTATGATCGCCGGTGACCGTTTCCATTACTCACACGTTCCTCCAGATAACGGACGAGCGCGGATGGGCGGAACCGGAGTTGCTTGCCTAGCCGGATGGCCTCGAGTGCGCCGCCCTCGACGGCGTCGTAGAGCCAGCTCTTCTTTACCTTGAGCAGGGCGCATACATCGTCGGGCGTGAGCAGGTCGAGATCCCAGTGGGTGCCTTGCGCCGGGTCTGGTCGCCCATTGACATGGTTTCCGCCTTGCCCTTCGTTGCTGGTCACGGGCTGGCGGTTCATGGCTCGGCCTCAAGCTCAACCTCTCCGTCGGCTCCATGCTCAAGCGAACGCGGCATTCTCGCGGGTTCGGGAGTGGTGGCGGTGCTGCGGTCGAGTGCGGTCTGGCATGCGTGCTCGACGGCGCGCAGCCGGGCGGTGATGCGTGTCTCGCGGGCGGCGATGGCCTGGCGGTTGCGCCTTGCGTAGGAGTCCTCGGGCAGGGTCTGGCCGTAGAGCTGGACTTCGCGGATGTGAGCTTCACGCTCGTCGGCGTGGGCGGCGATGGCGAAGGTGGCGATGCTGGCGGTGGTGGCATCCAGGACCAAGGTGACCGTCTGGGTCTGGGGATCCTGACGGGCCAGGGCGGTGATCCGGGGACCGTCGATGTCGGGCCATGCCTGCCCGGGATGGGCGCGGCCGTGCTGGGCGCGGTCGCGGAGGCCGGCGAGCATGGCGTCGGCGCGGTCGATCTGGTCGCAGGCGGCGGCGAAGTTCTCGCCGACCGGGCCGAGTTCGGTGCCGCGGGCGATGCCGTAGTGCATGAGCCGGGCGGCCTGGGGACGGTCAGCGTAGGTGGCGGAGCGGGCGTGGATGCGCAGCTGGGTCTTCAGTTCCTGGGTGACCGTTCCTGTTTCCACGAAGCGGACTAGGGCCCGGGCGAAGACTGAGGGCTGCGGCCGGGCTGCCAGCCATATTCCGAGCCGTCGGGCGGTGAGGTGATCGACCGGGCCGTTCCGTGCGTCGGCGGCGGCGATGCCGTCGCTGATCAGGCGTTCGTACAGGGGCAGGTCCGGGAGCGGGCCGTCCTCGGGTAGCCGGTAACCGCGGCCGACTGCGCCGTTGACAGCCGCCGACGTGGTTCGTGTCGAAAACTGAGGCGGCGCGGGGCGGTCTTGGTGCCGGGCGGGGCTGGTCAATCGGCGGCCTCCCGGTCGGGTTGCCGCCCAGGTGGTCCGGGCTGGCGGGCGGCTGCAGGGGATGGCTGGGACGCGCGGGTGATCGCGTCGGCTCCGGACAGGCCGAGCTCGGCGGACCAGCTCTCGATGGCGGGCCAGAGCTGATGCCTTTCGTGAAGGTCGGGTCCGGCGAGATCGGCCAGGACCATCGCCGTGATGGCGCTGTTGCGGTCCAGGATCTGGCCGGGCAGCCAGGACACCTCCACCCGCGCTGAGAGCCGCCGGTTTGCCTGGCGACGTGATCGGTCTGGTCACTGGTCATGGTGGTGTCGTTGATCGTCAGGGTCATGGTTCGGCTTCCAGGTCTGGTTCGGGTCCGCAGGTGCGGGCGGGCCGTGTTTCCAGGAGCTCAGCGAGGGAGGGTGGCTGGCCGGGCTGCTAGTCGCGGAGTTGGTCGACCACGATCACGTATCTGGGACGGCCTGGTGGGCAGCGGTCAGGCAGGTCCGGGAACGGGAGGTCATAGGGGTCGTTCATCTCGCGCAGGTCCCTGTCGCCGGGCCGCGGATCAGGGACGCGGGGACCGTTAGCCCGGCGGCGGGGTCCGGGTTCGCCCGGTACCCTGCTGGCGGTGGTCATTGGCCGGCCTGCTTGTCGGCTGCGAGGCCAGCCGGGGCGTGCGGCTGAGCGTGGCGGCGTGCGGTCGGGGCGGGCTGCTCGGCGTCGAGCTGGGCGGCTATCTGGTCGTAGGTGCGGGCCTCCGGGAGGCGGAGCTCGCAGGTGAGGCAGGACTGGTCCGCGCAGTAGGTGCACAGCTCGGCGCGGTCGCGATTCCAGTCGGCGGCTATGTCCAGCGAGATCCGGACGGCCTTGACCTGCGCGTGGGTGAGTGTGACGGCGCCCAGATCGTCCTCGGGCATGGGCGGTCCGGGGTTAGGTTCCGGGCCGGGCGGTTCCGATGCTGGCAGGTGGGGCGTCTGGGTGATAAAGGGCCCGTAGGGGTGGTTTTGGGAGCCTTCGTAGATGCGGGCTAGGTCGCCGATGAGGAAGATGGCCCGGCCCGCGTGCTGGTCGTCGCCGCGGGCGAACCCGTGCCGCTCCAACACGTTCAGCACATCGGTGAACAGGTCCAGCCCTATCCGGCGGTCCGTCATGCGCCCCTCCTGCGGCGGTGGTGGCGGCGGGCGGGCCGACGGATGTCGGGGGCGACGCCGGTGCCGGTGGCGGGTTTCCAGCCGTACTGGGGCCGGTAGCCGGGGATGTCGAGCTGGTCGTCGTCAAGGGCGGCGGGGGCGCACCAGTCTCCGGCGATGGCGCGTTTGCGGGCGGCGGCAGCTGCGGCACGTTCGGCGCGGGTGCGTTCGGGAGCGCGTTTGTCCCACCAGGCTTCGTATAAGTCGGTGATGGCGTCGAGCAGGTGCGGGCTGACGGTGCGGGCCTTGCCGCTGACCAGTTCCTGGATGGCGGTCTTGCGGACGCCGAGGGCGCGGGCGAGGCGGGGCGAGCCGTGGCCCATGACATGCAGGGCGCGCAACCGCAGGCGGGCGCCGCCGACGTCGAGGCGGCCGTCGCGGCCCTGCGCGAGGAGGGGCTCGTCTATACGGTCCAGGCCCGGGGCACCTACGTCGCCAGGCTCGACGGCGCGACCAGGTAGGCCGCCGGCCGGCGCTGGCCGGGCCTGTACGCCTGACCGTAGCCGAAGCCGGCAGTCCGGCTTCGCCGTGACCACCCGTTTTTGACGAGCCGTAACGTCTCAGGGCAGTTGCACGCCAGAGGCATCTCGTGATGGCTTGGTCTCATCGGTGGGCTCGAACCAGAAGCTGGCGGCGGCCCGGCCGACACGACCGGCCACAAGGCCGCTTGCGGAGAGCCAGGCAGCGAGAGGAGCTGGGGGACATGACCTTCAAGTTCAATTCGGAACTCTATGCTGATCCCAGCCTCGCCGAGGGGGTCGACTACGGGCGCCGCCATCGCCGCCACGAGCGCTTCGACGACACCCTGGCCCGCACCGACGACGTGCCCAAGACCACGATCCTCGCCCCGCACGGGGGCGGGATCGAACCCGGCACCTCGGAACTCTGCCTGGCCATAGCCGGCTACCACCCGGCCAGCCTGCCCCAGATCCCGGCCGCCGGGGTGACCTACGACTACTGGATGTTCGAGGGCCTGCGGGACAGCGGCAACCCCGAGCTCCACGTCACCTCGACCGGCTGCGACGACGGCGTGGCCGTTTCGCTCTGCGCGGGCTCGCTCAACGCCCTGGCCTTGCACGGCTTCCTGCCACGGCCGCCCGGCATGTCCTCCGGCGACCAGGTCGTGCTCGTCGGGGGCGCCAACACCATCCTGGCGGATTACCTGCTAGAAGGGCTGCGCAGGGCCGGTTTCGACGCGAGGGAAGCCGATCAGCACGGGGAGCTCAACGGCGACGCCACGTGCAACATCGTCAACCGCACCCTGCTCGGCATGGGCGCGCAGCTGGAGCTCAGCAAGCCGTTGCGCGAAGCTATGTTCACCGAGCACACCCGCTCGCAGCGCAAGCACACCACCACCCAGCTGTTCTGGACCTTCGTGACGGTGTGCCGCGACGCACTCGACCGTTATGTTTTTGTCGCTAGCCGGGAATCTTTGGTCAGCCGGACAGGGATCCGTGATTCCGGGGCTCTTGCCGGGCCAGGAGTTCGGGGAACTCCGGCTGCAGGACGCAGAATTCGTTGCCCCACGGGTCGTGCAGGACCTAGAAGTCAAAGCCGCGTTCGGCCTGGTGATCCCAGCGGGTGGCGCCGAGGGCTTCCAGCCGGCGGACTTCGGCTTCCACGTTGTCGGTTTCCAGGTCGAGGTGCATACGTTCCGCCGCTTGGCGGCCCGGCCGGTCGGGGCGGCCAGCACGATCGTGGCGCCCTTGGCCCTCGCCAGCTCCACCACGGAGCGGACGGTGAACGACTTGTCCCAGTCGACGGCGGCGAACCCGCTGAGACGGTCGGTTCGGGCGGCGTGTAGGCGGAGGAGGGCGCGGGCCAGGGACCGTTCGGCTTGATAGAACGGCGGCAGGTAGACGGCGGGGACCTGCGGCGCGGCCTCAGCCGCTGCGGGCCGGGCCGCCGCGGGCACCTGGTCGCGGACCACTCCCTCGGCCGCGGCGAGCTCGTCCAGGCAGGGGGCGATCAGGTCGGCGGGGACGTCGAGGATCTTGGCGGCGTTGGTGATCAGGTTGGGCGCGGGCAGGTAGCAGTGGCCGTCGTCGGCGGCCTCGGACAAGGTGCAGGCCAGGCCGGCCTTGATCCGCTCGGGGCTGTCCGGGGCGATGCCGACCGAGGTGGCGATGGTGTCGGCGGTCTTGAAGCCGATCCCCCACACGTCGGCGGCCAGCCGGTACGGCTCGTGGCGGACGACCGGGACCCACGCGTCGCCGTATTTCTTGTAGATCCGCACCGCCAGCGAGGTGGACACCCCGACGCCCTGGAGGAAGATCATCACCTCCTTGATCGCCTTCTGCTCGGCCCAAGCCGCGGCGATCATCGCGGTCCGCTTCGGGCCCAGGCCGTCGACCTCGACCAGGCGGCCCGGCTCGTCGTCGATGACGTGCATGATGTGCACGCCGAACCGGGCCACCATGCGCTCGGCCATGATCGGGCCGATGCCCTTGATCAGGCCCGAGCCCAGGTATTTCTGGATGCCCGCGGCGGTGGCGGGCAGCACCGTGGCGTAGGAGGCCACCTCGAACTGCCGGCCGTACTTGGGGTGGGATGACCAGCGGCCGCGCAGCCGCAGGAACTCGCCGATCTGCGCGCCGAGCAGCGGCCCGACCGCGGTGACCAGCTCCGCGCCGCCGCGTTCGGGCGCGATCCGGGCGATCGTGTACCCGGTCTCCGGGTTGGCGAACGTGACCCGCTCAAGGACTCCGTCTAGTACCGCGCCGCCCGGCCCGGCCACCGTCGCTGGCATGGAATCAATCTTTCACCCGGACCACCCAAGCCGGTGACCGGCGCCCGGAACCTCACATCGCATAGCCCCGGGCGGGCAGCCAGTCCAGCCACATCATGGTCGAGGTGACTGACTCTGCGTAGGTCGATGACGCCGGAAATGTTACCGATCTATTATCACTCGCTCATATCGAGCCATGACGGTGTGTGATTGGGCCTACGAACCTGAGTGCCTCGTGCTCTCAGTTGAGGTATCCGGTCGCTATACCGGGGTTGGCGACCGCCGCATGACCTGCACGGGTCGGCATCACAGCGGCAGCAACCAGCGCAAGGAGGACAACCCGAAGTGGTGCCTCAGCTTGAACTGAACCAGGCCCCCACCGCCGAGGACACGCCGGAGATGGCTGTCGCGTTGATCCGCGCGATTATCGCGGCAGCCGACAAAGACCGCGATGAGATGACCGTGCTGCTCATCCACGGGGAACCGGCGGCGGTGATCGCGCCCTACGGGCATGAACGGCGCCCCGGGGCGGCGGCCGGGATCCGTTTTGACCAGATGGCGCCGCCGGAAGCACGCCTCGTGCTCACCGACGTGTGGGGCGGCAGCATCCGCATGAGCACCGGGGAGTTTCGCCAGTTCGCCAGAGAAGGGGTCTCCAGCCGCTTCGAGGCGATGGCGCAGATCGCGGAATCCTGGTCGTGGACGGCCTGGCGCGCTGCCGGATTGGTGGATGATGGCATGAGCGACTGGCAAGAAGAGAGGCGGCGCCGGGACCGGGCGCGGCGCGATGAGGTGATGGGCCTTCCTGTCCTGCCGGTCCGCCGTCATGGCGTCCTTGACGGCCGGGACGGTGACGTCCTGGTCTGTGCATCGGTCGGGCCGGCCGGCGAAGTGGTCGCGGTGTGGACGAGACCGGAAGACCTGGAGCCTGTGGCCTCGGCGACGGTCTCGGCGGCCGGGGCGGCGTTCCCCGATCCGGCCGCGGCCCGGCCGGTGGCCGCGCGCATCACCGTGCACACCGGAATTGGCGGCGGTCACGCGGATCACGGACCTGGCGCTGGCTTATGTCACCGTGCAGCCGATGCCCGGGGGCAGGTTCCTGGTGGCCGGGGCCCGGTGCCGGTGGCGGCCCGAGGGCCCGGATCGCAACGCGGTGCTCTACGAGACAGATGGTCAGGTCGTCTCGGAGCGTGTGCTCGGCGACGGGATCGCGCAGGTGCTGGCCACCAGCACCGGGCAGGTCTGGGTCGGCTACTTCGACGAGGGCATTTACGGGAACTACGGCTGGGGCCGGGCTGACAGCCAGGAGCCGGTCGGCGCGTACGGGATCGTCCGGTTCTCCCCCGGCTTGGAGCCCGCCTGGCATTACCCGAAATACACCGAGGTCGGCCCGTGGGACGCGATCAGCGACTGCTATGCCCTCAACGTCGATGACACGAGCACCTGGGCCTGCTACGACTCCGATTTCCCGGTCGTGCGCATCCGCGACGTCGCCGTGACCGGCTGGCACAACGACATCAACGGCGCCGGCGCCCTGGCGGTGGCGGGCTCCCGTGTCGCGCTGTTCGGCGGTTACGGGCCCGACCATGACCGGCTCGCCGTCACCGAGCTCGACGCCGACCGTGCCCGCCCCGGCGGTGAATACCGGTCGTGCTTCCCTGGTACCAGCTTGACGTCGGCGACATTCGGCAATGACCACGAACCGCCGGAGATCACCCATCGCAGAAGAGGCCGGGGAAACAGGCTTGGCCGGTATTAGGAAGATCCCAGGAGGTGTTTCGATTGCCTGGCCAGCCGGACCGTGCCGATGAGGTGCCTGCGGGGAACCGGCAGGCGGAGCTGGCCGCCTTCTGCGTCGTGGCGAACATCGCGGAGCAGACCGCTCACGGCGAGGGCGGCCTGCAGTTGCACGGCGGGGTGAAGCATTTCCCGCCCGGCGCGAGGTCTGGATCCTGCCGCCGCAGTGGGGCGACGGAGGCGATCAGCTGATCATCGCCCGGCATCACCGGGGCACGCGCGGTCGCAGGTTCACCCGGATGGTCCTGGCACGCCGGCACCTGACCGGATTGGGCCAGACCAGGCAGCGCGTTCGCCACGATCCACCGCGCCATCGAGCTTGGCGTATCCTTCCTCGACACGGCAGATACATATGCCGACGGAGGCAACGAGCGCCTCGTCGGGCGGGCAATCGCCGGCCGGCGTGACAGCGTGGTCCTGGCCACCAAGTTCGGCTTCCGGTTCCCGAACGGCGGGCGACTCGACGGCCGTCCGGAGTACGTCAGGGCCGCCTGTGACGCGTCCCTGCGCCGCCTGGGCGCCGACCACATCGACCTCTACTATCTGCACCGGGTCGACCCCGGTGTCCCCATCGAGGAGACGGTGGGCGCCATGGCCGAGCTCATCGCTGCCGGCAAGGTCCGCCACCTCGGCCTCTCAGAGGCCGGCGCCGGCACGCTGCGAAGAGCCAGCGCTGTGCACCCGATCACCGCCTTGCAGACCGAGTGGTCGCTCTGGACGAGGGACATCGAGGACCAGGTGCTCCCCGCCGCCCGCGAGCTCGGGATCGGCATCGTCCCCTACAGCCCGCTGGGCCGCGGCTTCCTGACCGGCCAGATCGCCAGACCGGACGACCTCTCCCCGGGCGACTGGCGGCGCTCCAACCCTCGCTTCCAGGGCGAGAACCTTCAGCGCAACCTCCGCCTGGTCGAGGAGGTGAAGCGGATCGCGGTCGAGAAAGGCGCTGAGCCCGGCCAGCTGGCGCTCGCCTGGCTGCTCAGCCACGGCGACGACGTTGTCCCCATCCCCGGGACGAAGCGTCGCGCCTACCTGGAGCAGAACGCGGCCGCGGCAGCCGTCACGCTGACCGCCGACGACCTGGCTCGCATCGAGGCAGCAGCGCCGTACGGCGTGGCGGCCGGCGCCCGATACCGCGACATGGATCGCCTAGCCGACCAGTAAGGGCGGCGGCGCCCCTTCGACGCTCGCGGGCAGCCTGCTCCTGCTGATCTAGGCCCGGCGAGACCACCAGTGCGGGCTGGCACACCTTCCGCGCCGCCGGCAGTAACCGGGTCAACGATCCGTTGAACTGGGCGCCGAGGTTCGCATGCTGTCCGGCTGGGGCGCTATTCCGGGTGATAGCAATTCGCCCGGCCCGCGGCGGGCAGCCCTGCCCGCCTGCCATCGCCCCGATCAGGCTGCCGATCGCCGGGACCGCCCGGCTCGCCAGCCTGGCCGCGCACGACACCGCCGGGCTGATCACCCGCGCCCGGCTCGCCTTCACGCTCCGCTGGTCACTGCGGCGGCGACGGCACCAGGCCACCGCACCTCGGCACCACTACAGCGCCCGGCTCCTTGCCGCAACCGGAACAGGGTAACCAGCCGCGGCCAGGAACGGAACGCTATGCAACCACGCGGCTTGCTAACTGCATTCCGCGCTCGACTCCATGACCTCGTAGCTGAGCGTTATCGTTTTATCTGAATTTCTTCACAGCGCATGCAACAGAACGCCGAATAGGCGCTCGCGGAGCTGAGGGCCGGATCAAGGTTAAAGGGCGCTCAGATTGGCCGGTTCTGCGCTCTGCGAAATGCCCGTCCTACCTGCCAGCTGCTGGCCCCTGTGCCCTGACTCGCGATCTGGCCCGCACCGGCCGCTGCCGGTGTCCCATCCTGGGCGCCAGCAGCGCACCGGCCCGGCGAACCGCTGCGGTCTTACAGTCAGCTTGACGGGCGCAGCACTGCTAGTGTCATCCAGCCGAGCGTCCCTGGGGTTCACGTCCACGGAAGTGGTGTATGGGGTAACCGGTACTGATGTGACTGCTTTGCCGGAATACGGCGTCGCCGTGAGGTGAGGCGGCCACCTCGCGATCCTTCGAAATGGCTAGTCGAAACGAAGGAGAGCGAAGTGGCGTCCTCGATGACGCCGGCCAGGGCACGTGGCGGCTGGGCCTGCGCCTGGTCTACGGTTTCAGTCATGGTCCTGTCCTCTCGGTTAGGCGGAGGGATGGGGTCAAGGCCCCGCCGGGCGCACTCACGCCTCGGCGGGGCCGCTGTGTTAAGCGGGCATGGGTGAACTGGCGGCAGGGCCGCCCGTGATGTGATCCGTGATGTTGCCGCCGGGGAATCCGGGTGTACCCGGATGCTGTCCGCGCTCGGCCCGCTAGCCGGTGCGGCAGGTCAATGGCGAGGTCAGATGCCCTTGCGTGCCCGTCGGTGTTCTCCCGGAATCGGGAGTTCAAGTCCCCTCGGACACGAACAGATGGCCTGTGGATTCTCCGGAAAGCGCGATGCCCATCCGACCTGGCTGCGGTGACAGCCCTCAGGGCCGGGCGCGACGACCCTCGCGTCCAGCACCCACAAGGTGTCTGCGATTCTCCTCGTGCAGCTGCCCGCCGAAGCCTGAGGCAGATCCAAGTGGCTGCGTTCTCCCCCTCGCCGGGCCGGCTGTCACATGTACTGGCCCGTCGCTGCACTGTCTGTCTTCGACACCCGCACCGCTACCACGTTGGCCAGGTTGATGATCACGCCGCTGTGGCCGGTCTCGCGGCCATATCTGGCCTGGGTCAAGACCAGGCTGCGCCGTTCGTCCTGCGCCTGAGCGATGGCCTCAAGCGCCTCGCGCTCCCCGCCGAAGTCCTCCGATACCACCGAGACGTCTTCACCGCCGACCGGGTGAAATCGCATGATCAGCACGATGTTGTCAGGCACAGCCGGTACCTCCCTGCCACAATCCAGAAGACCGCCCGCCCGGGCGCCGTGGCCCGGGAGCCCTCATCCGGCGGGGTCACTGGCGGATCCGGACACTATCAAGTGTGCCTCGCCCGCGGCCCGGCACGCCGCAAGACCAAGCCTCAGCCAAGAGCCGGCCCCCTGCGAACCCATCCCTGGGCCAGTCCCCCGCAGGGCGGCGGGGTTACCGGCACGACTTCCGGGGTACCGCCGGCCGGGCACTGCGCCTCGACGCCGGCGGTGCGATATGCCGGTGCCGGTTCGGGCAACGACCGCGCCGGGGAGCGGCGATGCCTGGCATGGCCGTCCGGCGACAGCAGGACCACCCGGGCGCCATCGGGTTGCCGCCAGCTCGTGGTTCTCTGCCGATCCCGGGCCTGCACCAGCCCGGAGGGCGTGGTGGCTGGCGCCGCCCTGATCGGGCGGATGTTCAGCCGCCGCCGGTCCCGCCGCCGGGCGCCCCACCCTGCTCAGCTGTGCTCCCCGAGATGGTGCGGCTGCCGCCGGGCGCATGGGTGATCTCG
>WNFY01003528.1_pt1 | contig 22938 bp, 25 predicted proteins | sample 5400091 | NCBI WGS metagenome assembly WNFY01 (sample SAMN13153364, study PRJNA577476) | soil metagenome | isolation source: 60 cm soil or saprolite under grassland replicate 1 | place: USA:California | collected 2016-06-15 | reverse complement strand
TGAGCTCGGTGATTGTGCCGCTTCCCTCAGTCGTGGTCGTGGTGGTGGTCTCAGTGACCTGTGCCCACGCAAACGGCGCGGCGACTGCCAACGCCATGCTTAGCATTACCTTCTTCATTCGTTATTAGACGCGACGCCGGCGGAGTGTATTCGGGTTTCTCGAGAAATGGATAACCCGAGGACCGAAAAGGCTTTGCGCGACGTAGTTTCTCGGATCTTTGCAGATAAAGCAATCCAGTAGGAGCAACCCGACAATCAACTCTCCGGCTCAAGACAACTGCTTTCGCTTCGCGGTGCCCAGGAAGCCGGCAGATAAGCACCCGGCGAGGTGTCCACGCCCAAAGACAGACTTTACAGGATTGCAACGAGTGGCTCGATCGCGCATTCTCCCGATTGCGCTCGCGCCAGAAGAAAATCCGGTGATCATGCCATTTAGTTTTGCCCGATATAAGTTCCAATTGGTGATAACCGCCATGGCGGTCTTGCTGTTGGCAATGGCCGGCTGCGGAAGTCCTTCCCCTGAAATTGTCGGTAAATGGCAGATGTCGGGCGACCCAAAGGCAACCGTTTGGGAATTCTCTACGGATAGGTCTGTCCTGATCGGGAGCATCCGAGGCAGGTATAGTCTCGGCGACAATAACCGAGTTAAGATTCAGACCCCGTACGCAACTATGGCTTATCATATGGAATTCTGGGGCGACCACATGATTTTGACAGAGGTCAACGGTGCCAAGCTTGCGTTTAACAGGATAAAATAAAACCGGCGTGATGCCTCGACTTGGGGCCAAGCCCACCGGAAGAGAGAGCAGAGTCCAGAGATCAGAGGTCAGTCTCCCGCCAGCTATTCCGCCTGCAGTCGAACGAAGATCGCGATGTGAACTGTAATTAGCAGCGGGACGAGAAAGCCGGGAATCAAAAGCCACGGCAGGGTTGTCATGATGGCTGAACTAGGTTCTGCGAAAATCAACCGCAGCGGGCCGGGCGAAGACGTTGCTCCCAATCCGATCGCGGCGATCAGATCCGCGATTCCAATGACATTCCAAATCCATAGGATCGCCCCAGCATTTGTGGTCTGTCGGTAGGCAAGCCACGCGACTGGGACAGCGGTTGCTCCGACAAAGATGTCGCCCCAGCCGGCGACCGGAGCGAACGGCGCGGGCAAACGCCCGGCCGCGAAGAGAATGATAAAACTCACGCCGAGCAGACGGACCGTGTGCACACCGACAAGAAGCCAGAGCGGCACTCGATGGAAAGCCTCGCGCAACGATTGGATGCGCGCGGCGGTTATGCAAAGGATCGTGATCGGAAGCACGATGGCCAGGCCGAGACCGGGCGTGCCAAGTCCATGTTCGTAATAGAGGGTGCGGGTCGCGGCCAAAATTACGACGATGACGAACCAAATGCCAAGCCAGACAGCTATGCTAACTCGCATCACGGGGTTGGAACCGAATCCGATCGACAAAGCGGCAATAACGATTGCGGCTGAGGCGGTCAATTCAATGGAACCGATTAGATCAGTGTTCATAGATCATTCCTTTCTTTTTCATTTCGCTTTTCCGCGCCTGTCCCAGACATCGGCGGCAGAGCGAAACGGCGGCAATACGGGATTTTGCATCCTCTTTCCATCATGCGTGTATATACATCCTTCACTACAAAAATTTATCTTGGGCGCGTCAATGGCTGTGATCGTAGACCAAATGGTCGGAACCGAAGATAGGTGTTCATATTTCACTCCACGGTTCGCTGCGAGTGGATGTTTTGCGCTAAAGCCGGCATTTTCGCGCGCGTATTTTCTTTTTCGAGGAACGGTCGCGAGAGACTCGTTCGACTCGGCTCAAGGCAGGCTACGGTGGAACCATCGATCAGGTGTATATACACATCTTTCATTGCGAAAATTATTTTGAGCGAAGCGGTGGCCGCACCGGCCGCGACTGCAGACCAAACCGCCGTAAGACCGTCTCCGCGCCGGCGTCCGCGCGTTTCCAAACTGGCAAGGCGGCCACGGCTTTCTTCCTGCCCTTTGGTGTTAGTTCCATCCTTCGTATGCGTTGATCGCAGTGGGCAATCGCACAGACCCATCTTTTGTTTTCAAGCAGGCGCAAATTTCGCGACAGCGTTGTTCGCTCAAGACCGAGTTTCGCAGACAACTCGGAGATGGAGAGCGGGCCGGTCTGTGCGAGCGTGGCCAGAATGGTGAATTGGGTTGCACGAAGCCCGCTCCCTCGAAAATGTCTCTCGTAATGCTGGGTCACGGCCCTGCTGGCGTGGCGCAAGGCAGAGCACGCACAAGTGCGACACGCGTGGAACGAAGGTGAGAAAGCCATTATCCGTGTATATACACGCATGATGCGAAGACTCAATCCGCTGAAGCAGATTTTCTGTTTTAGAGACGAGCGTGGGCGCTAAGGGATAGAAGTCCCCGCCTTCGCAACGTTATTCCGAATGCTTTGACTCTCTCGTTTCCACTCAATCGACCTATTGGCTTTCCAGCATCTAGGTCGCCCTGATCGCCGTTGACGCCATTCGCAAACAGGCGGCGAGGCAGGCTGAGATCAGAAGTCAGAAACCAGCTCGGAACTGAAAGAGCAGCGCAATCGCCGTTGCTACATCGGCCGCTGCAAGCCGTAAGCGCGTACCGAAGCCCGAAGCGCAAAAGAAGGCTTCATGATATCGAAGCGAGGGGCTAAATTATGCGTTCTACCGGTTATGTTCGCGGAAGAGAATCCTGATTGTCATGCCATTTAGTTTTCTCCGGTATAAGGCCCGATTAGCGATAAGCGCCGTGGCAGTTTTGCTGTGTGCCATGACCGGCTGCGGCGGTCCTTCCCACGACATCGTCGGTAAATGGCACACGGCCGGGAATGCAAATGCAATCGTTTGGGAATTCTCTGAAAATGGTTCTGTTCTGATCGGAAATACGCGCGGGAGGTATAGTTTCGGCGACAATAACCGGATCAAGATCGAGACGCCGTTCGCTACCTCTGTTTATCAGATGGAATTCGCGGGCGACCGTATGATTTTGAGAGAGGTCAACGGCTCCAAGCTCAAGTTTACCAGGATAAGATAAAATCGCGGCAGATATCAGCGTTTTTACACAGATCCCCAACCGCAAAGCAAACGTTCAACGCCCAACATCCAACCTGAGGGTCATGCGCAGACTTTGTGCTTCGTTGAATCCGTTTTTATTCGCGTAATCCGTGGTTCGTACTAGAACTCGGCGCTGCCGGGCGTTCGCGCGAATGGAATGACGTCGCGGATGTTTGACACGCCGGTGAGGAACATAAGCATGCGTTCGAAGCCGAGACCGAACCCGGAATGCGGGACCGTTCCGTAGCGGCGAAGATCGAGATACCATTTGTAATCGGCTGGATCCATTTTGTGACGGCGCATGTTCGCCTCCAGAACTTCAAGACGCTCCTCGCGCTGACTTCCGCCGACGATTTCGCCGATCCCGGGGACCAGTAGGTCCATCGCGGTAACCGTTTTATTATCATCGTTCAAGCGCATGTAGAACGGCTTGATCTCTTTCGGGTAATTGAAAACGGTGACCGGGCATTTGAAACGTTCCTCGGTCAACCAACGCTCGTGTTCCGATTGCAGGTTCAATCCATATTCGACCGGAAACTCGAATTTCTCTCCGCTCTTTTTCAGAAGCTCGATCGCTTCGGTATAGGAGACTCTTTGAAACGCCCGTTCGACGACGAAGTCGAGGCGCGCGAGCAATTCCTTGTCCACGAACTTGGCAAACAATCCTACCTCTTCGGGGCAACTTTCGCGAAGTTCGACAATTAGATATTTCACGATCTCCTCAGCGAGATCCATATTGCCGTTTAAATCGCAGAACGCCATTTCCGGCTCGATCATCCAAAATTCGTTTGCGTGCCGCGAGGTGTTCGAGTTCTCGGCGCGAAACGTCGGGCCAAAGGTGTAGACCTTCGAGAGCGACAAGGCGAACGCCTCCCCCTCGAGCTGACCGCTCACGGTCAGGTAAGTCTGGCGCGCGAAAAAGTCTTTCGTGTAATCGATCTCGCCATTTTTCGTTCGCGGAGGATTCTTGGCGTCGATAGCGGTGACGCGAAACAATTCGCCTGCGCCTTCGCAATCGCTTCCCGTGATGATCGGCGTGTGGACGTAAACGAAGCCGCGTTCTTGAAAAAATTTATGAATGGCGAAGGCGAGCCGGCTGCGCACGCGAAAGACGCAACCAAAAAGATTTGAGCGCGGCCGCAGGTGCGCGATCTCGCGCAAAAATTCCGGCGTGTGTCCCTTCTTTTGCAGCGGATAGCTGTCGTCGGCGAGGCCGACGATGTCGATCTTCTCCGCCACGACCTCCCAGCTTTGGCCTTTGCCCTGGGATGCAACGAGCTCGCCTTCTACTATTATGGAAGCGCCCGTGGTCAAACGCTGAACCTCGGCATAATTCGCCAATAAATTTTTGGCAATAATCTGAAGATTGCGCAGGCAAGAACCGTCGTTCAGCTCAATGAAGGAGAAATCTTTCGAATCGCGGCGCGTGCGCACCCAACCCTGCACCAAAATCCGCGCAATCGGTGCGGAACTTTTCAGCGCATCCTTTACCGAAATTGGTGAAAATGTATCGCTCACAATTTCAATCAGGAAACCAGGAACCCAGGAAAAGCAACTCGAAGAGACGCGATCGGTCGCCAAGCGAAGATTCCGTTCGGAGCCCCGCCGTAAACAGATTGAGATTCATGTTTCTCCGCAATGTCGGATCGTGTTAGAAGCAGCGAATGCAAAATCTGCACACACTCGCGAGAGCTCTATTTCTGTCGCAGATCCTGGTTTCAGCGTTTCTCGCGATTCTTTTTCTGCAATCCGGCATCGACAAGGTAGTCGACCGGCGAGGAAATCTCGACTGGCTGAAAGGGCATTTTGCCAAAAGTCCGCTGGCTGGGATGGTGCCGCTGATGGTCCTTGCGATCACGACCCTTGAGCTTGCAGCGGGAGCTTTGTCCGCGATTGGATGCGTGCTCGTAATTTTTTCGCACGATACAACGGTGGCGTTTTACGGCGCCGTCGTTTCCGCGACGTCGATCTTAGCGCTCTTTTTCGGTCAGCGAATGGCAAAGGACTATGGTGGGGCGGCTGTCCTCGTTCCTTATTTTTTTCTGACTTTGCTCGGGATTTATCTGCTCGCTCAATAGGCAAGGGCAAAGAAACGGCGAAACATGCGGAAGATTAATACAAAAGATATCGCCGAGGACTCGTGGACTTCGCCGAAAGGGAAGTTCGCCGGGTTCGGCAGGAGCGTCTCGATTGCGCTGGGGCGAAAAGAAATTTCGACCGACTTGCAAGATCGACATCCATTCGATCTCGAAATTCTGCGCCTAACTCCGGGGCAAACTCCATACCCATATCACTTACACAGCGCGCAATGGGAGCTTTATCACGTCGTTTCGGGGAATGGCTTTGTTCGTCACAAAGATGGGACGACCCCTATTGAGACCGGCGACGCATTTATCTTTGGACCTGACGAGCCTCATCAACTTACCAATAACGGCAAAGAGGACCTCGTCGTCTACGTTGTCGCCGATAATCCAATCGGCGAGTCGTCGTATTATCCCGACAGCAAGAAATGGCTCGTCCGCTCACCGGAAAGACGACTTATGCGCTCCGAGGCGCTCGATTATTACGACGGCGAGGAATAAACCGCCGAAGCAAATCGCCGAAGTGCGGCAAAGGCGACTCTATGGTCTGTGCCCACGCGATTCGCCGCGATGACATAGCTCTGGTTTTCAATCGCGCGGGCGTGGTCTTGTTCGTAATGCTTTAGGCTTGCCGTCGGAATTGTCAGCTGTCAGCCTCGGCGGCGCAGAGGCAGGCGGCAAAACTGAAAGGAGACTTAATATGTTTGGTCGAATCATTGCGTTTCTCTACGGACTGGTTTGTTACCTCATCTTCCTGGTGTCATTCTTGTATGCAATCGGTTTCGTCGGCAACGTTATCGTTCCGAAATCGATTGATTCCGGGCCAGAAGGCCCGCTGGCGAAGGCGATCGCCATCAACGCTGTTTTACTGAGTCTTTTCGCGGTTCAACACAGCGTGATGGCGCGGCAATGGTTCAAACGCGCCTGGACGAAGATTGTCCCCGAGCCAGTTGAGCGCAGCACTTATGTTTTATTGGCAAGTCTGATCTTATTACTGCTCTTTTGGAAATGGCATCCGATGAAAGGGATTGTTTGGAACGTGCATAATCCAAATGGCCGCACCGTGCTGCAAGGTCTCTATTGGATCGGCTGGGGCTTGGTGCTTGTTTCAACTTATCTCGTCGATCATTTCGGTCTCTTCGGCATGAAGCAGGTCTATAACTATTTGGTGGGGAAACATGACGAACCGCCACCTTTTAAGACGCCGACTTTGTACAAGATCGTGCGTCATCCGCTTTACCTCGGGTTCATCACCGCGTTCTGGGCCACGCCGCACATGACGACAGGACACTTGTTCTTCGCCGTTATGACCACAGCTTACATCCTGGTGGCGATCCAATTCGAGGAGCGAGATCTGATCCGCTTCTACGGCGACAGCTACCGAAAGTATCGAAAACAAGTATCGATGTTGTTTCCACTTCGCCTGCGAAAGCGATAACGCTGACGCCGCGAACTGTAGGGGACGCTATTAGCTTCCCTTTTCTTTAATCGGGAAGGCAACGCCTTCCCCTACAGAAGGGGAGACGCTGCGCTCCGTCTGCATCTCCGCAATTCGCGGTCAAGAGTCATTCAGAAAACGCGCGAGAAGTTTGTGGAAGTGATGCGTGCCGGCTTCGCGGCGGGGCGAATAACGCCCGCGATCATTGCCGCGATGCGTGCAGACGTTCGACAAACAATGTGTTTGCACGTTTTCATCGACCGTCAGCAACAGCGGTTCGTCCAGACAACCTTCGAGCAACGTAAACGGCCGCACGTGACCGGGCGCTTTCACTTGCGCGGCTTCACCGATGAACTGCCAGGCGCACGCGAAAATTTTTCCCTTGGCGCGTTCGTGCCACGCAAGATCGACATATACATCCGCGGGCAATGTTTCCGCGCGGGAAATGTCGTCGTTTATTTGAAAACCAGGAGAAGATTTGTCCACCGATTTTGCAGATTAACGCAGATTCGACGCAGACGTCCAACGCTCAGGCTCAATAGCAGTTGTAGGCAACCGCTCCGGTTGCCAATTAAAATAAAACGGCAGCGATGCGCCTGCCCTACATTTCAAAGCCAGTCTGCCCGTCACGCCTAACTCAGCGGCAACCAATTGCCTGGTTGCGGCGGCGGTTTGGTGCCGTTGAGTGAGAGGTACGTGTATTCCTGCAAAAGGCGCTCGTAATCGGAAAGAAGTTTCATCGCGTCGTTCGGCTTGAGGCGGTCGGTTTTGATTGCGGCGTCGACTTGCGTTTTGAGAAGGCGCATTAATTCGACCTTGTCCCACTGAGTCATGGCAAGAACTTCGCCGATCGTACTGCCTTCAATCACTTCCTCGATGTACCAGCCGGATTCTTCGTCGGGATCGAGAAAGACATGTACTTCAGTGACGCGTCCGAACAAATTGTGCAGGTCGCCCATGATGTCTTGATAGGCACCGACCATGAAGACGCCGAGATAATAAATTTCGCCGGGCGTGATGCGATGGAGCGGAAGGGTGTCGCGTACGTCCTGCAGGTCGATGAACTTCGAGACTTTGCCGTCGGAATCGCAAGTGATGTCCACGATCATGCCGTTGCGATCGGGCGGCGTGGTCAGGCGATGGATCGGCATGATCGGAAACAATTGGCCGAGCGCCCAATGATCGAGGAGCGATTGGAACACGGAAAAATTGCAGATGTACTGATCGCCCAGCGAGGTCTCGAGCTGCTTTATTTCGTCCGGCACGTAGCGCAAACCGCGATGCATGTTGACGATTTGCTGGGCGAGCTGCCAGTAGACGGTCTCGATTTTCGCTTTCGATTCGAGATCGAGCAGGCCGAGGTCGAACATTTGTTGCGCTTCTTCCTTGATCTGCTGGATGTCATGCAAGCTCTCGATGCGATTGCCGCGTTTGAGCCGTTGTTTCACGTCGAGAATGTCGGGCACGAGCTTATGATCCTTTTCAGTGGCCTCGACCTTCAATTTCGGCGCGGTTCTTTCGATGGAACTGAACGCTTCCATCACGAGCACGGAATGATGCGCGACGATCGCGCGACCGCCTTCACTCACGATCGCAGGATGGGCAACACCTTCGGAATCGCAGACGTCGGCGATGTTCCAGACGACATCGTTGGCGTATTCCTGGAGCGAATAGTTCGTCGAGCTATCGAAGTCGCTGCGCGAGCCGTCGTAATCGACGCCAAGACCGCCGCCAACATCGAGATAACCGAGTTCGTGTCCAAGTTTTGCGAGCTTCGCGTAGTGGCGTGCCGCTTCGCGCACCGCGCGCTTGATCGTCGAGATGTCGGGCACCTGTGAGCCGACATGGAAATGAACGAGTTTGAGGCAATGGGCAAAGCCGGTGTCTTTTAATATCTGACTCGCGGCAAGGAGATTAGTGGTATCGAGACCGAACTTCGCGTTCTCGCCTCCGCTCGGCGACCATTTGCCGGAGCCTTTGCTGTGCAGCCGCACGCGAATGCCGATGTGCGGTTCGACGCCGACTTCTTTTGAAGTGCGAATCGTTTGTTCGAGTTCCTCAAGTTTTTCAACTACGATGACGACCGACTTGCCGAGCTTGCGGCCGAGCAGCGCGATCCGAATGAAGGCGGGATCTTTGTAGCCGTTGCAGATGATGAGGCTCTCCGGGTCTTTGTGCATGGCGAGCGCGGCAACCAGTTCGGGTTTGCTGCCGGCTTCAAGACCGAAATGAAATTCCTGGCCGGCATCGACAATCTCTTCGATGACTTCGCGCAATTGATTGACTTTGATCGGAAAGACGCCGCGGTACTGATTGCGATAGCCGAACTCGCTCATCGCGGTTTGAAACGCGCGGTTGACCGATTCGACGCGGTGGCGCAACAAATCCTGAAACCGGATGACGAGCGGAAAACTGAGACCGCGCGAGCGCGCTTCATTGACGACTTCGAGGATGTCGATGTTGCCGCCGTTTTCCTGGAGCGGCCGAGCCTCGACATTCCCGGCGCTGTTGATCGTGAAGTAATCGCCGCCCCACCGGTCGACGTTGTAAGTGGCGATAGCAGACTCAACGTCCCACTCGGTTTTCATTTTGATTCGTGCCGCGGTCGCAGCCGCCAAGCGCATATTCAATCAGCGCGCCGAACATGCAAGCTCAGTTCGAAAAATTCGCGCGAACTTATTCACAAGTAGCGCGCTGCTTGTTTTTCGTATTCGGTCAGATACCGTTCCGCGGGATGAACAAAACGGTGATTGAGGTGCAGGTGCGCGCGGTCCTGCCCACAAGCGGCGGGTGTGCCGTGTTTCTGGGAAACAACGACAAAGTGTTCATTATCTATGTCGATCAAACCGTCGGCAGCGCAATCACAATGTTCATGCGCGAGATTTCCAAGGAGCGTCCGCTTACCCACGATCTCCTCGGGCATTTGATGACCGCTCTGGGCGCGAAAGTCGAGCGGGTCATTATTAACGATCTGAAGAACGCGACTTACTATGCGCGCGCGATCATCCGGGCGGAAAACGAATTGCAGCAAAAAAAAATCATCGAGTTGGATGCGCGGCCAAGCGATTGCATTGCGATAGCCACCCAGCAGAAAGCGCCTATTTACGTGAGTCAGGAAGTGTGGGACGAAGTGGACGACATGAGCGATGTCCTGCGCAAAATGGAGGAGGAAGGGCTCAAGCCCGATCCGGAAACGGAATCAAGCGAGGAAGAATAGGTGCTGTAGCGGCGGCTGTCCTCAGCCGCAAATGAAGGAATAGCTTCTGCGCGTGAGGACACGCGCCCCTACAGTTGTTACCCAAGCAAATCCCCGTAACGTTGGTTCGCTAATTCAAGGCACCGATCAAGAATCTCCGACGGGGTCTGGAGCTTGAGCGTTTCATCGACAAGCTGCCCGCACTCCGCAATCGTTAGACTTTGCACCGCGCGTTTGACTCGCGGCACGAGTGTCGCGCTCGCGCTCAATTCATCCATCCCGAGGCCGAGCAGAAGCGGAATGAGCGCGATATCGCCGGCCATCTCACCGCACACGCCGACCCAAATGTCATTCGCGTGGGCAGCATCGGCGATCATCTTGAGCAAGCGGAGCACGGCGGGATGCGTCGGCTCGTAGAGATGCGCGATGCGCTCGTTTACGCGATCGACCGCAAGCGCATACTGAATCAAGTCGTTGGTGCCGATGCTGAAGAAATCCACTTCGCGCGCGAGGAGGTCGGCGGAGATAGCGGCACTGGGGATTTCGATCATCGCGCCCGCTTCAGTTGCATCGCCGGATGTCGATCCGGTGCGACGCAGTTCTTCCTTGCATTCGTTCAAGATCGACATCGCGCGCCGCAATTCGTCCAAGCCGGAAATCATCGGAAACATGATTTTCACATTGCCGACCGCACTGGCCCGAAGGATTGCGCGCAATTGAGTTTTAAAGATGTCGGTGTTCTCGAGACAAACGCGAATCGCGCGCCAGCCGAGGAACGGATTGAGCTCGTCGCTCACATCGACGGTGCCAGCGGCCAGCTTGTCGCCTCCAAGATCGAACGTGCGGATGATCAGCGGATCGGGCGAAACGCGCTCCGCAACTTTTCGATACGTCTGGTATTGTTCCTCCTCGGTGGGAAGCGTGTTGCGATTCAAATAAAGAAATTCCGTGCGATAAAGGCCGATTCCCTCGGCGCCATTGGCTGCAACCGCATCGATATCGTCCGGAAGTTCGATATTAGCCGAGAGGACGATGTGACGTCCGTCGCGGGTGGTCGACTTTGTCTCGCGAAGCTCTTTTAACTGGGTGACGACTTTGACTCTTCTTGACTCGATTTCGCCGTAATGCGTCAGCGTCTCCGGCGTTGGATCGACAATGAGCAAGCCGTTTGTGCCGTCGAGCAGGACATGCTGGCCGGTCTCGAGTTTTTCGGTCACGTTATGCAACCCGACGATCGCGGGAATGTTGAGCGAGCGCGCCATGATTGCGGTATGCGAGGTGCGGCTGCCGAGATCAGTGGCGATGCCGAGGACGCGCTCCTTGTTCATGGTTGCCGTGTCCGAAGGTGTGAGATTGTGCGCGACAAGAATGTGCGGCTCGGTCAGGGCGAGGAATGTCTTCGGCGCTTTTCCCTGCAAGTTCCGAATCACGCGCTTGGTTACATCCTGGATGTCGAGCGCGCGCTCGCGTAAATAGGGATCGTCGATCTTGCTTAGCGTTTCCGCGTAATTCGCGGCAACTTCCTGAAAGACCCACTCCACATTGCAAAGGTCGCTCTCGAGTTTGCGCAGCACTTCATCGATCAAAGTGCGGTCTTCGACCACGAGCAGGTGGGCGTCGAAAATGCCCGCGTCTTTCGCCCCGATCGATTCGGCGATCTTTTGCTGCATCTCGAGAATCTGCACGCGCGTCTGAATGAGCGCCGTTTCGAAGCGCCCAATCTCGGTCGTGATTTGCGAAGGCTCGATGTGATAGCGCGCGACGTCGTCGAGGTCATCACGCACGACGTGAATCGCGCCCTGGGCAATTCCCGGAGAGACCCCCGCTCCCTGAAACCGAATTTCCGGCCGCACGTTATCGCTCATTCACCTGCCAGAGTAACGGAGATGTCAATCTTCGTTGAAGCGCGCGTTGATTAACTCCTCGAGTTCCTCCATCGCGCGGGCGGCATCCGGCCCCTCGCAGCGGATGCGCAGCTTCGATCCCTGCCCGGCCGCCAGCATCATCAAGCCCATGATGCTCTTGCCATTGACTTCTTCGCCTTCTTTTGCCACCCAAATTTCCGAGCGGTAACGGCTCGCGATGCGCACGAACATCGCCGCCGGACGCGCGTGAAGACCGAGCCGATTCACAATCGATATTTCCTTCTCGATCTTCTGGCTGCGCGCTGCGACGCTGGCTCGGCGATTGAGCAATCCCATTATTTAGATCCTGGATCCATCAAATTGAGCAACTTGGCATTGAACTCGACGGCGCTGTTCTGGCCGAGGCCCTTTAACTTTTGATCCATCGCCGCCACTTCGATCAGGCGCGCGATATCGCGGCCCGGCCGCACCGGAATGGTCACGTGCGGCACTTGCAGTCCGAGAATTTCGTAGAATTCCTGATCGAGTCCGATTCGATCTACCGCCTCCAGATCCTGCCATTCCTTCAACGTGACGACGAGATCGAGGCGCTTCTCGATCCGGATGCTGCCGATGCCGAACACGGAAGCGACGTTGATAATGCCAATGCCGCGCACTTCCATATGATTGCGAGTGAGCTCCGGCGCCGTCGCCATGAGCTCACGGCCTTCCAAAGAAGTTATCCGTGTTACGTCGTCTGCCACGAGACTGTAGCCGCGTTCGATCAAGCCAAGTATGCATTCGCTTTTGCCGATCCCGCTTTGGCCGCGAATCAAAACACCGACGCCAAGAATATCGGCCATGCTTCCGAACTCGGTCACCGTCGGTGAAAAATCGACTTCCAGCGCGATGGTGGCGGCGTTGATAAACTTCATTGTGATCATCGGGGTGCGAAACACGGCGATCTTCTCTTCGGCCGCGACCGCCAGCAGCGCCGGATCGAGATGAAATCCGCGCGAGACCACGAGACACGGAATTTTTCGAGCGCAGAGATCGCGAAAACGTTTCACGCGGATTTTTTGCGCCAAACTTTTGAGATACGTATGCTCGGCGGCGCCGAGGACCTGGACGCGCTTCTCCGCGAAGTAACTGAAAAAACCGGAAAGCGCCAGACCCGGGCGATTGATCGTGGGCTCGCGAATTTTCCGATGAAATCCCACTCGCGGACCTTCCAGCTTCATGTGCAGCTTTTCCGCGTGCAAATTGTAAAAGCTCTCGACCGTGACAACCGGCACGCTCTTCTCCTGATCGCTTGTCGATGTAATCGTTTGGGGGCCGCTGCGCTTCGCCATAAGCGTCTAACTTCTAACGCGGAAGCGGCGCGATTTCCAATCTGCATCGCCCGCTTCCTCGATATTCATGTGCAATTCAATCTCGAACCGCCCACACGCAGCTGCCTGCGGCGCGCGACAAATGCGCGCCGATCTGATTGATCACAACGGCAAGTTTCCTGATACCGGCGCACGCTAAGCCGGCGCCCTTACGTCCCAAGTTTGCAAGATCCGCAAATCATTCTCGATCGTCGAACTGTCAGGCGAACTGGCAAACTGCGAGTTTTCGAATTGCGCGCGATGCATATCGGCAAACGCGGCAAACGCCGTGCGCAGTGCATTAATGCTCTGCTCCATCCAGCGACGAAGACGATTCGCGTAAAGACTGAGAAAGTCCAATAACGCGCGATCGTACTCGTTTTCCAGCTTTCGCCGTACGTGAGATGTCAGCATTCCCGTACCGAAGAGTGAAACGACAGATGGCTTCTCGACCACAATCTTTTTCGAAATTTCGCCGACGTCCAACGCCGGCATGCCGGCTGGTTTGGGCAACTTCTCCGGGACGGCCCAGTGGGAAGCAGACGCTGCGAATTGCATTGCGCCGGCCAGCGTCTCGCGCGTTTGCTCGAGCGAGCGCAAAGTTCCAGCTACAGGTTCGGCTAGCATGCAAGTAAGGGTCTCGGCAAAAATTGACGAAGCATCGGCATGGTCGGATTCGGTCAACGCGGCTGCAATTTGCTCCGCAGCGGCATCAATAACCTTTGACTGCACTTGGGTAATTTTCCGCGTGAGAAAAAAAGCTTCGGCTTGCGCGCGTTCCAAAATGCGGTCCCCGTTGCGCAACGCCTCCCTGGCTTCATCAGGCGGTTTGCCGTTACCGAGCGGAGCTGTCTGAGAACCTACCTGCAATTGACGCTCGAGCGCGCCGATCACTGCCTCGCGCAGCGCGCCAATCTTGCGCTTTTGCGCCACGATGGCGAGTTCGTGATGCTGTGCCAGGAATGGACGGAGCTCGCTTTCAAACCAGCGATCACACAGCGCCGCATCCGCTCCAAAGACGCTGACTGCATGCACCGGCGATTCCACCTGAAGCTGGCTGCGAAGGTTTGTCGCTACGTACTCGATCATCTGTTCCCGCTCGGCGACGCTAAAAAGATCGGCTTTGCTGATGAGGACCATCGCGCTCGCGCCGGCTTGATAGAGCGCTTGCACGACGACAAGATCGTCCTGCGTGAGCCCGGCACTGGCATCGATAAGCACAATGCCGAGATCGCACCGCGGCAGATATGCGATCGTTTCCTCGGCGCCAGCCACGGCAAGCGAACCCAGGCCAGGTGTGTCCACAAATGTAACGCCTTCGCGCAACCGGTCGGAGGGCAGTTTGACGAAAATCCGCGTGACATGCTTTTTGTTGCCTGGGTTTTTCTGTTCCGTCGCAAATGCCGAGGGTGCCACGGAATTCCACCAAGCCATGTGCGGTGATGATCCGTTCGATTTCACCAAGCAATCGAACTTCATCGCCCGTTTTGCCTAATTGCTGGAGCCGTTGCTGAAGATCACCACCAGCGCCTCTGCCCAAAAAGCCCCTTAGCTTTGCAACTAAGCTGTCGAGCTCAGCGCGGATGCCGTCCAATCTGTGCGCTGCATCTGAAGAAAGAGATCCATAACCACGCATTCGTTCCGGCGTTAGTTCATTGAGCGAGATCGAGCAGTACATCAGATTGATGCCGGCAGCCCAAACAGCACCGGAATGCGGTTCGGAGGGCGGAATGTCCAACTCCTCCATGACGCGCCGCATCGCCTCGCGCACTCGCAAAATATAATCGTGCGTCACCTTGCGTTGGATCGGGGTCGTATCGTCTGAATGCCTCCGGAATGGCGAGGGCGAGCCGGCGTCGGCCATTATGTGCTCGGCCTCGGACAGTAGCTTGTCGACGTACTGAAACGTCGTACGGACATGTCGCTGATGGTGCTCGCTAAAGCTGTGCGCTCCGGACTTGTCACTCATTTTTTCCACCGCAGGAATGCGAGCTTGGTGAAGGGAACGAAAAGGGTTACCGCGTGCAAACTATGGAGCTGCTCAATCTCCTTTTCGCGCTCAACGAACGCGAGGCTCTTGTTCATAATCCGGTTCGCCGCGCAGCAAGACCGACATCGTGCGATGATCGTTTTCGCTCAACTCCAACGAGCGCCTCATCGGTTGCATCGTCCAAATCTTCAACTGAGAGGCTCCCAAGTCGTCGGCGATAAACGCGTCCCCATGCATGCATCGCCTCTTTGGTGGGTTGAAAAAACTTCTGCGCGAAGAGGGTCGGGACCAGCGCGCTCAGGATTACGACCGTCACCAGGATTGTGTACTGGCGCTGATCGATGATGTGGTTTTGGAATCCAAATAGCGCCGAAATCGTGCCGAAGGTCAGGCCGGTCGCCATCAACAACGTCGTGTAAGCAGCTTCGCGCGGATGCATGTAATGCAGACGCGCCAGCGGCCAGACGCCGATCGTTTTTGTCAACATCTTGAGCAGAAGAAGGCCGCCGACAATCGCAAGCGCCGGCCAAAGCGCCGGCAGCGAAACGTAGAGGCCGGCTTTGATGAAGTAAAACGGCGTAAACATGGCGAAGGCGATGCTGCGCATTCGATGCACCAGCGTCTTGTCGCGAAGAAAAACGCCCGCCACTACCAGGCCGACAAGGTAAGCGGGCAAGACCGCCTCGCTCTTGGCGGTCGTCGCCAGACCTCCGAGGAAAAACAAAACGAAAAAGATGAATTTTACCTCGGGTTCGCTCACGCGGGTGGCGCCTAATCGCGTGATGATCGACTTGGTCCATCTCGGCATGAAGAAAAGCACGACGCACATGGTGACGACAAAGATCAGCAGCCAGAGATTGTAATTGGCGAAAAAAAGTCAGTGATGAAGCACGCAGCGAGAATCATTTTGCCCATGGCCGTGTCGCTGAATCCACCTTCAATCATCACCGCATAAACTACCGCCACTGACGTGGTGGAAAGCGCGATACCGGCGATCTGCGCCTGATGAAGCGGCCAACCCAGCACGAATTGCGTGAAGAGCCACACGATTCCAAACGGTGCCGCGAATGAAATAATGCCGATCAGCGCGCTCGCCCGCAGATTCGCCTTAAGTAAGCGCGGATCGATCTCCGCTCCGGCGAGAAATGTCAAGACGCCGCTGCCGAGCAATGCGAGAAAATTGATCCACTCGTTGCTCGCAGTGAGGTGCAGAAAATTTCCCGCGAGAACACCGACGAGAATCTCGATCAGCGCGACGGAAATGCCGGCCCAGATCGAGATTAGGCTGGCGAGCAGCGCCAATCCCATCCAAACCGTCGCGACAAACCAGATGTTTTGAAAGGCTTCGTTCGAACCGAAACTGACCCAAATAGAATTGAGCATAATAAAACTCCTGTCCGCGCATTGCTGCGCCAGCAGGAGTCATTAGCTCTGAAACCGGTCAGGCGGTTTTCCCAATTTGGGAAAGGCAAACTCCATTGCCCTCCCAGACAGTATCGCCAGCCTGCTTTCGATCAACAAAAAGATCGGAGACCAACCGGCGCGCCCGTTGTAAAATCGAGTGCTCAAAAAATGCGGCTTCAGAAAAGTCGGCGAGATTGTCGATCCAGAAAATAATTTGGTCTCGCGATGGGAAAGAGGATCGACAATTAAATCTTGAAGCGCTCGCTGCCTCCGTCATGTCGAGCGAAGTCGAGCCATCTTTCATAGTTGCGAGCGGCAGCGAGGATCAGAAAAACAGCGAGAGATTCCTCCACTTCGGTCGGAATGACAGAATTACATCTTGAAGCGTTCGCCGAGGTAGAGCTGGCGGCTGATCGGGTCGTTGATGAGGAAATCTTTCGTGCCTTCGCTCTCGACGCGGCCTTCGTAAATTAAATAGGCGCGATCGACGATCGACAATGTTTCGCGCACGTTGTGGTCAGTGATCAAAATCGCCAAACCCAATTTGCGCAGATTGACGATGATCTGCTGCACGTCGTAGACGGCGATCGGGTCGACCCCGCTGAACGGCTCGTCCAGCATGAGCAATTTCGGTTTTGTCACTAACGAACGCGCGATCGTGAGCCGCCGTTTCTCGCCGCCGCTCAGAGTGAGCGCCTGGTTTTTCGCGATTCGCTCGATCCCGAATTGATGAAGCAACTGTTCGCAACGCTGCCGCCGCTCGTGTTTCGACAACGACAACGTCTCCAAAATTGCCATGATGTTTTGCTCGACCGTCAGTTTGCGAAAAATCGACTCCTCCTGCGGCAAATAGCCCATCCCGAGTCGCGCCCGTTTGTACATCGGATAATTTGTGACATCGGTGCCTGAAAAAATAACGCGACCGCTGTTTGGCCTAACGAGTCCAACGATCATGTAAAAACTGGTCGTCTTGCCGGCGCCGTTCGGCCCGAGCAAGCCCACGATCTCGCCGGCGCGCGCGCTGATGTTAACTCCATTGACGACTGCGCGACCGCCATAAATTTTCACCAGCTGCTCGGTCGAAATGACATTGTCGATCTTCGCCGCGGGCGGCGCAGCCACTGGCGAAGCCGGGGAAGATGTTGCTTGGCTCGTCATGGCGTAGGTGTGGGTGTGGGCGAAGGCGTCTGCTTCGTTTCGTCGTTCGGCTGCTGGCGAATCTCAGTGCGACTCGGCCCGTGCGTACTGAGCTGGCCGTTCTGATTGATGACCATGACCGTGTCTGCGCTGGTAGCCAAATGCGTATTTAACCCTTCCTGCACGCGCGGCGTGCCGCTTAACTCCACGTCGCCGGTCGCGGCTGTGTATATAGCCTTGTCCGAACGGCCGACCGAGCGGGTCGGTGGCCCGCCGTTCGGATCGGGCCGGTCGCGCACAACCGCCACATTGCCTTCCGCAATCGTCTTCTCCAGTTTCTGATTTTCGCCTTTGCTGATGTAAACGGTCAATTTGTCGGATTGAAGATTGAAGCGCGGGTCGATCACCTTCACGTGACTGCTAAAGATGCCGATGCTTTTGTTCGAATCAAAAAATGCCTCGTCCGCGTAAATTTCCGTCGTTGTCGGTTCATTGGACTGCGTTTTGGTGCTCGGTCCGAGAAACTTGTTGGCGCCTGATTTATCTTCTTTTTCGGTCGCTGTCTTCCCGGCCTTTTTCGTAGGCGGGCCGGACTCCGCCGGCGAGACCGTCAGCTGCGCCCGCAATTGCGCGGTCATGCCACAGATCATCACGACCACCGCCAGCAGCCTTCTCATTCGTTTTCTTTTCCCATGAGCTGCGATTGCTGCGTGATCACCATTTTCACATTGCCGACTAAGTGTCCGGTTCGCGTGTTCGTATCGAACTGCACCGAGTCTCCAGTGATGTTAAAATCGGCCCGCTTGATCGTAGTGCGCTCCGGCGAACTCAATACCCGCGTTTTCAAATCGAGCACGGAAGTGTGCATGTCGATCGTGAGATCGGGACGATTCTCCCGCGTGTAGGTCATAATTTCGAGATCCTGAAAACCGACGTGTTCCTCATCGATTCGTCGCGCAGTTTTTGCTTCGAACTTTCCCCGCAGACGGCCATCGATGCCGAAATCGGGCAGCACGAGGCCCTTGGCTTCGTGACCAACCGGGAGCGGAATATTAGTCAGACTTTGCTCACCCGGCGACGCACTCGATGTCGCGGCGGAAGGTTTCTTTTTCCTGCCGCCTTTTGCCTGGGCAAACGCCGGTCCTGTCGAGATTAAGATCGACAAGAACAAGATCGACAAAACCGAAACGAACCAGCTCCAGTTTGCGGAGCGGCCGCTACGAGACGGCAGCATGAATAGCCTTTAACATGCGCAGGTGCTTCGGCAAAGTTTTTAGCGGAATCTGGTTCGGCCCGTCCGACAAGGCGCGCGCCGGATTTTCGTGCACCTCCATAAAGATGCCGTCGCATCCGGCGGCGATGGCTGCGCGCGCCAGGACCGGCGCGAGTTCGCCGTCGCCGGAAGTCGCGTCCCCTGCTCCGCCCGGCCGCTGCACGGAATGGGTCGCATCAAAAATCACCCGGTAACCTGCTTTGCGCATCCAATGCAGTGAGCGCATATCGGCGATGAGATTGTTGTAGCCAAACGTCGTGCCGCGTTCCGTGAAACAGAATTTCTCGTTGCCGAAGGCGGCGAGCTTTTCCGCGATATTCTTCACGTCCCACGGCGCGAGAAACTGGCCTTTCTTTACGTTGATCGCGCGACCTGTTTCGGCCGCGGCACGGAGCAAATCCGTTTGCCGGCAGAGAAACGCCGGGATCTGCAACATGTCGATCTTTCCCCCCGCAATTTCTGCCTCAGCAGGCGAATGCACATCCGTCGTCACGGAAATTTTTAAATCGCAGCCGATCGCCGACAGAATCTCGCACCCTTCGCGCACGCCCACTCCGCGAAACGAATGGACCGACGTTCGGTTCGCTTTGTCATAGGAAGCTTTGAAGATAAGATCGACATCTTCCTGCGCGCAGATTTTCTCGATGCTCCTCGCCATGCGCCAGACAAACTTTTCCGATTCGATCACGCACGGCCCGAGAATGAATACGGGGCGTTTCCCGCCAATGGTGACCGATCCAATTTTGAGCGGCTTGGGTTTCACGAGTAAGAGAATCAATCAGGAAAACAGAGAAAAAGAAAACATCTTGTAGCGCGGCGATCTTCGCCACCGGCGGCCAAAACGGCCGCCCTACAATTTTTTTTGCCGCACAAGATCGACAATCGCAAACGGCGCATAGAGCGCGATGAAAAAGAGCAGGGCGACGAAATGCATCTCCACGAGATAGACTGGCCGCCAGTCGGAGAGAAAATTCAAAATGGAAAAGGCCTCCGGTTTATGGAGCAGAAATCCGTAGTTATAACCGGTCGTCTCGTCCGCGATGAAGGTTACGACAAAATAAAATTCCGACCACGCAAACACGCGCAAGATCGACATGGGACGCGGCCGGTACCTGCGGGTCAGCATCAGGAAAATCACGCCGATGATGATGCCGGAGTGCGAAATGAAAAAACTGAAGAAACGAAAATCGGGAAAGCCGAAAGGCAGATTTGGGGTGAGCACGGCTTGGAGGGTCCCGCCGATTCCCCAAAAATACGCGACCTCGAACCAGCGCTGGCTGCCGCTCCACATCGCCGCGATCACGACTACCATTCCCCAATCGCAAAGCTGGAGCGGCAACATTTCCGCCCAGCTCACGACGCTGACGTTGCGGACAAGGATCAAATAGACAGTGTAATTCAGCACGAGCAGGGCTGAGAGTAATGTGACGATCACGCGTTCGAGGCGGCTCGATTTCGCCCGACGCACAATCGCCGCCAGGACGAACGGCAGCGTGATGGTTAGGAAAATGACTGTGAGATGCGCAGCGCCGTAAGCCTGAAACGGATGATTCATCGCAATTGTAGGGCGACGATCCCCGCCGCCAGTTGCAACCCGGCGGCCAAAATGGCCGCCCCGCAATGTTCTGCGTTAGACAAGATCGACAATTGCTCAGCGAATCACCCAGAGGTTGCACGGAATCACGTCCGTGATCCATGCGATGTGATTGGGCAATCGCTCGCCGGTCGAGCCGGTCGTCTGCACGGGCACAACGAGCAAATCCGCTTCCACCGATTGGACGAAGTCGGAGGCGGCAAACCCGGTGTTACCGCGAAGGCAGCGCGCTTCGATGGGCACATCGGTCTGACCGACCGCGAGAACGAATTCTTCCAAAGCGGCTTCCTCCTCTTCGAAGGTACGGGGCCGCGGGGCGACATCTCCAGCATCGGACCGCAAGGAGGCGCGAGCTTCATCGAAGGTAGTGTAGATGCGAACAACATAGAGCCTTTCGCACGCTTCGGCCGCGGCCAAGCCAAGCGTCTTCTTGAGCGCCTCCTGACCGTGCTCGGAATAGTCCGCGATGAAAACAATCTGCCGCAGCGGCTTTGGTTCATGTTCCGGCTTGGTAAAAAGCAAAACAGAACAAACCGCCTCGCGAACCAGCCGTCGCGCTACATTCCCGAGAACCGGCCGTAGAATGACTTCTTTCTCGAGCGCACCGGCCACGACAAGATCGACATGATTGTCTGCCAGCGCTTTCAAGATCGCTTCGGCGGGGTCGCCCTGCCGGTAATGAATGGTCGAGTCGTGCGGAAGTTGCAATTGCACGAGCGCGTCGCGGAACTTCTGCGCGGTTTTCTCATCGCGTTCGCCGACATAGATCAAACTTAACTCCGAGCCAAAACGATCGCGGATCCGTTTCGCTTCGGAAAGCACCTGCTCAAACCGCGGGGAAAAAGTGCTGGCCACGGCGATCGCTTTGTAGGTCGACAAATTCATCATACCCGTTGAAACCAATCTCCTCGCTACGTGAACTTCGGCAACTACCGGTAGGGCGACGCTCTGTAGAAGAGGACGTTCTCGCCCCATGAGAAGCCAACGGCTTCTTCCTACAGACGTTGATTGTAGAATGTTACGAATTGCGCGGCGCGGTTGTGGCTTTTCATTTGCATTTTCCTCTGCAAATTTCCGCGCATGAGACGCGCGGTTTATCCAGGCAGCTTCGATCCCGTGACCAATGGGCATCTCGATGTGATCGAGCGTGCACGAAAACTGTTCGATGAAGTGATTGTGGCTGTTGCGCAGAATGATGAGAAAGAGGCGCTCTTTTCGCTCGAGGAACGCCTGCAGTTTCTGCAAGATTCCATCGGCAAGATCGACATGGTGCGGATCGCGCAATTCGACGGGTTGCTGGTCGAGTTTGCCACTGCACAAAAAGCGAGCGCTGTCATCCGCGGCCTGCGCGCGGTTTCCGATTTCGAATTCGAGTTTCAAATGGCGCTGATGAACCGGAAACTGGAGGCGGGCGTGGAAACGATTTTTCTGATGCCGAAAGAGGAATACACTTATTTGAGCTCTCGCATTATCAAGGAGATCGCGCGCCTCGGTGGAGATGTTTCAAGTTTTGTGCCGCCGGTGGTGAGTAAAGCGCTGGTCAGGAAATTCGCCGGATGAAAGTTCATCTGAAACAGATTCCAGCCGACGGTTTGCATCTGGAAGGAGACGAGGATTGCCCGATTCCGGAATTGGAGCCAGAAGGAATTCATTGCCTCGGGCCATTGTTTTACAACATCGACATCGGAGTCTCAGGAGGCGCGCTGTGGGCGAACGGATCGCTCAGGCAAGGGGTGGAGTTGAGCTGCGTTTGCTGTCTCGAAAAATTTGTCTACGAAATCAAGGTGCCGGCATTTGCCCTGCGGATAGAGCTGCACGGGCCGGAGACGGTCGATCTAACGCCGTTTATGCGAGAAGATCTTTTGCTGAATCTGCCGGCCCACCCCCGTTGCGATCGCGATGGCGGCCGCATTTGCAATGCCGCGACGAGTGGGGGCGAGGGCCGTGAGCGAAGAGAAGAGCGCAGACCGGACTGGAGCGCGCTGGACAAACTGAAGCTAAAACGTTGAAAAGGTTACAAAGGGTTACAACGCCATATCCATCTCCGCGCCTACTTTTGTAACTATGTAACTCTTTTAACGAATCACTTCGCCGATTTGTTTATTTCGCAAAACCATGCTTTCATAGCCGGCTGACATGGGAGTTCCAAAACGCAAAACCTCAAAGATGCGGTTGCGCACGCGCAGAGCCGCGAACCGGTGGCATGCATCGCAACTCAGCAAATGTCCGCAATGCGGCAGTACCGTCGCATCGCACACCGCTTGCCCCTCGTGCGGATATTATAAGGGCCGCCAAGTGTTAACGGTCGAAGGGAAATAGCTGTAGTGGCCCCGAATGTTTTCGGGACAAAATCGGTCGCAAGAGAACTTCGTCTCTACTCACGCCGAGGAGGACGGTCGTGTCTCCAGTCGATTTTCGCTTTGCATTGCACAGCTAAAATTCGCAAAGTTCTTCTGCGATGAGGATCGCCTTGGATGCGATGGGCGGCGATTTTGGGCCGCCAAATCTAGTGGCCGGAGCGGTA
>WNFY01002407.1_pt1 | contig 22948 bp, 20 predicted proteins | sample 5400091 | NCBI WGS metagenome assembly WNFY01 (sample SAMN13153364, study PRJNA577476) | soil metagenome | isolation source: 60 cm soil or saprolite under grassland replicate 1 | place: USA:California | collected 2016-06-15 | reverse complement strand
AGGCCGATCTCGCCGATGATCGAGCGGGCGATATCGGGCCCGATCCCGGGGATCTCGCACAGCCGCTGGACGGCTGACAGGCAGGCGTCGCCGGCCGCTGGGGCGCCCGGCCCGTTGGCGGGATCACCGGCGGGATCACCGGCCGGGGCAGGCGGCAGGGCGGTGACGGCCTGGTCGATCCGGGTGGTGACCTGGTCGATCAGTGCGGTCAGCTGGTCGTGCTGGGCCAGCAGCATTTCCAGGCGGGCGGCGTGGTGGCCGGTGAACCGGCCGGTGAGGGCCTGTTCCAGGGCGCCCCGCTTGTTCCTGATGATCCGCGGGACGGCCAGGGCTGCCAGCGCTGCGGGGTCGCGCTGGCCATCGATCAGCGCCGCCATGATCGCTCTGCCGGAGACGCCGAAGATGTCAGTAATGACGACCGACATTTTCAGCAGAGCGTCTTCCAGCAGTTTCTCGACGCGCTGGCGGACCCGGGTGCGGTCGGCGACCAGGTCGAACCGGTCACGGGTCCAGTCCCGGACCTGGCGCATCGGCTCGGCGGGCACGAAGCTGGGCCGCACCATGTTCTTCTCGTTCAGCTTGCACAGCCACACCGCGTCCAGCTTGTCTTTTAGGCCTGCCAGGGACGTTCTTGACGTCGCGGGCGTTCACTAGCCAGCACTCCAGCTCCGCCGCTGACAGCAAGTAGTGCCAGCACCGCCAGTAATCGCCGGCCGCCTCGAGCACGACCCGCTCGATCCCCAGGCCGGTCAGGTGACCGGCCAGCTCGATGATCGCGGCCGTGGTCGCGTCCACCTCCCAGACCTTGGTGACCTTCCGGTCCGGCTTGCCGGCATGGGGAACCCGGGCGCGCACCATGCCCGTTGCCTTGGCCACATCGATCGCCGCGGCCCGCGCGATCACCGGGCCGTCGTCGTCGCTGTCGATCTCGGCAGGTTTGCGCATTTGGTCGTCCTTCCACCTCACGTGGGGGGCAATTTCACATCGCGGTTACCCGGAGGGGATGCGGTCTCAAAGGGAATGCGGAATCTGACCGGCGTGCTCGAAGCGACAGTCCTCGACCCTTCTGGTAAAGAGCCCCGACGCCTGACTAACCGACGGCCTCAACGTGCCAGGGAAGACTCGGCATCGACGGGTAACCCGCTCCTCATCACATCAACCCGGCGCCGCGGGCGCGGCCAGAACACCGACGCCCGCATCCCCGGCCACCACCCCGCGCCGATGCGAACCAGGCCCCGGACACACAAACGGGCAGGTCACCGGCCGATTTCCACGCCGTCTCGGCGTCCCCGCACGGGGCCTGGGGGACTAACCGGAACAGCAGGGCCGCGGGTGACCCCGGCTGGCTTGAGCTGGACCGCCGGTCTCGCGGGCAATGACCGACGGCCCCCGCGTCATGGACGCTGTATCCGGGCGGTACATATCGAGGTGATGCACGGGTGATCGTTACCGCTTTCCATTCCAGCGCGTGAGCAAACGATCACCCGTATAACGACAGTTAGGGATGGACCACCGCCGCACCAACTGGGGATGCCACGCAGATGGCGGGGCCGCGGTGCTCCTCGGGACGGCGGCGCCTGGCGGGTGGGTCCCGCCCGGTTCTCCGGCGGATAGTTCCGCCTGCGGGGCAGCGCACCGGCACCGGTTTCGAGGCACGGATCAGCAGCTACGCGAAAAGGAGCCGGCCGGTCGTCAGCCAGTAAAAGACCACGTAGGCCCCGGACGCGAGAAGCAGCGCCGAGCTGGCTCCCGGCACGAACCGTCCCACTCCGCGAGCGCCGGCCAGGACCCCGACGCTGACCAGGCCGGCGGCAAGCGACAGCGCTGCGAGGACCGCCGCCATCCCGGCCCCGTACAGGGCGAACGCCACAAGAGCGTTCCACGGGCCTCCGGCGGCCAGGGCGATGCCGAGGAGCGCGAGGAACAGCGGCAGAGCACAACCCAACGAGGCGAGCCCGTATGCCAGGCCGAACGCCGCGTACCCGCGGATCCTGGCACGTCGCGCGGTCGGGCCCAGCTTGCTCGCCATCCGTTCGGGGACGCTGGATCCGATGGCCCCACCCGCCAGCGACACCCCGCCGGCGACGATGAGCAGCACCCCGACACCGAGCCCGGCCCAGGGCAGCGAGCGCACGATGAACCACGAACCGGCGGAGAACACCGCCCCGGCCGCGCCGAACAATGCCGTGAACGTCCCTGCGACCACCAGGCTCACGGCCAGCGAGCGCCGGGCACGTGCCGCGACGCTCTCGCCGGCTTTCCCGTCGTTCAGGTACAGGCCGAGATAGGCGGGCAGGAGCGCGAATCCGCACGGGTTGAAGCCCGCCACGACGCCGAGCAGGAACGCATACACCCACCACACGCTGGTTCCCGCTCCGGCGGCGACACCGCTGATCGCCGACGAGACCCGATCGACGAAGATCACCGGGGCGCCGCCGTCCGCGGGGGCGAGCAGCCCGGCGGTCACGGCGAGGGCGAGTGTCAGCACCGCCGACACTGTGGCCACGGCGATACGTGTCCGGGCGCCGCGTGCGGCGCTCACCGGGGCGAGCGACCGTGTCATGACGCCTCCGGCGACGTGCCGCGAAGCAGCGGTCCGATTGCCTTGTCCAGCGCGGAGCTCTGGCCGATGATCGTGCCGCCGGAGCTGGCGAGCGGCCCGGGGATGCCCCTCCATTCAGCGTCCGGCCCGTAGAGGAAGAACACGTCCCAGGCGGGGCCGGGACTCCGCTCGACATGCTTTGCGAACCAGGCGCTCGTGGCTTCGGCGCCGTCCCAGTACTGGATCACCCGCGGGTCGGGCAGGACCTGCCCGGAAAGGCCAACTGCCTGCTCGTTGCCCCCAAGGAAGGGAACCCACACGGCGTACACGCCAAGCTCCGCCGTCCGGTTCTTTTCCAGGACCTGCCTCTGCACCCAACTGGCGCCAGCGAGACACGTCGTTCAAGTGGGCGAGATGATCAGGATCAACCGGACCTTGCCCGAATCCTTGTTGAACCGGTCCCGCAGTTCCGACACGCTGCGAAGCCGGGTGACCTTCGAAGCGTGACCGGCCGGCCCGGCGGCGCCATGCGATACGCACGCCGGCGAAGCCAGCGCGAGCGCGAGAAGGACCGCAGCCAGGCGGGCGAGCCGTCCCCGGGCGCAACGCCGGCCCCTCACATGTGCCTTCACTTCCGTGATCATGACAGGTTCCCTCGGCTCAGGCTACCCACGGCCGCGCCGGTTTCGCGCCGAGCAGGTACTCGCGTCCCGCAATACGCGTGACTGACTCGGTTCACCGTTCACTGCATGGATGCAGCATCAGGTCATCCAGCCCCTCGACCCCACAACGGCATACGAGGTCCGCTCCGGCCACCTACTTCTACATATATGGCCTACGCACCCCCAGGATGTTGACCAACCACCCCTGTCCTCAGCGGCTCACCAGCGCTCAGAATGCCCAGCTCTGGACGGCCAGAGTCTTGATCAGAATCGAGTCGGCGTCCACGCATATCGGCGGCTCGGCGAGCGTTCTCCCTGACCTCCTCGTCACTCAGCGTGATGCTGTCGATCAGCGTAGCCCGAGGCCAACCTTGGGCCAGTCCGCTGCGAGCAGAGGTCGTAGACCGAGGTGCTTGTCGATCTTCTACTACGGCCGCTAAGCGGCTATGTGATGCCTGATCTGACACGCCATATGCGGCAGATCCGGACGTGCACCACGCCGACGGCCTCGAATCACCATGTGGACTCGCCGGATCCCGGGGACTGAACTACCTGCGAGCGTAGCCATCGTTCGCGGTGGGTTGTGAGTGACAAGGCCGCTGTCATCGGCCCGGATCTGGCCGTTTTGTCCCGTCCCGGTCGGGGGGTACTCGACAGCCCAGGTCGTGCCGTCCTCGATGGCAGTTGTCCAGCACTCAAGACGGCACCCGCCACCAGTGGGCTGGAAGTACACTTCTTCGAATCCAGTCCGGCCCTCCGATGCTGACACGCCGCGGCTGCGGCAAGGGCGCGAAATGCATGCCATCACCCTTCCCACTGGGCTGCCATGGCAGCACCGTCCCGCAGTGCGCCAAGCCCCAGCGCACGTGCCAGACGGGAGCGCAGAACAAGCGGATATGGAGATTTGTCATACGAAGTCGTGCACTTGCTCTAGTGTCATGCGCCTGAAATTTGGGCTCTAAGTTAGTAGACTTTCCGTATGTCGCGTACTGGACGTGCCGCTGCCGGGTTCGTGCTTGCCGATGACGAGCGTGACCAGCTTGCCCGCTGGTCGGGTGGGACGTCGCCGCGGCTGGCGGTGCGGGCCCGGATCGTGCTGGCCTGCGCCGAGCCGGGGGCGGCGTCCGAGCGGGTGGCGGCCGAGCTGGGCGTGACGCCGATGACCGTGGGCAAGTGGCGCAAGCGGTTCGCCGGGGCACGGCTGGATGGCCTGGCCGATGGTGCGCGGCCGGGGCGGCCGAAAGCGGGGCTGGTGCTGGCTGATGCCGAGCGGGACCAGCTGGCGCGCTGGTCGCGGCGGGCGAAGACCTCGCAGGCCCTGGCGCTGCGGTCGAAGATCGTGCTGGCCTGCGCGCAGGGCGCGCCGAACAAGCAGGTGGCCGCCGAGCTGCGGATCACGCCGGGCACGGTGACCCGGTGGCGGCGCAGGTTCATCGCGAACCGCCTGGACGGGCTGGTCGATGAGCCGCGCCCGGGCCGGCCCCCGTCGATCCTGCTGGACAAGGTCGAGGACGTCGTGGCCGCGACGCTGGAGCAGACTCCCAAGGACGCCACGCACTGGTCGCGGGCCTCGATGGCCCGGCGCAGCGGCCTGTCGCGCTCGACGATCGGCCGGATCTGGCGCAAGTTCGATCTCAAGCCGCATCTGACCGACGGGTTCAAGCTGTCCACGGACCCGCTGTTCGTGGAGAAGGTCGTCGATGTCGTCGGGCTGTACCACAATCCGCCGGAGAAGGCGGTCGTGCTGTGCGTGGACGAGAAGTCGCAGATGCAGGCCCTGGACCGGTCCCAGCCGGTGCTGCCGATGATGCCGGGCATGCCCGAACGGCGCACCCACGATTACGCCCGCCACGGCGTGACCAGCCTGTTCGCCGCGTTCAACATCGCCGACGGCGCCGTGATCTCCGAACTCCACCGCCAGCACCGCGCGGTGGAGTTCAAGAAGTTCCTGATCCCGATCAGATGATCCGCCGCGGGGTCCACAAAAGCGTCCAGGCCCTGGAGAAAGACGTCCGCGCCTGGATCCAGACCTGGAACCAGAACCCCAGGCCGTTCGTGTGGACAAAGACCGCGGAGGAGATCCTGAACTCCTTAGCGGAATATATCGCGAAGATTTCAGGCGCAGGACACTAGGCTTGCTGTCGTGAAGTAAGTTGTAGGGCAATCATCAGTAAATGAGCACGTAACTAGCTTACCCCTTCCGCCTGGCCGCTGTTGCTTAGTAGGAGTCCCATGATCCATGATTAGAAGCAGAATCCTTGCATTACTGGGCTGCGCCACGGTGTTTGGAGTCGCGGCCACGCCACTGCCCGTGCTTGCTGATCCGGCCGGTGACGGCCGCATAACAGGACATTGGGAAAGTGTTCATGCGCCGTCAGTGCCTAAGGCTGTCAAGATTAATGGGACATGGCGCGCTGCGGGTGAAACCTATCTCAGAGTTGACGATCGAGCCGATGTCGCAGTATATTCATTGAGCTTCGCCACGGCAGTGGATCGGATCACTCAGTTCAACGCCATAGATGCTGACACGTCGGCGATACTACACCGTGACCAAATCACTTCCCTGGTTCGTGATTCTGCGACAGAAGCGCAACGAGGAACACTTACCAGCGCTCGCGCGGCTGCCTATCAGATCGCCATCTGGCATTTGACCGATGACCTTTCAATTGACGCAGTCTATGTGCCGAAACGAGCTATTCGGTTGGCGGCCAAAGAGCTCATACGCAGGTCAATAACAGAGACCAATCAGGTCCGCAAATGCACTGGACCTCAGTGCGCCACCCCTCTTTCCACTGCCGCTGCAATGGCCACGCTTAGCGTCAGGGTGGGCAGCGCGGTTGACGATTCCGTGATCCGCATAGCCATCATCACGCCGATCAGGCGGTTCTTTAACCACCGCCAGTATGTTGATCTTCGGATCAACGGGCTTGGGGCTTCGCTCTGCCCAGGAGAGACTGATCTAATCAGGGTGGATAAACCGGCCACTCATAACGTACTCAAGAGCAGTTGCGAATTCCGCCGCCATGACCCAGCGGAGAGAGGTCCTAGATTTGCTGATCTGCCCCGGCTCTTTGTTGAGCGCATATCGACACTTCCGACGAGCGACATCGTTAATAACACCATTACGGCACTTATACCTCGGCAAGACGGCTCTCAAGAGATTCAAGTTAGCTGGCCATTTAGCAACGACTCTGGCATGGTTCTCATGCCGAATAGTCCTTCAGCTCCGGTCATCACCGCATCTAGTTTCGATGATTCGAGAACGGCTGCAACAACTATCGATCCGGCTGACTTTGCAAGCTTCCAGGAGGATCTTCAGCGTAGCGTTGTACCCCTCTTCACCGGCAATGGAATATGGGGGCTAGGACTGCTAGCCTTGTTGTTGGTGCTGCTGCTTGTGCTCAAGGATTGGATAATCGGAATCACCAATTGGTTGGGCAGGATCTTGCGCAACAGCTGGAACCGAGGTCGGTCATGGTACAAGAGAAGAGCGGATGAAAGAAAAGTTAAACGAGAGAAGAGTAGCGCGGCAGCAGATTAGCCGTGGGCAACGGTCCGGCTCGGCCTTGTAAATGCCAGTGGCGGATCCTCAACCCAACATGTCAAGGTCACGATCGACCACCAGTCGAATGATGTTGCGACGCGAGTCATGGACGCGGCGCAGTGGATCAAGACAGCGTTGATCGCCGATGACGTGCATGAAAATGCCAGCCGAGCATGGTCATCCGGCAGAGCTACACACTACTTTCGGCAGAGCCGGACGTCGGTCAGCCGTGTCGGCCATGCGCGTGGCCGCACAGATCATCCCGTTATGCGCGGCCATAGCCTTGATCATTCACGCCGAGTCGTCACCAGCCGGGATGGCGCGCTGAGCCGCGTTACGGATCTTGATTCTAGGTTCCAGGTATGACAACAGCCCGGCTGGCGGGCCGGGGACCGGGCGTTCCACGGCCCCGGTGATCTCTCCTTCCGTGGTCGCTGGGACGGCTTGCTGCTGGTCAGGGGCCCGCGGCAGGGCGCTGATCGCGGCCCAGGCGGCGGCAGCAGCGTCGGCCCAGGGCCAGGTTTTTGCGATTCGCAGGCGGCGACGGCGGCCGCCGCGGGCCAGCCGGGCGGCGGCGTGCAGGATGCGATAACGCAGTGTTTTCGGCTCGGCGCGGGCCAGGTCGCCGTCGAGGGCCAGGTGGCGCAGCCAGGCCAGCAGGGTGGCGGCGATCAGCGAGGCGGCCAGCCACGCCGAGTTGATCGCGAACGACTCTGAGGGAAATGCCCGATTCCGGTGTCTTTTCCGGTGCGGATCCGGTCCTCCACCCGGGCGTGGACCCGGTGCGCGGCGTCGATGTAGGCCGGGTTGGCCCGCCAGCCCCGCAGGGCGGCGGGCAGGTTGGTGACCCACAGGCTGTACCGCCAGCCGTCCTCGGCCTCGAACAGGGTCAGCTGGGCGTCCGGGTGCGGCCGCTCGCGGCGGGCGAACACCCGCATGGACTCCGGCCAGCCCGCCAGCTGGTCGCCGCCCGGGCCGCCGCGCAGCAGCCCGGTCAGCTCGGTGACGTGGGCTTCCTCGATCCAGCATTTGCGGTGCCCGCAGGAATGATCGGGGCAGGCGTCCTCGGCGCGGCGCTCGCGGACCTCGCCGCGAGGGTCGATGGCGATCTGCCAGGCGTGCCCGGGGACCAGGCGGATCGCGTTACGCTCCCGCTTGCCCTGGTCCCAGCCCACCGAGTAGGTCAGCTGGCGCCCGGGCCGGGAGGCCAGCTTGTCCAGGTGGGTGATCAGGTCGTGACTGGCCCCGGCCCCGTCGCAGGTGACCATCAGCCGCCGCCGGTACGCGGGCGGCAGCGCCTCGATCGAGGCGTTCACGATCGTGATGTGGTCGGCGGCGGTGTTGGAGCCGGCGCTGCCCTTACGCATCATCCCGGCCAGCGGCTCGTCGGTATTGTCACAGTAGGAGAGCAAGGGGTGGTGGCCGAAGCCCTTGAAATTCGGCTCGCCAGTTCCTTGTCCGAATGCGCCGGCGTGACGGTCGCGTCCAGCCGGATGCAGGTCACCCCTTCCAGCACCTTGTCCGCGATCCGGATGCCGGGAATCGCCCCGTGCCGGGCCTCGATGCCCGCCCACGCGGCCCGCCGCGCGGCGTTCACCGCCGCGGTGATCCGCTTCAGCGACCGGCTCCCGCCGGCGGCGATCTCGTTCAGCGTCCGCCAGGCCGTCGGCACCGAGGCGACCGTGCCGAACAACTCCCGCTGGTCGCCCATGACCCGGAAGTCGCTGATCACCTCCGCCCCGTCGGCGATCGCGCACGCCAGGTCGGCGGTCACCCGGCCCCGGTCGTGAACCAGTAGCCGGCCTGAGGCCAGCGCCTTCGACAACCCGCGGGTCAGCCCGGTCTTGTCAGCCAGCTGCCGCAGCAGCGCCAGCCCGGCGTGCGACACGATGCCCTCGCCGTCGGCGGTGACTTCCAGCCCCGCCGACCAGCCGGTAATGTTCACTTCCGGAGTGCTCCTTGATCTGGGCCGAGTAAGAGCTTCAGCACCCTTATCGTCCCAGTTCAGGAGCACTTTCCATTGTCGGCGCGCCAGTCAGATCATGAACCCGGATGAAAAGCCAGGGATAGCAAACCGGGCGCCCTCTCACCGGGGCGTACCGAACGGCGGGTCGGCGCGCGTGAGCCAGGAGCAGGAATCATCACAGAACGTGACGTTGCAGCTGCATTTCCCGGACGCCAGCACCCACGATGTATCAGCGAGTCGCGCAGCGTGCTCCATACCCATATGACCGACCGGTGCGCAGCTGGCCTGGGCACGTTACGAAGGCGAGGTGGCGTATGGGCTTGCAGAAGCGGCTTCAGGACCGGGGCGCGGACCGTCAGGTGGCGGGCTTCCGCCCTGGGTGTGATCACCATCGCCGAACTGCTGCTGTTGCTGGCGGCGCTGATTCCGGCGATGGGAGCGACGACGCCGCTCGACTCGGGCGAGCCGGTCCACCTCTCCTATCTGTGGTGGACCGGGACGGCGACCAAGCCGGGGGTTGATTGGATTAGGAGACACGCTTTCATCATTCACTCACAACTGCGAGTCCTGCATGCGCTAAGGGGGGGATCGCAATGACTACTGACAACGACCACAAAGCTGGAATGACGTCGGCGGAGCTTCTGGCCCGAGTACGATCAAAGCGCGCTAAGGTAAACAAGTACGTAGAAGTCAACTGCCGGCGGCGGCGTCTCCTCGTGAACCTCGTAGTAATTGCTGGCGCTTTCGCGGTGCTTCTTACTGCTCCTGCTGCAATTGGCGGGAAGCCTCTCACGAACTGGCTCCAGCAACTATTCGATTCGCCGACCCCCTCATGGCAATTCCTGTGTTTGTTCGCGAGCTTGAGCTCGCTGGCCAGCGTCGTCGCGATTCAAATACAGAAGTCGAACAACTATGAGGAACACATCCTTCGAGCGCAAGGATTGCGAGCCACACTAGAGGTCCTTGAGGTCTCTATCACGTCAGGAAGCCTTACCATCCGCAAGGCGACGGGCCAATTCCTGAAATGTCTTGAAGATTGCTCGTTCATGGAACCAATCCATTGACTAGCCCTGAGAATTCACGCCGTCATGTGAGCTGACCGGTGCGGCAACCATAGGAAGTGCTCCTGACCTGGGACGATAAGGGTGTCGAAGTCCTTATGTGAACCCGGATCGAGGAGCACTTACAAAGTGAACACTACTGGCTGGCTGAAGGGCCTGCAGGTCACCGGGGACGGCGCCGGGATCGTGTCGCATGCCGGGGTGGCGCTGGTCAGGGCGCTGGCGGACAACATCGGCTTGACCGCAGGGCTGTCGAAGGCGCTGGCCTCGCGGCGGCTGCTGACCCATGACCGGGGCCGGGTGCTGGCGGACCTGGCCTGCGCGATCGCTGACGGCGGCGAGGTGATCAGCGACTTCCGGGTGATCGGTGACCAGGAGGACCTGTTCGGGCTGGTCGCCTCGGTGCCCACCGCGTGGCGGACGCTGGATGAGATCGCCCGCGGCGGGGAGCGGGCGCTGGGCAAGATCACCGCCGCGGTGAACGCGGCGCGGCGGCGGGCCTGGGCGCAGATCGCGGCCCGGCACGGTGCCCTCCCCGGCATCCGCGTCGCGGGCAAGACGCTGGAGGGCGTGACCTGTATCCGGCTGGACGCCAGCGTGGTGGCCTGCCACTCCGACAAGGAAGGGGCCGAGCCGAACTTCAAGGGGTTCGGCCTGCACCCGCTGCTGGGCTACTGCGATAACACGGCCGAGCCGCTGGCCGGGATGCTGCGCCCGGGCTCGGCCGGCAGCAACACCGCCGCAGATCACCTGGCGGTGCTGGACGCCGCGATCACCGCGCTGCCGCCGGGGTTCCGGCGGCGGCTGATGGTCACCTGCGACGGCGCGGGGGCCACCCACGACCTGATCACCCGGCTGGACACCCTCGCCGCCCGGCCTGGCTACCAGGTGATCTACTCGGTGGGCTGGGAGCTGGGCAAGCGGGAGAAGGCCGCGATCACCTCCGTGCCGGCCCAGGCCTGGCAGATCGCGGTCGATGAGCGCGGCGAGGCCCGCGAGCGCCGCGCCGAGGGCGCCTGCGGCGACCTGGACTGCGGGCACCGCCGCTGCTGGATCGAAGAAGCGCACGTCACCGAGCTGACCGGCCTGCTGCGCGAAGGCCCAGCCGGGGACCAGCTCGACGGGTGGCCCGGCACGATGCGGATCTTCGCCCGCCGCGAGCGCCCGCATCCGGGTGCCCAGCTGACCCTGTTCGAGGCCGAAGACGGCTGGCGGTACACGCTCTGGGTCACCAACCGGCCCGCGGCCACCAGGGGCTGGCTGGGCCAGCCCGCCTACATTGATGCCGCGCACCGGGTGCATGCCCGGGTCGAAGACGCCATCCGCACCGGCAAAGACTGCGGCATCGGCAAGTTCCCCTCCACCTCGCTGGCGATGAACAAGGCCTGGCAAGCCGCCGCCCTGGCCGCCGCGACCCTGCTGGCCTGGCTCAAGCTGCTCGCCCTGGACGGCACCCTCGCCCGCGCCGAGCCGAAGACCCTGCGCTACCGCATCCTGCACGCCGCCGCCCGGCTGACCCGCGGCGGCCGCCGGCGCCGCCTCAACATCCAGGCCAGCTGGCCCTGGGCCGCTGACATCGTGACCGCCTGGGACCGCATCACCGCCCTGCCGCAGGCCCCCTGACCAGCACCAAGCCGTCCCAGCGACCAAGGAAGGAGCACCCGGGGCCCGTGGAACCCCCGGCCACCCGGCCCGCCAGCCGGGCCGCCGTCACACCCGGACCCTAAAATCAAGATCGACTACATGGTTCAGCAGATACCACCGGCCACCGACCGGTCAGCGTGAATGATCAAGGCTAGTGCCGCGTCAGGCTACGTTTGCCCGGCCGATGATGCGGCGGAGCCGTTCGTCGCAGGCGTGGTTGTCACGCCAGATGATGCACCGGCGGATCATGCTGCCCTCTTCTTTCTGGCTGGCATGGTCGGCGCCGTCGAGGGTCCGGCTGTCGCCCGGAAGGCTTCAGCCTGCGGCTGAAGTTCTTCAGCCAGTCGGTCGGCTGGAGCAACGTCGTTGGGAAACCCCGCGCAGCGCGGTCACGAATGGGTGAGCAGCGGATCGGCTGGGCAGCTCGCGGCGAAGCTGGCCGCAGCTTCATCGGTGTGCGGGCGCGGCGGCCGGGGTGCGGGGGCCGGGCGCTTATGCGGCGGGGGCGAGCGCCTCCTGTCCCAGGCCGCGCAGGGTGTGGTAGCAGCGGCGGGCGAGTTTGCGGGCTACCGGCAAGGTGGCCAGCCCGGCGGTGCGCCGGCTGCGGGCCGCGCTGTGGTAGCGGTGGTCGGGGCTGGCGGGTTTGGCGGCGGATTTGGCCGCCGCATACAGCGCCCAGCGCAGCAGCGGCGGGCCTTGCCGGGACAGGTGCCCGGCGGAGCGCTTGGTGCCGGAGGAGTACACGGTGATGTCCAGCCCGGTGCGCCGGACCATATGCTCGGAGCTGGCGAACCGGCGCACGTCGCCGAGTTCGGCCCAGATCGCCACCGAGGTCACCGGCCCGACGCCGAAGCAGGCGGCGCGCAACCCGGCGCAGCCGGGCCGGCGGCGCGACAGCATGCCCAGCTGGCGGCGCGAGGGGCCGGGTTCGGCGGTCAGCCGGTCGATCTGGCGCAGCCCGGTCTCCACCGCCTGCCGCCCGGCCACCGACAGGTCCACGCCGGCGACCGCGGCCCCCCTCGGCGGTGCACATGCTGCCGATCCCCGTCGGCACGCCCTGGTGGAACAAGGCGGCAGCGATCCGCTGATGCCAGGCGCCGCGCTCATCGGCCAGGCCCTTATACAGCCGGACCACCGCCCGCGCCTCCAGCACGTGCTGTGGCGCCAAGACCAGCCGGTAGGGCTGCCCGCGGGCCGCGGCGGCCGCCCCCGGCCGAACCAGTCATCACCGCTGCGGCAATCCCTGCCGAGCGGAGCCTGGATGATGGCAGTACCGCGCACGCCGAAATGAGGGTTGCCAATGACGGCCGAACAGAACAAGCTGCTGGTCCAGCGCCTGGTTGAGGAGGCGGTCAATCCGGGCAACCCGGATGTGCTGGACGACGTGGCCGAGGGGGAGTTTGCGGTGGCCGTGCGCCGCTGGATCGGGCCCTTCCGGGACTCCTTCCCCGACTTCAGGATGGAGATCGCCGACCTGGTCGCCGACGGCGAGAAAGTGGCCGCGCATTTCCGGTGCTCGGTGACCCACCTGGGGGAATGGACGGGCTATCCGCCGACTGGCCGGCGTTTCCAGAATGTCAATGAGATCTACATCTTCCGGGTGAGCGGCGGGAAGCTGGCGGGCGCGTTCGGGGTAGAGGACAACGTGGCGAGGATGCGCCAGCTCGGCTCAGCACGTGAGCGGTTGCCCCGCCGACGGCACCGAAAGGGAACAGGCCACCTCCAACGCCGGCACAGAACTCCCATTCGGGCGCGACAACGGCGGCTGTATGACCTGCTCGTATCGGCGCGCCGAACGGCGGGGATGCGCCCCTTCTGGCGCGAGGTCTTGACTACGCATCGTCATCAACTGGCTGAGTCCCGGGAAGTCATTGATCAGTTCCACTGCGAACTGATCGCCGGCTGAAGAACAAGCCCTCCGGCGGCATGACGTGGGTCCGAAATGCCACAGGCTCAACCCGCAGGCTGACCCACATCAACCACGGCGATGACACCACCCGTTACCGGCGCACTAGGGTCAGCACCGGAACCCGTGTTCACGTGTTGCCTGGGACTGCGGCTTAGGTCCGATCGCGATGTATGACAACGGTGGTGTGCTCGTGGGCTGCGGCCGGGTCTCCGGTTTCGACATTGAACACAAGAAACTGAGCAATTAGCGTCGCTTTGCCGGGCTGGAACGTGCCAGACCCGAGACGCAGACCGAACTGCACCCGGTGCCACCGGCGATTACACGTCACTGATATCACGGTGAACCCCTCGGCCTCGGTGGTGCCCTGCGCGACCGCAATCTGGGGAACCCGCCGCCATGCTGCATCTAGCAACGAGGCGACATTGCGGTCAGTCCCCACAGATAGGGGGAAATATGACACGGGTGAAGGATCACTGTCGCCACACACGATGGTTTGTGTACACGTCGCTGACGATCGCGAGTAGCGCCACCGTTCTGGCCACCAGTCTGGCAGGGGGCTGGCAGGGGGCACGCCGGCCGCCGCCGCCGCGAACCCCACGATCGTCAGCCTGACCTTCGACGACGGCACGATCAGTCAGTACACCCTCGCCTGGCAGCGAGCCATCGCTGCCCATGGCATGAACGTTACGTATTTCGTTCCTAGTGGCAAGATCGGGAGCGGTCCCGGCTACATGACGTGGGACCAGTTGTCGACTCTATTCACAGCAGGGAACGAGATCGGGGGGCACACGGTCGACCACGTGAACCTCACGGGGTCCACGCTTACCTACGACCAGAAGGTCCACGAGGTGTGCGACGATCGTCAGGCGCTGCTTCAGCATGGTCTGGATGGCATGAGCTTCGCGTATCCCGAAGGCGCATACGATCAGACGGCGGAGGACATCGTTCGCAATTGCGGGTACTCAAGTGCCCGGGCCGCAGGCGGAGTCTCGGCCAGCGGCCCCGTCTACGCGGAGACCATTCCCCCCCTCGACGTCTATGCGACACGCACCTGGACTGCACCAACACCGTCGACGTCTCCGATCCAGCTCTCAGACATGCAAGCCGTTGTGAACGCGGCTGCTAGCAACGGCGGGGGCTGGGTTCAGATCGTGATCCACCGAGTGTGCTCACAGACATACGATCCGGCCGACTACAGCGACTGCCTCAACTCATGGCGGCCCATGGAACTGGACACCTTGAACGGCTTCCTGGACTGGATGGCGGCTGCGGGCCAGACGGGCGGGGCGCCGGCAGGAGCTGTGGTCCAAACGGTCGGTCAAACGATCGGCCCGCCACCGACGTCGGCGCCCACCACTCAGATCAGCTGCGACGGGGCCACCTGTTCGACGTCCTGGTATCGAACCTCTGTCCAGGTCACCCTCACCGCGGCCCCCGGTCCCGGCGGCTCGCCGGTGGCAGCGACCTACTACACAACAGACGGGTCCACGCCCACCTCATCCAGCCAGCTTTACACTGGCCCCTTCCAGGTGACAGCCACCTCCACCGTAAAATTCTTCTCCGTTGACCAGGCCGGCCACGCCGAATCGGTGAAATCCCAGCTGATCAGCATCGACGGGGCCGCTCCCACAGTGGCCCTGACCAGCCCCGCCAACGGCTCTTCGTTCCGGCACGGAACAAAGATCACCGTGTCCGCGACGGCAACGGACGCGGGAACCGGTCCGGGCAGCCCTTCGGGTGTCGCCGGTGTCACGTTCTACCGGGACGGGACGACCAAGTTGGCCACCATCACCACCAGCCCCTACCAGTTCCGCTGGAACACACGACCGGTTTCCAGCGGAACCCACACAATCACGGCGGTGGCCACCGACAACGCTGGCAACAGTGCTGCATCGGCCGCCGTCACCATCACCATCACCTAACGCCGCCTGGCCCCACAGCTCGCTGGGCACGATAGTGCACGTCAAGCTGCACCGATTGGCATCGGCGTGCCAGATCGCCCCGTTATGTACGGTAATGACCTAACCGGCTCAACGTTCAAGAGCTGTCGAATTAGGCGGTTCTGACGCATTCCCCCATATTTCCTCGTCACTTGGTGTGATGCTGTCGATGTGTCCGGTGGCCGGCCTTGGGGCAGGGCCCGTGTGACGGGTCTGGCTGTTTTCGGTCACTATTGGCCTGATGGATGCCACGGCCGGGCACATCGGTGAGCGGCGCGGCGAGGCCGGAGCGGGCTCGCCGCCGGCTGCCCTGCCTGATTTCGCCAAGGGCCCGGTCATCGTGGCGGCGCTGGTACTGGCAGCGCTGCTCATCGCGTTCTCCGGGCGCTATGGCTATCACCGCGATGAGCTGTACTTCCTGGCGGCCGGGCGCCACCTGGCGTGGGGTTACCCCGACCAGCCGCCGCTGGTGCCGCTGCTCGCCCGGCTGATGTCCGATCTTGCGCCGGCGTCGCTGATGGTGCTCAGGCTGCCGTCCGCGGTCGCATCGGCCGCCCTGGTGCTGCTGACCGGGCTGATCGCCCGCGAACTCGGCGCGGAGCGCGTGGCCCAGGCGCTGGCGGCGATCTGCGTCGCCGCCGGCCCGCTGGTCATCGGCGCGGGCCATCTGCTCAGCACGACCACATTTAACCTGCCGGCCTGGGCGCTGGCGTCGTGGCTGATCCTTCGCATCCTGCGGACGGGCAACGACCGGCTGTGGCTGGTGGCCGGCGTCGTCACCGGGGCGGGCTTACTCGCCAGCGACCTGATCGCGTTCCTGCTGTTCGCGGTCATCGCCGGGCTGGCGGTCACCGGGCCGCGGCGGCCGTTCGGCTCATCCTGGCTGTATGCCGGCGGTGCGATCGCTGTTGCGATGTGGGCGCCCTACCTCGCCTGGCAGGCCAGCCACGGATGGCCCCAGGTGGCGGTCGCCCAGTCGATCGCGGGCGGCGGCTCGGGGACATCAGCTCCGCGGTGGACGCTGCTGCCGTACCAGCTGCTGCTGGCAGGTGTGGCGCTTTCACCGGTCTGGGTGGCCGGCGTGGTGCGGCTCCTGCGGGGCCAGGCGCTGCGCTGGTGCCGCGCTTTCGGCGTCACCTTTATCGTCCTTGTGATCGTCTTGACCGTCACCGGTGGCAAGCCGTACTACCTCGGCGCCATGTTCCCCGTCCTGCTGGCGGCCGGTGCGCAGCCCGCCGTGGGCTGGGCGCGCCGGGGGCGGGCGCGGCCGCGGACCGGGCTGCTCGTGGCGGCGCTGATTCTCACCCCCTTGATCACGATCCCCGTGGCACTGCCTGCCGTCCCCGTCGCTGATCTGCACCGCACGTCGATCGTGGCGGTGAACTATGACGCGGGAGAGACGATCGGCTGGCCGGCCTACCTGCGCCAGATCGCGGCGGTGTACTGGTCACTGCCTGCGGCGCAGCGCTCGAAGACCATCGTGGTTGGCAGCAACTACGGCGAGGCCGGTGCCGTGGACCACCTCGGCCGGCCCTACGGATTGCCAGCCGCCTACGGCGTCCACAACGCCTACTGGTACTGGGGACCGCCACCGGCATCGGCCACAGCCGCGGTCGCCGTCGGTTTTGGCCGGCCAACGCTCACCCCGGTATGCGGCACGCTCCGGCTCGCGGCGCACCTGAACAACCACCTCGGGGTCAACGACGACGAGCAAGGCGCCCCGGTCTGGCTCTGCTCAACGCTCCGCCATCCCTGGACGGCGATCTGGCCGCGCCTGCGCAACCTGGGCTAAGGCGCTGGTGCTCGGCGTGCGTGGGAAACTACCGTAATGTCATAAACAAGGCCATTCCGGGCCGCCATTTCCAGCTGCCGTAACCAGTCCGCGCCGATCTGCCCGGCCGCGACCTATTCGCCGTTACGAGCGCCATGACCCACGCGGGCAGAATGATCACTGCGGCTGGCGTTGCCCCATCGTCGGCGGCCCTTGCTGGCGGCCGTCTCGATCGGGGCGGTACCGGCAGCAAACCTGGCGGCCGAAGCGCACAAGGCCGGCACGATCGACCTGTTCATCATGCCGAGCACAGACACCAGCGTGGCGAGCGGCCGCTCACCAAGATTTTCTAGTAGCCACAAGAGCTTCACTGCTAACGGCGCCGCAGCGTCAGCCGCATGTCCGGTCGACCGCACCAAGAATGACGTCCAGAACATTGCCCGCCGTGCGGTGGATCCGCCGCTGGAAGGCCGCCCCGTTGCCGCGCGCCAGCACGGCGTCGATCAGGCCCGCGGCCACCGCCAGGTCCCCGGTTTCGGCCAGGACGGGACGCACGTGGTCAAGCAGCGCTCCCGTCACCGCCCTAACCGGCGTGGGGCGGCCTGAGAGCGGGTGTATGAGCTCGTTCTCGACGCCGTACCTGCTGGCCCGCCAGGCTGCGAGTTGCAGCAACTCGGTCCGGACCACGTGCGCCGGCCGGCTGGCCCGCCACGCGCGTGCCTCGGTCTCGACCAAGCCGCGCACCAGCGCAGCGATGAGCACCGCGTCATCGGGCGCAAGGCAGACATCCGCGATCCTTACCTCGATGGTCGGATAGTGATGCGAAAGCCGCGCGTTGAAGTACACCATCCCTGGATCAAGAACGGTGTTGGTGCCAACCATCGCCTGCACCGTGTCGTGGTACGCCTGTGCGGAGCCGAACCACGCCGTCGGCCCGGAACAAGGCCATCGTCCCCATACCTGATATCTGAAGCTGGCATAGCCGCTGTCGCGGCCTTGCCAGAACGGGGAATTCGCACTCAGCGCAAGCAGGGGTCCGAGCCAGGGCTGGATCCGGTCCAGAACCGCGACTCCTTCCTCGTCGGACGCGATCTGGACGTGCACATGACATCCGCAGGTGAGCTGTTCGCGGGCGGTGAGACCGAACGCCTCGGCCATCCGCCGGTACCTTGGCGTGCTGGTAAGAGACGGTTCGACCGGCACGGGCGAGGTGCCCACAGCCGCCACCCGCACGCCGGCCCTGCCAGCGGCCTCGGCTGCCATTGCCCGGCAGCGCCGCACCTCGCGGCCGAGTTCATCAAGCGAACAGCATGGCTTGGTGTTTATTTCCAGCTGCTCCAGCTTCAACTCGAAGCCCAGCACGTCCGATGCCGTCTCGCCGCCGCCCGCGCCGTTGCCACCCGCGGGCACGGTGAACTGACGCTCCGCCGCGCGCATGACCGCACCGGCGACGGCGCGGGCCCGGCCGGTGCCCGGTTCGACGAGCAAAAGCTCTTCTTCGACGCCAAAACTGCGGGCATCCACAGCTCAAGAATGACACCGGATCGTTTCTGCGACTTTCTCGCCCCCGCCCGCGATTAGCGCGGTGCAGCAAAAGACGACGATCAAGGAACCCGCCGGGCACTGACCGCCGTGTCAATGGCGTGACGCGTCACGCCGCCCCGGACCGCAGCAGCGGCACTGGCGGTGCCGGTATCCGCACGTGGCCAGCCGCCACGGCCGGCGCACCCACGGCCCCCGAAGCCGGCGTCATCCGTGTGCCGTCGGCCATCAGTTCGAGCAGGAACTTCCGCCCGCTTCGTAGAGGCGGACAGCGCAGAGCAACCTGATCTGCGTGTCGCGCCGACGGGGTACCAGCGATTCGCTGTCCGCGCCGAACGGCGGTTAGTCGCGCGCGCCGTCTAGACAAGCCAGTCACCCTACGTGACCGGCGTCTCCTGAAGGATGCGCCACGTCTCCGCACGGGGATGCCAAGACCACAGTGATCGGGCCTGGGTACGTTGTCGGCTTGTGGTCCCGCAACTGGATTCTGGTGGAGCGCGGCTTGTCCCAGACGTACCTGATCGCGGCAAGAGCGGACGGTCCGGTCCCGGCACCCGGATGCTCGTGGCGATGACACCAGATATCGCGGCCCCGCACAGCGCCAGGCCGCCGCAGCCAGATGGGACCGCACTCGCCGATTCGATCGTTGCCGCCGCACTAGGCCGTGTTCAGCAACCGTGCGGTACATGGCTCGCCAGCACCTTTGGGGCGTGCGCGGCGCCGGTCACCATGATCCGCCGCCGCCTCCGCCGCCTCCGCCGCCGGAGAAGCCGCCGCCGGAGAAGCCGCTGGATCCGCTTCCGCCTGAGCTGGATGCGTGGCTCGCGATCCAGTTGCTCGTGTTCGTGGCGAACCGGTGCATGGGGGAGAAGTAGTGGCCGGACCCCGACAGTGAGGACAAAGCGCCCGGCGAGAATGGCCGGCTGCTCCGGTACCATGACGGCGCCCGCGCTGCCTCCTTTAGTTCGGCGGTCACATCGGCCCACTCCTTGGTGCAGCCGAACACGATCGCGTAGGGCAGATACTCGCCGAGCAGGTCAACTTGCCCGGCGGCGTCGGTATGCCCGGCCGCCGCGGTCGTGAGGTACCCGCGGAACCCGAGCAGCGTCCGGGCGAGGTCGGCTCCCGTCGCCGTGCGCACCGGCATCCAGCGGGCGCAGCCGATCAGCGCCAGCCCGGCCAGGGCCAACGGGACCGGTACGAGCGCGAGGTGGCTGAAAGCCGCCATCGCGGCAATCGCCGCCGCCCCAGCGGCAAACAGCGCTCCGCCGATGATGAGCCACCGACGGCGGACCCGGTCGGGGCGGGCGGTGAACCAGCCTCGCTTGGCCACATCCGCATAGAGAGCGTCTTGCGCCAGCTTGAGCGACCCGGCGAAGGCCGGGCTGAGATCGGACAGCCGCGTCGTTGCCGGGCCAGAGCCCGTCATCGCGCCCTCGAACAGGCCATCCAGCAGTATCTGCTCGTAAGCCAGCAGGCCGCCGGTCTTGCCGAGCCGGACCAGCCACCAGTCGCGCGACGTCAACTCTGAGACATCCTCTATCCGCAGGTACCCGCGCACCGCCAGGTCAACGATCGTGCCCGCGACGTCGCGGGCGTTGGCCACGCCGTCCAGCAGCGTCCCGGCCTGCCCCGGCCGTACATCCTCCGGGGGCGCGGACTGCATCGGCGGCTGATCGCGGCCGGACAGCGGCGCCGCCTCATCGGCCTGCACCGGCGTCCCGCCCACGACATGGGCAGCGGACCTGGCGTACCGGCGGTCCCGGCCCCTGACCAGCACCACGGCACCGAGGAGCGCGAGGACCGCCAGCAGGCCGCCGGAGGCGCCACCAGACACAGCCGTCAACGCGAACGCCTGCTGCAAGCTCCACCGCTCCCGCAGCACCGGACGAGGCGAAGCGACCACGCCCTTGGGGATGGCCACCACAACAGTCAGGCCCTGGTGCGGGCCGAGCCCAGCCTGGCTGAAGCTGGCGACGCCGTCCGCGACACCGGCCTGCTGGCAGGAACCGGCAGAGCCCAATGGCCCGGAGAAGCACACCGCCCGGGTCACTGCCGCTGGCGCGCTCACCCGCACGGTCGCCTGGCCGATTGGCACGTCCCACTGGTTGCCGACCGCGTTCCAGTAAAGCTCGTCGTGATCGGCGAACCCGTTCAGGCTGCCACGGACCAGGTAGGTGATTGTGTACGTGTGCGCGCCGGTGACGGTCAGGTCCGGGTCACCGATCCTGATGCTGGCCGATGAGCCGTTGTTGTCGACCGTGTACTGGGCCGGGGCGTCTGACTCAACCGACCGCACGTCGACCGAGTAGATCCGGTCATAGCGGCCGTTGTACCTTAACCGGACCGGGATTTCGCGGAAGATGCCGTGCCGCTGGTCGCTGCCGAAATCGTAGACGATCTGCTCGGTGACCAGGATCGACCCATCGCGCTGAATGGCGATCCTCGCGTTGTAGTCGGTGATCCGCTCGGCGCCGGTCTGCGCGCTCGCGGCCCTTGGCACGGCGAGGACCGTGGCCAAGACCGCAGCCGCGATGACAGAGCCGAACAGCAGCCAGCGAATCAAGCGTCTCACGAAAGCCCCCCGTCCAGCGGACACGATGTGCACCATGGCAGCCGAGAAACCTCTGAGGTGCGACCGCTGCGAACGAACGCTCGCCACACCGCGTCCAAGACTCCCCGGCGAAAGCGCTTTGAGCCTCGCTCTCACCGCGCCATGGTCACAGGATGCGCCGTGACGGGGCAGGAAGAAAGGGGAGTGCTCCCCATCTGGGGGTCTCCCCCATGGGCAGGTGCAGCGCTCCGCGGTTTGGCAGCGGTCTACGGTCCCTACTGGAGCGACGCTTGGCCCGTCGTGCCTGAGACGAGCGGTCGCCCAGAAGACCGCTATCGGACCATCGCGGCACTTATCCCGCAGCTCATGACCATGATCTGGAACGCCGTACCCCGGCACCAATGGCCTGGTCGCCCGACAGTACGGACTCAGGCGGCCATCGCAACCCCATGTGAAACGCTATCCTGGCGCACTGCGCAAGTGAGAACGTGGCTGTCAGCCGGCGCGGCGAGGGCATGCGCTCGCCGGCACGTCAGAAGGAGTGAGTTGCTTGAGGCAACCCACTCGCTCATCGGCAGAAGTGCGACCAATGAGGCTGCGCAGCTGCTGGGCGTGGATCTTTGGGTGCGCTTTGGGCACCGGGGCTGGCCTCATGCGCCGAGGCGCCCGGGGTGGGGTGGGTGTTGGTGGTGTGGTTACGCGAACGGGTCCGCGCCTAGGTACCGGATGACAACCAGGTCAGCGGTGGCCGGGTCGTGTTCCCAGATGATCAGCCAGTCGTCGGTGCGGTCGCGGACGGGGATGCCCCACAGCCCGTCGCCGAAGGAGCGTCGGCTAGCGGTTGCGCTGCCGGGGTCGGCTTCGAGGCCGTCGAGCGCGTCGTCGATGGCGTCCAGGAGCTGGCCTGATCCGGCTTTCTCCAGCGCGGCGTATGCCTGCAGGGGCTGTGGGTCGAACTCGATTGTGGCCATCAGCGCCGGGTGCGGGAGGCGCGGCGGGGGCGGGGCTGGCGGCGCTCAGGGTGCTGGCGGGCTTCGCTGATCTGGGCGGTGATCTCTGCGGGCAGCTGGTAGTCGCCGCTGTCGTCGCGGCCGTGCTTGAGCCGCTGGTATTCCTCGAAGCTGATGACGACGGCGGCGGGGGAGCCGTAGTGGGTGAGGATGGTTTCCTCGCCGGCGTAGCGGGCGCGGCCGACGACCTCGCCGAGGTGTTCGCGGGCATCGCTGATCGGCATCTCGCTCATGCTTCAAATTGTACAACTCGGGGAGTGGACGGTTTCCCTGTCCGCTGCCCGGATCTTCCTCACGGCGAGCAGGCCGCACCAGGCCCTTCCCATGGTTCTGGGATGTTGACGCGGTAGCCTCGTTATGGGTGCCCAGTGTGTCGTGCGTAGGCCGGCCGCGGGACTGGTCAGGGCGGACGGGGTACAGCAGGAAGGTACCGCAACAGGCCCGGAACGCTGCGGACTCGGGTGCATGCTGTAGGACGGTGACCTGCACAGATGGACGCGGGTGGATGTGCTGCCTGGTGATGGCATGCAAGAGGCCAGGGGTTCGAGTCCCCTTAGCTCCACGCAAAATCGCAGGTCAGAGCGCTGTTACCGCTCTCGTATGATCCCCACGGAGATCATTTGACCGTCACTTGACCGGCGTTCTGGACGTCGATTGGCGGCAGCTGGCGGCACCGGCCGTTCACAGATGGCACGCCTGGCGGGCGGATGCGGCGCCGCGATTGAACAAGCCACGGTGAACCGGCATCGCCCTGACACGGCCGCAGCCGATGCGGGCGGGTCCCTTTAGTGTCTGGTCTTTGA
>WNFY01001785.1_pt1 | contig 22950 bp, 20 predicted proteins | sample 5400091 | NCBI WGS metagenome assembly WNFY01 (sample SAMN13153364, study PRJNA577476) | soil metagenome | isolation source: 60 cm soil or saprolite under grassland replicate 1 | place: USA:California | collected 2016-06-15 | reverse complement strand
GACCCGCGTGCGCCGCCACGCCGAGGTGCTGGCCATCGCCGAGCGTTTCGAGAACGTGTTCTGCTCGGTCGGCACGCATCCGCATTATGCCCATGAGGAGCTCGATGTGACGGCGGGCGATCTCGCCGAAAAAACGCGGCATCCCAAGGTGGTCGGGATCGGCGAGGTGGGGCTCGATTATCATTACGACAACAGCCCGCGCGAAGCGCAGGAGCGCGGATTGCGAACTCATATCGCCGCGGCGCGCACGACCGGATTGCCGCTGATCATCCATTGCCGCGATGCCGACGCCGACATGGCGCGCATCCTGACCGAAGAGATGCAGCAGGGCGCATTCCCGGCCGTGCTGCATTGCTTCACCGGCGGCCGCGATCTCGCGCGCACCGGTGTCGAGCTCGGCATGTACGTGTCGTTCTCCGGGATCCTGACGTTCAAGAAATCCGACGCGCTGCGCTCGATCGCAGCCGAGCTGCCCGCCGACCGCATCCTGGTCGAGACCGATGCGCCCTATCTCGCGCCGCAGCCCTGGCGCGGCAAGCGCAACGAGCCGGCCTATGTGGTCGAGACCGCCCGTGTGCTGGCGCAATGCCGCGGCGTCGACGCCGGCGAGATCGCCCGGCAGACCACCGAGAATTTCTTTCGATTGTTTGCCAAAGTTCCCCGCACCGCCACCGTTGCGGCATGAGTCTCACGTTCACCATTCTCGGCTGCAGCTCGTCGACCGGCGTGCCGCGGGTGGCGCTCGGCTGGGGAGCCTGCGACCCGAACAATCCGAAAAATCGCCGCCGGCGCTGCTCGCTGCTGGTCGAGCGCACCGACGAGGCCGGCAGGCACACGGCGGTGCTCGTCGACACCTCGCCGGATCTGCGCGAGCAATTGCTCGACGCGCAGGTCGATTGGCTGGACGCGGTGCTGTTCACCCATGCCCATGCCGATCACATCCACGGCATCGACGACCTGCGGCTGCTCGCGCTCTCCAAGCGCCGGCGCGTCGACGTCTACGCCGATGCGCCGACCATGAAGACCTTGCGCGCCCGGTTCGACTATTGCTTCGAGACGCCGCCCGGCAGCGAATATCCGCCGATCGTCACCGCGCATCGGCTCGAGCCTAAGCGCGCGCTCACGATCGACGGCGCCGGCGGCCCGATCGTCGTGACGCCGTTCGTCCAGACCCACGGCGACATGCACTCGATCGGGTTCCGGTTCGGCGATCTCGCATATTCCTGCGACCTCAACGGCATCGTGCCGGACAGCTTGCCGGTGCTGCGCGATCTCGAAGTGTGGATCCTCGACGCGCTGCGCTATGCGCCGCATCCCAGTCATTTCTGCGTCGATGATGCGCTCGCGTGGATCGAGCGGATCCGCCCCAGGCGCGCCATCCTGACCAACCTGCATTCCGACATCGACTACGAGACGCTCCGCGGCCAGCTTCCGGAGAACGTCGAGCCGGCCTATGACGGCATGAAGATCAGCCTGGCCGCCGAAACCTTTCGATGAGTACGGCCGGGGCCGGATACAGGCGGAACCAGCGGCGAATGCCCGGGAGTATATGGATGTTCCATAATATCTCTTATGCGAATCACTGCTATCGAGGCCCAACGGCAGGGTCGGTGACGCCGCCATGAATCCCTCCCGCGACATCGCGCGCCTCATCGAGCTGATGGCGGCGCTGCGCACGCCCGGCAGCGGCTGCCCGTGGGACCTCGAACAGAATTTCGCGACCATCGCGCCGTACACCATCGAGGAAGCCTACGAGGTTGCCGACGCGATCGCGCGCGGCGATCTCGAGGATCTGCGCGACGAGCTCGGGGATCTGCTGCTCCAGGTCGCCTTCCACGCGCGCATGGCCGAGGAGACGGGTGCGTTCGATTTCGGCGACGTCGTCCATGCCATCACGGCGAAGCTCCTGCGCCGCCATCCGCACGTGTTCGGCGATGCCGGCGCCCTGCCCGTGGCCGCCGTCAACGAGCTGTGGGAGCGCATCAAGGCCGAGGAGAAGCACGCGCGCGCCGAGCGCCGCAAACGCGCCGGCCGGCATCAGGCCGACACGCTCGCGGGCGTTCCGACCGGCCTGCCGGCGCTCGCCCGCGCGCTCAAGCTGCAGGAGAAAGCCGGAAGCGTCGGCTTCGACTGGAACGATGCGCGCGCCGTGCTCGCGAAAATCCGCGAGGAAGCCGACGAGATCGAGAGCGCGCTCGCCCTCGGCCAGCCGGACCGCGCCCGCCTGGCCGAAGAGGTCGGCGATCTCTTGTTCGCCGTCGTCAATCTCGCGCGCCATGTCGGGGCCGATCCGGAGATGGCGCTGCGCGCGACCAACGCCAAGTTCGAGCGCCGCTTCGCCGCGATCGAGCGCGCGCTCGCCGCGCGCGGCAAGTCTCCGGAGCAATCGACGTTAACCGAGATGGACGCGCTGTGGGACGCCGCCAAGGCCGCGGAGCGTGGGGAATAGTTGTTACGGTCCCCGGACATGAGGCAGAGTTAACACGCGTGTCACGAACGCGCGCGCGTTGTTGTAGCGTGGGGCGTCGCGGCAACCTCGAATTTCCGCTGCACGATCTCCACCTTCTGCGGGTCGACGCGCACGCTGAACGCGATCCGGCCGTCATCGCGGATCGATTTCCCCAGCACCTGCGCGTGACGATAGAGCCAGCTCATTGCGGCCCCGTCCGCCGGATCGAGCACGAGATCGAATATTTGGCGATGCGCCGCGACCCGCGCCGCGATGGCCGCGAGCAGGGCATCGATCCCCTCCCCCGTCGCGGCGGATACCAGGACGGGCCGGCTCTCCGCGCTTGTTCGCTCCGCCAGATTGACGATCTCGATCCGCCGCTCCGGGTCGAGAAGATCGATCTTGTTCCACGCTTCCACCAGCCGTCCGTGGTCGTTCGGATCGATGTCGAGCTCGCGCAGCACCTGCTCGACGTCCTTGGCCTGCGCGTCGGCCTCGCCGTGAGCAACGTCGCGCACGTGGAGAATGACGTCGGCTTCCATCACTTCCTCGAGCGTCGCCCGGAACGCCGCGATCAACGTGGTGGGAAGCTCGGAGATGAACCCGACCGTATCGGACACGATTGCCTTGATGCCCTGCGGCAGCGCCACGGCGCGCAAGGTCGGATCGAGCGTCGCGAACGGCATGTCGGCCTCGAGCACGTTCGCGCGCGTGAGCCGGTTGAACAAGGTCGACTTGCCCGCATTGGTGTATCCGACCAGCGCTACGATCGGATAAGGCACACGTTTCCGGCTGGCGCGATGCAGGCGCCGCGTGCGCTTGACGCGTTCGAGCTCGGCTTCGATCCGCGCGATCCGCTCCTCGATGATGCGCCGGTCGGCCTCGAGCTGGGTCTCGCCGGGACCACCCAAAAAGCCGAAGCCGCCGCGCTGGCGCTCGAGATGGGTCCACGAGCGCACCAGCCGGCTCTTCTGGTAGCTCAGATGCGCGTGCTCGACCTGCAGCGCCCCTTCGCGCGTATGGGCGCGCTCCCCGAAAATCTCCAGGATCAGCCCGGTGCGGTCGAGCACCTTGGCGTTCCAGGCCTTCTCGAGATTGCGCTGCTGCACCGGAGAGACCGCGCAGTCCATGACGACGAGATCGACGTCCAGGCTCTTGGCGATCCCGGCGATCTCCTCGACCTTGCCCTTGCCCAGGTAGGTCGCGGGCCGAATTTGGCCGACCGGCACCAGCCCGGCCTGCACCACCCTGAGATCGATCGCGCGGGCGAGACCCACGGCTTCGTCAAGCCGCGCCGCGGGCGGACGCTCTCCCGGGTGCGGGCCCGACCTGCCGCGATCCGCGACCCGCCGGCGCAGATACGGACCGACGACCATCGCGCGCCCGCTCCCCGGGCCTGCGGCCCGGATCAGGCGGTTGCGGCTGTCGCGGCGACGCGGCTCCAATCAGGTTTTTTCCCCGGCCGGCGCCGCCGACACGGCCTCCTCGGCGCCCTCGAACAGCTGGATCGGATGACCCGGCATGATCGTCGAAATGGCGTGCTTGTAGACGAGCTGCGAATGGCCGTCCCGCCGCAGCAGCACGCAGAAATTATCGAACCAGGTGACCACGCCTTGCAGCTTCACTCCGTTCACCAGGAAGATGGTGAGCGGGGTCTTGTTCTTTCGGACGTAATTGAGGAAGGTATCTTGCAGATTTTGAGAGCGATCGGCCGCCATTATCGCTGTTCCGTTTTTCGCTCGCGAACCCGGCCTCGCGAGACATTTTGGTCTGTCGCTTCGTGCCCCCCGTCAAAAGCTCGACCTTCAGTCGAGGACTGGGCGGAGCCATTAGAAGGTACCATAGGGGGCAGCGCAAGTCCCCGTCGCAGAGGTCCCCTGCCCTGCTGCCGCGCGGCCTAGGCGAGCTCCGCATGGCGGTGAAAATCGCGGCGCAACGCGCCCGCGACGAGCCCGGGCGCGCCGTTCCCCACCGGCCGGCCGTCGATGCGGACCACCGGCATGACGATCTGGGTCGCCGAGGTGACGAAGGCCTCCCGGGCCGCATAGGCCTCCTCGACCGTAAACGCCCGCTCCTCGAGCGTGAGCGCATGGGCGGCGATCACGTCGAGCAGCACGGTGCGGGTGATGCCGCGCAGGATCCCGTGGTCGGCCGGCCGGGTCAGAAGCTTGCCGTCGCGGGTGACGATCCAGGCATTGGTCGAGGATCCCTCCGTCACATGGCCGCCGGCGTCGACGAACCAGGCTTCCTTGGCGCCGGCCTCGCGCGCGGCCTCTTTGGCGAGCACGTTGGGGAGCAGCGAGACCGACTTGATGTCGACGCGCGGCCAGCGGTTCTCCGGAACGGTGATGACGGAAATCCCCTGCTCCGCCGTGCTCTCGCGGCCCGCAGCATCGAGCGAACGCGCGGTGACGACGAGGCTCGGCGACACGTTCCGGGGCGGAAAGGCATGGTCGCGCCGCGCCACCCCGCGCGTGACCTGCAGGTAGACGATGCCGTCTCGGACCCGGTTGCGCCGGATCGTCTCGCGCAGCACGGTCCCGAGCGCCGCGCGCGACATCGGCGGACGGATCCGCAATTCGGCGAGCGAGCGCGCCAGCCGGTCGAAATGCCGCCGCTCGTCGACCAGCCGGCCGTCCCGCACCTCGCAGACCTCGTAGACGCCGTCGGCGAACTGGTAGCCGCGATCCTCGACGTGGACCGCAGCCTCGCGGTGGGCAACATAGCGGCCGTTCACATAGGCAATGCGCGACACGGTCGAACTCCGGGAAGGTTGCGGGCTGCTGCGATGGCGGCGCGAGCGCCGCCAAAATAGCGGCTCGGCGCGCGAGCTGGCAAATCGCTCGGTCCCGGTTGGCTTTGACAATCCGGCGGAACGGCAGTTCTGTCTTGCGTCGGGGCGAATGGTCGAGCGCGGGCGCTGGCGATGGCAAAGGAGCCGGATCGATGACGGTGATGGACGACACCCGCGCCCCCGTCCTCGCGGCGCCGCGGCCGCCGCAGGAGCGCATGAGCCTGTGGCAGTTCCTGCGCACGGTCCGGGACAGCTCGATTGCGACCTTCCCGGCCGAGGCCTACGAGAAAGACATCGTTCCGCGCAAGCTGTTGTGGCGGCGCACCTTCATCGTCAACGAGCCGCAGGCGATCAAGCATGTTCTGCTCGACAATGCCGGCAATTACGTCCGGGCGGATATCGCGCGGCGGCTACTCGAGCCCGGGCTCGGCCGCGGACTGCTGACGAGCGAAGGCGAGCGCTGGCGCAAACATCGCCGCATCATGGCGCCCTCGTTCGATCACCGCAGCATCATCGGCTATGCGCCGATCATGACCGAGATCGCGTCCGGACTGGCGGACCAATGGGACCGCCTGCCCGAGGGCGCCGAGCTCGATGTCGCCGCGGCGATGATGCACGTGACGCTGCACATCATCTCGCGGGCGATGTTCTCGTCGGATTCCGACGACATCGTCGACACGGTGGAGCGCGGGGTCGCGCGCTATCAAAGCAGCGTGCGACCCGGACTGCTCGATCTGCTCGGCGCCCCCGATTGGCTCGCGCGTCTCGCGAGCCCCGGCCGCGGACGCGGCATCCTCAACGATTTCGACAAGGCCATCGATCGCTTGCTGGCGGCGCGCGAACACGCCGGCGACGCGCAGCCGAAGGACCTGCTGGCCCGGCTGATTGCCGCGCGCGACGAGGAAACGGGCGGCGGAATGACGTCGCAGGAGGTGCGCGACCAGGTCGTCACCATCTTCATGGCCGGCCACGAGACGACCGCGCTGGCGCTGACCTGGACCTGGTATCTGCTCTCGCAGCATCCGGCGGTCGAGGCAAGGCTGCATGCGGAGCGCGACGCGGTGCTGGGCGGAAGGCCGCCGCGGCACGAGGATCTCGCCCGCCTGCCCTATGCGCGCATGGTGATCGAGGAATCGATGCGGCTCTATCCGCCGGCGCACACGATCTCGCGCCAGGCGGTCCGCGACGACGCCGTGCTCGGCCATCGCATTCCCGCCGGCTCCGCCATCATCATTGCGCCGTGGCTGCTGCATCGAAAGCCGGCGCTCTGGAGCGATCCGCTACGCTTCGATCCGGAGCGGTTCTCGTCGCAGATGAGCGCTCAGCGCCACCGCTTCGCCTACATTCCGTTCGGCGCCGGACCGCGGATCTGCATCGGCATGGCGTTCGCGATGGCCGAGGCCGTGCTGATCCTGGCGGCGATCGCCCAGCGCTATCGGCTCCGCCTCAAGGCGGGCCATCCGGTCGAGCCGCAAGGCTTGATCACGCTCCGCCCGCGCTACGGCATGCGCATGCATCTCGAGCGGCGGGCCTAGCATCGCCACACGCGCGGTTCTCCTCCCCCTGCAAGGGGAGGTCGGCGCGCATAGCGCGCCGGGAGGGGGTCGCGATCCCCACCCGACCGCTTCGCGGTCGACCTCCCCTTGCAAGGGGAGGTAAAGAACGGCTGTGGCTCGCGGCTTTGCGCCTGAGCCGGAGGATCTTTACTCACCCGATCCCCAGCGCCTTGAGCTTGCGGTGAAGCGCGGAGCGCTCCATGCCGACGAACTCCGCGGTGCGGGAGATGTTGCCGCCGAACCGGCTGATCTGGGCCAGCAGATATTCGCGCTCGAACACTTCGCGCGCGTCGCGCAGCGGCAGCCCCATCAATTGCTCGCCGCCATTGCCGTTCGGCATGTTGGGAACCATCGAGCCCACGTCCTGCGGCAGCATGTGGGCGCTGATCACCGCATCGGGTTCGCCGCCGGCGAGAATCATCAGCCGCTCGACGTTGTTGCGCAGTTGCCGCACGTTGCCGGGCCAGTCGTGCGATTGCAGCACGGCGATGGCGTCCTCGCCGATGCGCCGCTTCGGCAGGCCTGTGGCCTGCGAGATCTGCTCGATGAAATAATCGACCAGCACCGGAACGTCCTCGCGACGTTCCGCGAGCGGCGGCACCCGGATCGGAACCACCGAGAGGCGGTGATAGAGATCTTCCCGGAACCTGCCGGCGGTGACGTCGGCCTCGAGGTTGCGTCCCGTGGAGGATACGATGCGCACGTCGACATTGACGCGAGCGCTGCCGCCGACCCGCTGGAAGGTCTGATCGACCAGAACCCGCAGGATCTTGTTCTGGGTCTCGCGCGGCATTTCCGCGATCTCGTCGATGAACAAGGTCCCGCCGTGCGCCTCTTCGAGCGCGCCGACCTTGCGTCCCTGCGAGCCGTTGGAAGCCTCGATGCCGAACAGCTCCTCTTCCATCCGCTCCGGCATCATGGCCGCCGCATTGATGACCACGAACGGACCCTGGGAGCGCCCGGACAGCACATGGATGGTGCGGGCGGTGAGCTCCTTTCCGGCGCCCGAGGGCCCGACGATCAGGATGCGGCTGTTGGTCGGCGCGACCTTCTCGATGGTCTGGCGCAGCTGGTTCATCGCCGTCGAATTGCCGACGAGCGTCGTGGGCTGCGGAGCCAATTGCTTGAGCTCCTTGACCTCGCGCCTGAGCCGGAACGTCTCCAGCGAGCGGCTGGCGACCAGCACCAGGCGGTCGGCCTTGAACGGCTTCTCGATGAAATCGTAGGCCCCGAGCTTGATCGCGGAGACCGCGGTCTCGATGTTGCCGTGCCCGGAGATCATCACCACCGGAAGCTCGGAATGCTCCTGCTTGATCGCGGCCAGCAATTGCAGGCCGTCAAGCTTGCTGCCCTGCAGCCAGATGTCGAGAAACACCAGATTGGGGCGCCGCGCCCCGATGGCGGCGAGCGCCTCGTCGCTGTTCTTGGCGGTGCGGGCTCCGTGGCCCTCGTCCTGCAGGATGCCCGCGACCAGTTCGCGGATATCGGCTTCATCATCGACGATCAGGATATCGGACGACATTGGCGGCACCTATCGGTCGCTGGCGGCTTTACGGATTTCGGCAGTTTCATCGTCTGAGACCCGCTCGGCGGTGAATCGCAGCCGCGCCCAGGCACCCCGGCCGCTGCCGTCGGGCGGATCATTGAGCTCGATGCGTCCGCCGTGCTCCTCGAGGATACGGCCGACGATGGCGAGCCCGAGCCCGGTGCCCTTCTCGCGGGTCGTCACATAGGGTTCGAGCAGGCGATTGCGGTTTTCCTTCGGCAGCCCGTTGCCGTTGTCGACGACGTCGATGACGATGTCGGCGCCCTCGCGCGTCGCGGAGATCTTGATCCGGCCGCGGCCGAGCTGTTCCGGCGGCACCGCGGCGATGGCCTCGGTCGCATTCTTGATGATGTTGGTCATCGCCTGCGAGATCAGCCGGCGATCGAAGCGCGCGAGCATGGGGTCCTCCGCGGTCTCCACCGCGATGTCGATGTCCGGATGACCGACGCGCATCAGGAACACCACCTGGCGCACGGTGTCGGCGAGGTCTTCCGAGGTGATCACCGGCTTGGGCATCCGCGCGAAGCGCGAGAACTCGTCCACCATGCGTTTGATGTCCTCGACCTGTCGCACGATGGTGTCGGTGCATTGCACGAACACCGCCCGGTCCTCGACGATGAGCGCGCCGTACTTGCGGCGCAGGCGCTCGGCCGAAAGCTGGATCGGGGTCAGCGGATTCTTGATCTCGTGGGCGATGCGGCGCGCGACGTCGGCCCAGGCCGAGCTGCGCTGCGCGATCACCAGCTCGGTGATGTCGTCGAGCGTGATCACGTAGCCGTGCTCGGCGACGGCCGACTGCTCGGTCGTGACCCGCACCGACAGATTGCGCTCGCGACCGCCGCGGTTGATCGTGACCTGACCCTGGACCAGCCGCTGCGCGCCCGAGCGCGCTTCGTCGAACAGCGGCGCCAGCTCCGGCACGATCGTCGCGAGCGGCCGGCCGAGGATGTCCGACTGCGTTCGCGCGATGAGCTTCTCGGCGGAGCGGTTGACGATGCTGATGCACCCCTCGGCATCGAGCCCGATGACGCCGGCACTCGCTCCCGCCAGCACCGCTTCCGTGAAGCGGCGGCGGCTGTCGATGACGTCGTGGGCGCGCATGAGATCGTCGCGCTGGGTCCGCAGCTCCTGCGTCATATTGTTGAAGGTCTCGCCGAGCTGCGCCAAATCCCCTTCACCGCGGCGGATCGGCACTTGCACGTGCAGGTTCCCGGTCGAGACCTGATTGGCCGCGCCGATCAGCCTGCGGATCGGCGCCACCAGACGGTTGGCGAAATTCAGCCCGATCCAGACCGCCGACAACAGCACGATCAGCGCGACGACCGTGTACATCAGGGCGAAGGCGACCTGGACGCCCAGCCGCCGGGCCTGGAGGCTGGCATATTCGGCCACGCTCTCCTGGGTTGCCTGCAATTGCTCGACCACGCGCGGATCGACCGGCCGCGCGACATAGAGATAGGCATCGTCATAGCCGCGCAGCTTGATCACCGCGGCGACGGTCTTGGCTTCGGCGAGCAGCGCAATCTGCGGCTCGGCGTCGCCCACCTCCTTGAGCGCGCCGCTCGAGGGCGCGACGAAGTCGCCGCCGGCCTTGAGATCCGCGCGCTCGATGATCGACAGGTCGCCGCCGATCATCATGGCATGCGGCAATCCGCGGATCGAAGCCTGCGCCTTGAGGAATTGGCGGAACCGCTCGCGATCCTGATCGAACAGCGGTCGTGCGCGCCCGACGTCATAGGCCATGGCCATGATGTCGCCGCGAATCATCGCGGCGTGCTCGCGCAGATAGGCTTCGGCGACGGTCAGCGAGTTCTCGATCACGGCCCGCGTGCGGGTGGAGAACCAGCGGTCGAGCCCCCGCTCGAGCGTGATGCTGGCGATGACCGCCAGCAGAATCGCCGGGACTGCGGCAATGACCGAGAACAGCCCGACAATGCGCACGTGCAGCTTGGCGCCGGCACGTCCGCGGCGCCGCGCCTGCACGATCTTGAAGACTTCGTAGGCGATGATCCCGAGCAGCACGAGCATCATCGCCCCGTTGCCCAACAGCACCCTCACCACGACATCGTGGGTCGGCACCACCGGAGTGAGGCCGGTGAGCACCACGAAGGTGACGATGGCGGAGAGCAGGGCCAAGCCGACCGCGACCGGGCCCGCGAGCCGGCTTGCGAGCCAGGACCACGGGCCGCGAGTCTCGGCGGCCTCCGGAAAGGCGACTTGTTGGATGCTCGTCATGGGCGCTTGCGACCGGCGGAACTCGACGCGGGCAGTACGCAGCGGACCTGAAGACCCCCGCCCCCTGCGCTTTCGGCTCAAACTGATGCGTTTGTACAACAATGTTGCCGAATTGCGACTATTCCGCGGCGATGCCGCCGGCGGTGCGCAAAATTCTCCCGCGCCGACGATCAACCGGAGGAGCGGATTACCTGGATTTCAAGCTCGCGAATCTTCTTGCGCAGCGTGTTGCGGTTGACGCCCAGGAGATCGGCGGCGCGGATCTGATTGCCGCGCGTGGCGGCGAGCGCGGCCGACAACAGCGGATATTCGACCTCCCGCAGGATCCGATGATAAAGGCCCGGCGGCGGCAAGGTGCTTTCGAAATTGGCGAAATACTTGCTGAGATAGCGTTCGACGGCGAGCGAAAGCTTGTCCTCCGCTGTCGGCTCCTCTTCGGCGAGCGCGAGGAGCGAGGGTTGTGCCAGCTCCGCATCGATGACTGCGGCCGTGATGGTCTCCTGCGGATAGAGCGCGGCCAGACGGCGCGCGAGATTCTCGAGTTCCCGGACGTTCCCCGGCCAGCGATAGCGTTTGAGCCGCTCCAATGCCTCCTGATCGAGCTGCTTGAGCGGCAGCCCCTCGCGCTCGGCCTGGGCGAAGAAATGCCGAATGAGATCCGGCACGTCCTCGCTCCGCTCGCGCAGCGGCGGCAGGCGGAGCGGCACCACGTTGAGACGGAAAAACAAATCCTCGCGAAACAAGCCCTGCTGGATCAGAACGCGAAGATCCTTGTTGCTCGCGGCGATGATGCGCACGTCGGACTTGATCGGAGTACGGCCGCCCACCGTCGTGTATTCGCCCTGCTGCAGCACCCGTAACAGCCGGGTCTGGGCTTCCATCGGCATGTCGCCGATCTCATCGAGGAACAGCGTGCCGCCTTCCGCCTGCTCGAAGCGCCCGGAGCTGCGGGTGTTGGCGCCGGTGAAGGCGCCCTTCTCGTGGCCGAACAGCTCCGACTCGATCAGGTCGCGGGGGATTGCCGCCATGTTGATGGCGACGAACGGGCCGCTGCGGCGCTTGCCGAAATCGTGCAGCGCGCGTGCCACGAGCTCTTTGCCGGTGCCGGATTCGCCGGTGATCATCACGGTCAGGTCCGTCTGCATCAGCCGCGCCAGCAGACGGTAGATCTCCTGCATGGCGGCGGAGCGGCCGACCAGCGGGATCCCCTCCCATTCCTCGGCTTTGGCGGCAGCCGCGGGCCGATCCTTGGGCTGCGACAAGGCGCGACCGACGATGCCGATCAGCTCCTTCAGGTCGAACGGCTTGGGCAGGTACTCGTAGGCGCCGCGCTCGGAGGCGCGGATCGCGGTCATGAAGGTGTTTTGCGCGCTCATGATCACGACCGGCAGGTCCGGCCGCACCTTTTTGATGCGCGGCAACAGGTCGAAGGCGTTCTCATCGGGCATCACCACATCGGTGATGACGAGATCGCCCTCGCCCTGGCTGACCCAGCGCCACAAGGTGGCGGCATTGCCGGTCGAACGCACTTCGTAGCCGGCGCGCGACAGCGCTTGATTGAGGACGGTGCGGATCGCCGCATCGTCGTCCGCGACCAGGATGCTTCCAGCGCGCATGCGATCCTCTTCAGCCGGGTCCGTCGAGCGCCGCGGGTTCGGCCGGCCCGGCCAGTCCGCTTTCGGTGAACATGGGCATCAGCACGCGGAACACGGTATGCCGCGGCTGCGATTCGCACTCGATGATGCCGCCGTGATCGCCGATGATTTTCGCGACCAGCGCGAGCCCGAGCCCGCTCCCCTTCGGCTTGGTGGTTACGAACGGATCGAACAGATGCGGCATCAGGTCTTCGGGCACTCCCGGCCCGTTGTCCCTCACGCAAAATTCCAGCGGCAAGGACACGCGCGACTTGCTGCCGGGAATCGACAGTCGCATGCCCGGGCGGAACGCCGTGGTCAGTTGGATCTCGCCTTCCGGCCCCGCTTCTCCGAGCGACTCCGCGGCGTTCTTCACGAGATTGAGAAACACCTGGATGAGCTGATCGCGATTGGCCAGGACCGGCGGCAGCGACGGATCGTACTCCTGCACGAATTTCATGTGCCGGGCGAACCCGGTTTGCGCGAGCCTTTTCACGTGATCGAGCACCGCGTGGATGTTGACCGGCTCGCGGTCGACCGGCCTCTGGTCGGCGAACACCTCCATCCGGTCGACCAGTTTGACGATGCGATCGGCCTCGTCGCAGATGAGGCGCGTGAGCGTGCGATCCTCGTCACCGGCCGATTGCTCGAGCAATTGGGCGGCGCCGCGAATGCCCGACAGCGGATTCTTGATCTCGTGCGCGAGCATCGCGGCCAGGGCGCTCACCGATCGCGCGGCGCCGCGATGCGTGAGCTGGCGGTCCATCTTGTCGGCGATGGTCCGCTCCAGCAGCATCACCACGACGTGGTCGCGGCGCTCGGGCACCGGCGCCACATGCAGGTCGACGATGCGTTCGCCCGGATTGCGCGGCGTGCCGAGATCGACCCGATATTCGTTGACCGGGGCAGCCCGACCGCGGACCTGCTCGATGAGCGAGAGCAACGGGCTGCCGAACGGCACCAGATCGCGCAGCGCGTGACGGCGCAGGACCGGCACGGAGATTTCGAAAAAATCCTCCGCCGCGACATTGGCGTCGGCGATCCTGCCGTCCGGCGCGATCATCAGCACGGGATGCGGCAACGCATTGAGCACCATGTCGGCCGATCCGGGCAGGAGCGAAGTCGCTTGCGGCTCGATCGCGTTCATGCCGCGGCCTTCGTTGCCAGAGCACAGTAGGCCTCGGCGAGCCGACGGGCGACGAGGCGCGGGTCCTCCGAGGTGAGCACGTCGTTGCGAAAGCGATCGAAAGAGGCGCAAACGATGCCGGCGGTCTCGGCCGCGACGTCGAGCGCCCATTTCAGGTGCTTGCGCGCGTGCCGGCGGCCGACTTCCTTGCCGTGATGGAGGAGCATTTCCTGATAAAGGCCGGCTGCGAACGCATGCTGCTCCTCGAGCGGCGGGGCCGGCTCGCGAATTCCGAACTCGAGATAGCGGGCGAGCTGGCCCGGGAACCACGGTCGTCCCTCGGCGCCGCGTCCGACCATGATTGCATCGGCCCCGGATTGAGCGAGCGCCGCGTCGGCATCATCGAAGCTGCGGATGTCGCCGTTGACGACGACCGGGATCGAAACCGCTTGCTTCACGGCCCGCACGGCACCCCAATCCGCGCGGCCGCGATAAAAATCACAGCGTGTGCGGCCGTGGATCGTGACGAGACGGACGCCGGCCTGCTCCGCCCGGCGCGCCAATTCCGCCGCGTTGATCGAGCGCTCGTCCCAGCCGAGCCGCATTTTCAACGTCACCGGCACGGCAACGGCCCCAACCGTCGTCTCGATGAGGCCCACGGCATGGTCGGGATCGCGCATGAGCGCCGAGCCCGCATACCCGTTGATCACGCGCTTGGCCGGGCAGCCCATGTTGATATCGATGACGTGCGCGCCGCTTGCCTCGGCGATCCGCGCGGCCTCGGCCATCGAATGCCGTTCGCATCCGGCAAGCTGGACCGCGTGGAGCGGGAGCCCGGCGCCTTCCGCCCTCAGCCGCGCCTCCTCCTGGCCCGAGGCCAGCGCTTGGCTGGCGGTCATTTCCGAGATCACCAACCCGGCTCCAAGCTGCGCCGCGAGACGCCGGAACGGCGCGTCGGTGATGCCGGACATCGGCGCAAGCAGGACCCGGTTGGGCAGCTTCCTGCCCCCGACCGTAATCCCGGCGCGGCGTCGAAATGGAATGATCTGCGCGCTCACTTCGATCTTTGCTCACGAATTAGGCGATTTCCATTGATGCATACAGTTTAGACAATTTCCGACGGGGCGCAAGTGTTGCATTGCAGCAATCCCCGCTGGTCACAGAATCATTTTGCCGGCCGGCGATCGACGCGGTAAGCCCGTTCGCACTGGAGCGAACGAAAGGCGCGCAAATGCCGTCGAGTTTCGCGGCGGTCGTGGTCGCCGCCGGCCGCGGCGTCCGGGCTGGCGGGGATTTTCCCAAGCAATACAAGGAAATAGCCGGCGAACCAGTGCTTCGGCGCAGCCTGCTGCTGTTTGCGCAAGACGACCGGATCGATGCCGTTCAGCCCGTGATTCACCCCGACGACCGCACCCTTTTCGAGCGGGCCGCCGATCGCCTTGCGCTCTTGCCGCCGGTCTACGGCGGCGTAACCCGCCAGGCGTCGGTCCGTGCCGGGCTGGAGGCGCTGATTTCTCGGCAGCCCGAATTCGTGCTGGTCCATGATGCGGCGCGGCCGTTTGCCTCGCCGGCCCTGATCTCGCGGGCCATCGAGGCGGTCCGGGACACGGACGCGGCTATCCCCGGAATCCCGATCGCCGATACCGTGAAAGCCGTCGATGACGCCGGGGCGGTGGTGGAGACGCTCGACCGTATGCGCTTGCGCATCGTCCAGACGCCGCAGGCCTTTCGCTTTGCAACGCTGCTCGACGCACACCGGCGAGCGGCGGCCGAGGGGCGCGAAAACTTCACCGACGATGCCGCGCTCGCCGAATGGGCGGGGCTCAAGGTTTCCGTGTTCGAGGGCGAGGCAGGCAACATCAAGCTGACCACGCCGGAGGATTTCGTGCGCGCGCACAACGAACCGATGCTTTCCGACCTGCGCACCGGCACCGGGTTCGATGTCCACGCCTTCGGCCAAGGCGACCACGTCACGCTCGGCGGCGTGCGGATCCCGCACGCGCGCGGCCTCATCGGCCATTCCGATGCCGACGTCGCGCTTCACGCGCTCACCGACGCGCTGCTCGGCGCGCTCGCCGACGGCGACATCGGCGTGCATTTCCCGCCGAGCGATCCGCAATGGCGCAATGCCTCCTCCGACCGTTTTCTCGCCTTCGCGGCCGAGCGGGTGCGCCGGCGCGGCGGCCGGATCAACCATCTCGACGTGACGATCGTGTGTGAGGCGCCGCGGATCGGGCCACATCGCGAGCCGATGCGCGCACGCATCGCGGAGATCGCCGGCATTGCCCTCGATCGCGTCGGGCTCCAGGCGACGACCAGCGAGAAACTCGGATTCACCGGTCGCGGCGAAGGCATCGTCGCGTTCGCCACCGCGACGATCGGGCTGCCGTGGACGCAGGGATGACACGGGCATGATCGACGAGGAGCTGCGGACCGCCGCGCGCCGGGTGCTCGACGCGTGCCGCGCCCGCAATCTCAAGCTCGCCGTTGCCGAATCCTGCACCGGCGGGCTTGTGGCGGCGGCGCTCACCGAGATCCCCGGCTCGTCCGACGTGCTCGACCGCGGCTTCGTCACCTATTCGAACGCTGCCAAACAGGCGATGCTCGGCGTTCCGGCTTCGATGCTGGAAACCAAGGGCGCGGTCAGCAAGGAAACCGCCGAGGCGATGGCGGCCGGTGCGCTCGAACGCTCCCGCGCCGACGTTTCGGCCGCAGTTACCGGCGTTGCCGGGCCGGGCGGCGGCACCGCGGCGAAGCCGGTCGGCCTGGTGCATTTTGCCGCCGTGCGCCGAGACGACAGGCATCTTCACCGCGAGCGGCGTTTCGGCGATCCCGGGCGCGCGGAGATCCGCCGCCTCTCCGTGCTCGAAGCGCTGGCCATGCTGGAGGAATTGGCGAGGCCTTAAGCGAACACCGTATCGGCGCGGCGCTCGAACGCCTCGGCGAATTTCCGGAATGCGGTATCGAATACCGCGCCCATCAGCGCGCCGAGCACGCGGCTGCGGAATTCGTAGGAGATGAAGAATTCGATCTCGCTGGTCCGCTCCGAGACCGGCCGGAAGATCCACTGGTTTTCCATCTGCCGGAACGGCCCGCTGAGATATTCGACCAGGATGCGCAGCCGCGGCTTGTCGAGCGTGACCTTGCTGGTGAAGGTCTCGTGGATCATCTTGTAGGCGACCGTCATGTCGGCCGTGAGCACTTCGACGCCCTCGGCCTGAACGACGCGACGGCGCACCCTCAGCTCGCGGCACAACGGCACGAATTCCGGATAGCGCTCGACGTCGGCGACCAGCACGAACATGTCGGTCGCGGAATGCTGCACGCGTCGCGTGGTCGAGAATTGCGGCATCGGCTCAGCGTCCGCTCCGCGCCTGGCGGGCCGCGCGCAGGCGTGCGAAATCCTCGCCCGCATGGTGCGAGGATCGCGTCAGCGGCGATGCGGAAACCATCAGGAAGCCTTTGGCATAGGCGATCGTCGCATAGGCCTTGAACTCGTCCGGCTCGACGAAGCGCACCACCAGATGGTGGCGCCGGGTCGGCTGCAGGTATTGGCCGATGGTGAGGAAATCGACCTCCGCGCTGCGCAGATCGTCCATGAGCTGCAGCACTTCGTTGCGCTCCTCGCCGAGTCCCACCATGATTCCCGATTTGGTGAACATCAGCGGGTCGAGCTCCTTGACGCGCTGGAGCAGCCGCACCGAGTGGAAATACCGCGCGCCCGGCCGCACGGTCAGATAGCGCGACGGCACGGTCTCGAGGTTGTGATTGAACACGTCGGGCCGCGCCGCGACCACCGTCTCGATGGCGCCGTCCTTGCGCAGAAAATCCGGGGTGAGGACCTCGATCGTGGTTCGAGGATTGCGGGCGCGAACGGCGGCGATCACTTCGGCGAAATGCCGCGCGCCGCCATCGCCGAGATCGTCGCGGTCGACCGAGGTCACGACGACGTGGCTCAAGCCGAGCTTCTCGACCGCCTGCGCCACGTGCTCCGGCTCGGCCTTGTCGAGCGGTCCGGGCAAGCCGGTCTTCACGTTGCAGAACGCGCACGCGCGCGTACACGTGTCCCCCATGATCATGAAGGTGGCGTGCTTCTTCTCCCAGCACTCGCCGATGTTGGGGCAGCCGGCTTCCTCGCAAACCGTATGCAGCCCGTTGGCGCGAATGATGCGGACGGTCTCGGCGTAGCCGGCCGAGCCCGGCGCCTTGACCCGGATCCAGGGCGGCTTGCGCAATAAAGGCGTTTCCGGCCGACGCACCTTTTCCGGATGGCGCGGCCGAGGCGATTGCAGCGTGTCGAGGACGACGGCCATGGGCTCTCGAAAATCCCACTCAGTACTTACGGGCGGAACTGCCGTGCCGCAAGTCAGCGAATCCGCCGCACACTCGCATGAGTCGGGACCTGCGCGCCCGCTCTCGGATCGCCAGGGCCCGACCGGATTCCGCAATCCATCGATCCAGAAGCCGAAACAGGAACACCGCGCTGCCGTCCGACGTTGCGTGGCCGACCGGTCCGGCGCTTCTCATGGCCTTGAAACTCGCTCCGCCCTTGTTGCCCATGGAAGCGCAATCCGTGGAACGCATCCCCAGGGGCGATGCCTGGCAGTACGAGCCCAAATGGGATGGATTCCGCTCGATCGTGTTCCGCGACAACGACCGGATCGAGCTGCAGTCGAAATCCGGCCAGCCGCTCACGCGGTATTTCCCGGAGCTCGCCGAGGCCTTCGCGCGCCTGCCCGGGCCGGCGTTCGTGGTCGACGGCGAGATCGTGGTGCCGGCCGGGGAGTCGTATGATTTCGATGCCTTGCTGCAGCGGATCCATCCGGCGGCGAGCCGGGTAAAAAAACTCGCGGCCGAGACCCCTGCCCGCTTCATCGTCTTCGACTTGCTCGCCGCCGAGGACGGCCGCTCCTTGCTTGCCCTGCCGCTGCAGGAACGCCGCAAGCGGCTCGAGGCCTTTGCGCGGCGCCAGCTCAAGCGCAACCGCAGCATCGAGCTCTCGCCCCTCACCCACGATCCAGCCGAAGCCGAGCGCTGGCTCAAGGACGGCGGCGGCAGATTGGATGGCGTCATCGCCAAGCGCCGCGATGTGGAATATCGCCCGGCCGACCGCTCCGTGATGCAGAAGATCAAGAATCTCCGCAGCGCCGATTGCGTCGTCGGCGGCTTCCGCTACGGCGAGGGCACGAAATTGGTCGGCTCCTTGCTGCTCGGCCTCTATGACGCGGAGGGCCGGCTCAACCACGTCGGCTTCACCTCGAACCTCAAAGCGACGGAACGTGCGGCGCTCACGAAGAAGCTCGAGCGGCTAATCGAGCCGCCGGGCTTTTCCGGCAAGGCGCCGGGCGGCCCGAGCCGGTGGTCGACGAAACGCTCGGCGGAATGGCAGCCGCTCAAACCCGCGCTCGTGGTCGAGGTCTGCTACGATCATTTCAGCGGCGGCCGTTTCCGCCACGGCACCCGGTTCATGCGTTGGCGCCCCGACAAGGCGCCACCGCAATGCACGCTGGACCAGGTCGAGAAGAAGCGCGCGCATCCGTTCGCGCTGTTCCGGAAGCCGTCACTCCGGGCCGTGCCAAAGGCACGAGTTCGGAATCCATAATTACCGAAGAGGCCGCATGCATGGATTCCGGATAACCGCGGAGCCTGCCTCGGACAGCGGTCCGCGGCGGCTTTCGGAATGACGGCTATGCTCGTCCAGTTCGGCCGGCTTTAGGCCACCGACTGACGGTTCCGCAGGATTTCCTCGAGGGAAAACTCTCCGGGAAGCTTCGTCGTCTCGTCGACAATCGCGCCTGACAATTGAGGCAACGTCAGATTTTCGGCGCCAGTCAAGTCCGCGCCTCGCAAGATCGTGCCGTCCAACACAGCATCCTTGAGGTTCGCGCCCCGTAAACTGGCATTCGTAAAATCTGCATGGCTGAGATTTGCCCGTTCCAAATTCGCAAAGCTCAAGTCTGTGCGCCGCAGATATGCTCCGCGCACGTCGAGCGTGAATGGATCGGACGTACCGGGCCGTTGCCGTAGGGTTTTCGTCATCGCTGCACCAACTGATCTTTCAGCATCCTCATGATTTCTCGGACATCGATCGGCGGTTCTTTGTCTCCGTAGTCTGGCACACTTTCCCTCAAGTATGCAGATAGTAGCTCGAATGTCGATTTCGACAGATCCGGAAAATCCTGGGCGATCTGCTGCAGAGTATAGACCGCGCCGAGCCGGACCTCCAATTTTTCGTGCGGGAGTTGGCCCACCGCTCGGTTGAAAAGCTCCGCTACGTGATCGCGCCTCGCCAGTTCAGCCTGTTCCAGCGATGCATCGGCTTGTCGGGAGGCTGCGGTGACACGCATCCAAGCCAAGCAAATGCCGACCAGCGCCACGAAAGAAAGTGCAAAATTTCGAACGATTTCGGAGAGTTGGACGAGGTCCATGGGATCAAATGTTCAGCACCCGGCCGTAGGCGTCGAGCACCGCCTCCTTCATCATCTCCGAGAGCGTCGGGTGCGGGAAGATGGTGTGCATCAGCTCTTCTTCGGTGGTCTCCAGGTTCATGGCGACGACGTAGCCCTGGATCAGCTCGGTGACTTCCGCGCCGACCATGTGCGCGCCCAGCATCGCGCCGGTCTTCTTGTCGAACACCACCTTGACCATGCCCTCGAGCTCGCCGAGCGCGATCGCCTTGCCGTTGCCGATGAACGGAAAGCGGCCGACGCGGGTCTCGTAACCGGCTTCCTTGGCGGCGGCCTCGGTCAGGCCGACCGAGGCGACCTGCGGGCTGCAATAGGTGCAGCCCGGGATCAGCCGTTTGTCCATCGGGTGCGGCTTCAGGCCCTTGATCGCCTCGACGCAGACGACGCCCTCGTGCTCCGCCTTGTGCGCGAGCATGGGCGGGCCGGCGACGTCGCGAGCTTGTCGAGGCCGAGCCCTTCCACATTGCCCGTGACGCCGACCGCGGAAATGACGCGCTCGACCGCGATCGACTGCTTGCCGCCCTTGGCGTCCTCGATTTGCGTGACGACGCCTTCTCCCTTCTTCTCGACCGCGCTCACCTTGGCGCCGGTCACGATCTTGATGCCCTGCTTCTCGAACGACTTGCGCGCCAATGCCGCGATCTCGGCGTCCTCGACGGGGAGGATCTGCGGCAGCACTTCGACGACCGTGACCTCCGAGCCGAGCGTGCGGAAGAACGAGGCGAACTCGATGCCGATCGCGCCCGAGCCGATGACCAGCAGCGATCTCGGGATTTTTTCCGGCACCATCGCCTCGAAATAGGTCCAGATCAGCTTCTTGTCGGGCTCGATGCCGGGCAGCACCCGCGGCCGCGCGCCGGTCGCCAGGATGATGTGCTTGGCCTGGTAGGAGCCCGGTCCGAGCGCGCCTTTCGGGGCGCCCTCCCTCGGTTTCACCGTCACCTTGCCGGGCGCATCGATCGAAGCCTCGCCCCAGATCACCGGCACCTTGTTCTTCTTCATCAAAAAGCCGACGCCGTCGTTGAGGCGCTTGGAAACCGCGCGGGAGCGTTGGACCACGGCCTTCGGATCGAAGCCGATCTTCTCCGCCGAGAGCCCGTAATCCTTGGCATGCTGGAAATAATGAAAGATCTCGGCCGAGCGCAGCAGCGCCTTGGTCGGAATGCAGCCCCAGTTGAGACAGATGCCGCCGAGATAATCGCGCTCGACGATCGCGGTCCTGAAACCGAGCTGCGCGGCACGGATCGCGGTGACGTAGCCGCCCGGCCCGGACCCGATGATGAGAATGTCGAAGGAGGTGTCAGCCATTGCCCCTTGTTGCTCCGGCGTCGCGAGCTTTCCTTCTCCCCTTGTGGGAGAGGGTGCCGAGCGGACAAAGTCCGCGAGGCGGGTGAGGGGTAATTCTTCAAATCCAGGACGCAGGACCCCTCACCCGGTCCCTCGCTCCGCCCGGGACCACCCTCTCCCGCAAGGGGAGAGGGTTTCCGAGCTGCCGGCAAGCCCTGAGATCGAGCCGGCGTCATGAGAAGTTACACCAGCATCATCACCGGGTTCTCGATGAATTGCCTGAACGCGCCGAGCAGCTCGGCGCCGAGCGCGCCGTCGACCGCGCGGTGGTCGGTCGAGAGGCCGACCGTCATGATCTGCGCGGCCTCGATCTTGCCGTTGCGCACGACCGGCCGCGCCTCGCCGGCGCCGACGGAGAGGATCGTCGCGTGCGGCGGGTTGATCACGGCGTAGAAATCCTTGATCCCGTACATGCCGAGATTCGAGACCGCGGTCGAGCCGCCCTGATATTCCTCCGGCTTGAGCCGTCTTGCGCGCGCCCGCGCGGCGAAATCCTTCATCTCGCTCGAGATCGCCGAGAGCGATTTCTGCTCCGCCTTGCGCACCACCGGCGTGATCAGCCCGCCCTTGATCGCGACCGCGACGCCGACGTCGGAATGCTTGTGCTTGAGCATCGCGCCCTCGGTCCAGGTCACGTTCGCTTCCGGCACCTTTTGCAGCGCGAGCGCCAGCGCCTTGATGACGAAATCGTTGACCGAGATCTTGTAGGCCGGCTTGCCGTCCTTGTCTTTCGGCGCGGTCGCGTTGATCTCCTCGCGCGCGGAGAGCAGCTTGTCGAGCGCGCAATCGACCGTGAGATAGAAATGCGGGATCGTCAGCTTCGATTCGGTCAGCCGCTGCGCGATGATTTTGCGCATGTTGTCGTGCGGCACGACCTCGTAGCTGTCCGGCTCGAACAGCGCGCGGATCTTTTCGTCGGACGGCGCGCGGGCCGCGATCGGCGCGGCGGCAGGCACGCCGGGCGCGCCGGGCGCGCGCAAGCCCTTCCCCGATTTCGCTGCCTCGATGTCGCGGGCGACGACGCGGCCGTGCGGGCCCGTGCCCTGGACCCGGCCGAGGTCGATCCCCGCTTCCCGGGCGAGCCTTCGTGCCAGCGGCGAGGAGAAGATGCGGCCGCCGTCCATCCGGCCGCGGTCGCCCGGCGCACTTCGCGCAGCGATCTGGGAAGCACTGACAGCCTGCGCCGGCGGTGCGGCAGGAGCTTCTCCCCGCTGCGGAGCGGGCTGGGGTGAGGGCGCCGGGGCGCTTGCCGGTTTCGCAGGCATTTCCGCAGCCGGCGCAGGTGGCTTTGGCGCGGCCGCAGGCGCAGCACCGCCCTTGGCTCCGGCCGCCGCCGCTTTCACGTCCTCGCCCTCGCCAGCGAGCACCGCGATCAGCTGGTTGACCGGAACGTCCGCGGTTCCTTCCGGCACGACGATCTTGGCCAGCACGCCTTCATCGGCCGCCTCGACCTCCATGGTGGCCTTGTCGGTCTCGATCTCGGCGATGATGTCGCCGGCCTTGACCGGATCGCCTTCCTTCTTCAGCCATTTGGCGAGATTGCCCTTCTCCATGGTCGGGGAAAGCGCGGGCATCAGGATGTTGATCGGCATGGCGGGATCTCAGCGCGCGGCCGTGATGGTCCCCGGATCCTCGGCCGAGTTCATCTCGGCCTGGAAGCTCGCCAGGATTTTCGCGCAGACCTCGTCCTCCTTCAGCCCGGCCTCGCTGGCATAGATGCGCGCGACCTGGCGTCCCGCGGTCGCCAGCAGCACGCCCCAGGCCGCCGGATCGTCGAACGCGCGGCGGATCGACAT
>WNFY01001371.1_pt1 | contig 22956 bp, 21 predicted proteins | sample 5400091 | NCBI WGS metagenome assembly WNFY01 (sample SAMN13153364, study PRJNA577476) | soil metagenome | isolation source: 60 cm soil or saprolite under grassland replicate 1 | place: USA:California | collected 2016-06-15 | reverse complement strand
CGCCCCAGCGCAGCCCGCCGTAGCCGGCCACGAGGACCAGGGCGCGGTACCGAGGCGCGACCGCGTCGGCCAGGGCGTTGATCTGCTCGGGCGACGCGCAGCGCATCTCGGCCGCGTGCTCCTTGCCGGCACCCTCGATGCGCCAGGTGGTGTGGAGGATGTAGCGCTGCTTGACCGCCGCGCCGAGGATGCGGGCGAGCAGCCGGTACGCCTTGGCGATCGTGGAGCTGCTGAGCTTCGGCCGCGTGCGCAGCTCAGCAAGCCAGTCCTCGACCATCACGTCGTCGATCTCCGCGAGCGTGACGGCCTCGAACGTCGGCTTGATGAAGCGGCGCAGCAGGTAGCCGTACAGGTCGCGCGTGGTCGGCCGCAGCTCCGCGTTGTCCATCCAGCGGTCGGCCCACTCGCCGAACGGGATGGCCCCGCGTCGGGGGTCGTGGAACAGTCCTCGCGTGAGGTCGGCCTCGACCAGGGCGAGGTATCTGGCCGCGTCCGCCTTGGTCAGGAAGGTGTGCGGCGCGGTCTGGCGCCGGCCCTTGTCGTCCCAGTAGCGGGCCTGCCAGCGGCCGGACGGGAGCTTGCGCACGGTGCCGAACATGCGCCGTCCCTTGCGCTTGCCCTGCCTGCCGCCATCGCTGGTCCTGTCGGTCATCTCGACTCCTTGGGATGCAGGCGCGACCGCCCCGGCCGCGCTCCAGAGGGACGGGCGCGCCGCCGTGGCAGCGGCGCGGTGATGGCCGCGTCGATGCGGGCAGCGGCCAGGTAGGCGTCCACGTCGCGTTCGGTGAAGCGGACGTAGCGGCCGCGCGGTTGTGGATGCGCCGGTCCAGAGCAGCGCCAAGGCCTTCCGTGCCCTTGGTCGCGTATTTGGCGATGTGGCCGGCGACCCGCTCGGCCGACAGCTCCTCCGAGTCCTCACCGGCCTCGCCGGTCGGGCGGATCACCCGTAGGTCGAGCTGCGGGCCCCACCGCGCCGCCCGCGTCGGCACGTCGGCGAACGCAGGCACCAGTACGCGGGCACGCTCGGCGGCTTCACGGATGGCGCGTTCCAGCAGATCCACCGAGGCCCCATCAGGAGGAGGCAGGACGGCGGTCGGATCGGTGGGGTCCCGGCCGTCCAGGCGGAACACGCCGTGGAAGTGGACCGCACCGCGCGCCTGATACTCGGCCACCTTCACGTAGGCCACCCGCACCCGCCGGACGAACGCCTCACTCGTCAGGCCCAGCTCGCGAGCCAGCACGCGGCGCAGAGTGATGGTGGTCCGCCGCCACAGCTCCGGCGCCGCCGCGTTCCATAGCGCCTGAGTCTGTGTGTCGTAGCAGCCCGGGCAGATCGGCTCGCCCAGCCGCGCGTCCCCCTCGTCATGCTTGTGCCAGCACGCCAGCCCCCGGCCATGCGGGCAGCGCTCCCCCAGCCGGGCGGGATGGCACGGGTAGACCGTGCCGCCTCGGGCGCGGCGGGCGTGGACCTGCCCGAACGAGGGTGCGGTGAAGGTCGCGAACACGCGAGGATGCGCCGCGACCGTCTCGGGCAGGCCCTTGCCACCCGCCAGGCCCGCGCGGACCAGATGGAACGCATCCCGCCGGTAGGTCTCCGAGCAGGACGGGCAGTGGGAGGCGCGACGGTTGCCGCACGCCACCAGCAGCGTGCCGTCTGGCTCGGTCTCCGTCGAGTAGGTGGTGCGCAGCTCCCCCGTCGCGGGATCGGCGGCCTCGACCGTGCCGGCCAGCCGCACCGGGTGCGAGCAGTAGCCGGTCTGCGCGACCTGGGCCTGCCATCGCGCGTAGGCCTTGGCGTCACTCGCCCGCTTCAGCATCGCGCGCACCACCGGCGACAGCTCCGATGGCGTCGCGGTCTGGTCCCGCTCTACAGTTGCAGCGGCCAAGAGCGCCTCCGCGCTTCTGGTCCATGGGGGGCAGGGCGCGCGTTCCCGCCGAGGTCTCGCGCTCTGCTCCCGGCTCCTTCCTTCTGGCCGGTTGGCCCGTCTCCTGCTAGTCTACCGCTATACGTTCAGTTGTGTACACGAATTGGGAGACGTCATGGCCCGGCTCACCCTGCACCCCGGCCAGCCCCGCTACCGGCAGGTCGCCGCCCGCCTGTACGAGCAGATCAAGGACGGCACCTATCCGCCCGGCAGCGCCCTGCCGACCGAGCAGCAGCTCGCCGACGAGTACGGCCTGAGCCGGAACATGATCCGCCAAGCCCTCGCGTTGCTCCGCCAGCAAGGCGTCCTGGACGTGGTGCAGGGCAGCGGCCACTACGTTCGCCCTCGTCCCGAGCCCGAGCCCGCCGCCGTGCCGACCCGCGCCGACATCGAGGCGTCCTCCCCCGAGCCGATGCGCGAGGTCGGCTACGCTCCTCTGCCGGCATCGCTGGCCGCGGTCTTCAACGACGAGCCCGGCTCCCCTTCGTACTTCCGCCGCCGCCGCACGCTCCACACTGCCGGCGGCCTGCCGTTTCGGCGTGATTCGGTCTACCTGTGGCCAGGTGAGATGAAAGTCACCGAGCTCGACCGCCTGTCCCGCCCCGACCCGATCGCCGCGCTCCCCGAACTGGTCGAGCGCATGGCCGGACGGCCAGAGCGGCGTACCACCACCACAGTCACCGCCCGCCTGCCTGATCCCCAGGAAGCCGCGGAGTTCCAGATCGCCGATACCGCCCCGCTGCTCGTCGTCGTGCTCGCCGGCTGGGACGCCAACGACTTCGCGCTGTGGGCCGCCGAGTCCATCTGGCCCGCCGACCGCGTCGAACTCGTCACCGACGTTTCCCGCCACCCCAAGCGACGCCGTCGCAGCGCTGACCAAGCCACATGAAGGGGGCGAGCCTGGAGCGTGCCTGCGGGTCGCAAACAGTGTTGCGCCAGGCCCCACAGCCGCCCCGTGGCCGAGGCCCCTGCAACTATGGCCTCCCTCTGCTCGCGCAGGCGACCCAGAGGTGCCGCGAGCCTCGGACATGTGGCCTGGTCCCGGCACGGGGTCCTGACAGGGCTGCCCTGGGCCTGCTGTTCAGGGCATCCCTGGGCGCGTAGTTCCTGCCAGGACCAGGCCTCCCCGTCAGGGGCGGTCAGGTCGCCCCTGACGAAGCATGCGCTTCTTTCGACGAGCCATCCTCTCCAACCAGCAGGCGAACGAGCACCGCTCCCAGCAACCCGAGCAGCGCCAGCAGATGCCGCGTCGTCGGCGAGGTGGTGCCGCGCTCCCACTGCGAGACCGACGACTGCCGTACCCCGAGCGCATCAGCGAGGTCGGCCTGCGCCAGCCCCGCCGACCGGCGGGCCTCCCGGATCGCTGCGCCCAGCTCCAGCCTCCAGCCACTCGTCATTGGCCCCACCGCTCGACCGGCGCCATCACGACCGGCGGGGCGTCGGCAGCGACCTACCCGTTCCGAATCGCCTGCCGTGGTCCCGCGCCGCGTTGCGCGCAGCGGTGAAGAAGTCCACATTCACCCGCGCCTGATGCCGCTCGACCGGATCGCTGCTGTGCATGGCCAGCCGCTGATCCGCCTGAGCCGCCTCGTCCAGCAGCCGAGCCAGCGTCGCGTAATCCTCGTCAGTCATCGCTCAATCCTCGTCCGTGCAGTTCTCTCGCCTCGGCGCCGGGAGCGTGGCGCGAGACCTGCAAAGTGCCTCGCGCTGCCTCCCTCGGCTCCGGGGTTCCCGGCCGGGCGGCCGGTCTGTTCGGCAGGCGGCATCCTGCGGCCTGCCCGGCGCGAGGCTCGCGACAGGTGTGGGAATCCCACGATCTCTGGGAGCCACGCTGATGCGGTCTGGATTGCCGTTGTCCGGCCGACCGTGTAGACATGGCGCATGAGCGACCCTTGGCACATTGGCCCTCGTATGCGCTACTGGCGCGAGCGTCGTGGTATCCCCCGCCAGACGTTCGCGGAGCTGGTCGGCCGCTCCCGGAGCTGGGTCGAGATGGCCGAGACTGGGCACCGCGTGCCGTACAACGTGCTCGACCTCGTCAGCGTCGCCCGCGCGCTCCGCGTCGACCTCGCGGCCTTCCTCTGCGATCCGATCCCGGATCTTCCCGACGGCGAGCAACAGCAGCTCTTGGCGACCCTGCGCGACGCCTTTATGGGCGACGATCCGCGCGCAGGCTTGGCCCGTCTTGCGCATCGCCTCGCCGACATGGAGCCTGGACACGAGCTGATGCTCGTTGTCCTCCCGGGAGGTCAATGGAAGGTGGTCAACCGACGCGACGCCCTCAAGCTCGGCGCCGTGCTCGGAGTCAGCCTGGCCACGCCGGCCCTCAACCCTGACCAGGCGGGCGAGCTGGTCGCCTCCCTGGAGAGCCGCCAGATCACCCATGCCGGCGTTGCCGCCCTCCGCGCCGTCGTCACGGCCTACCGACGCCTCGATGACGAGATCGGGTCCGCCACCCTCCGGCCGCTGGTCCAGCACAACGTCCAGATCGTCAAGGGGTTGCAAACCAGGTCCGAGGACGTCGGCGCCGCACTGAGCACGGTCGCCGCCGAACTGCACCAGCTCGCGGGATGGCTGTCGTTCGACACCGGCGACTACGACGCCGCCAGCGGCCACTACCGAGCGGGACTCCGCGCCGCCGAGCACGCGGGCAACGACGCGATGGCCGCCCACGTGCTCGGCTGGATGAGCTACCTCGCCAGCACGACCACCCATCCGCACGAGGGAATCCGCATCGCCGACGCCGCCTTGCAGCGAGCGGCCAAGACGCCCTCTCGGAGGCTGCGAGCATCCCTGGCCAGGATGAAGGCCCACGCCCACGCACGCGCCGGCGAGGCGCGAGGCTGCGAGCAGGCGCTCGGACAGGCGGCGACTGACTTGGCCGCCGCCGACCCAGCCGACGATCCCGAGTTCATCTACTCATTCGACGAGGCCGTGTTGCTCGCTCACGCCGGCATCGTGAACGTCTTGCTACAACAGCCTGCCCAGGCCCAGGCAGCGCTGGAACGGTCATTGACGATGCTCGACCCGACCTGCGTTCGTGACCGGGCGTTCCATCTGACCTGGCTGGCCGCCGGCCACGTCGCGGCGCGGGAGATCCCTCAGGCGTGCCGGATCGGCATCGAGGCCGCCGCGCTGTTGGACCAGGCCAGCTCCGAGCGAACGATCAGGCTCCTCAAGGAGTTGCATGGCGTTCAGCTCCGTCCGCACTGGAGCGTTCCCGCCGTCCGCGAGCTGGGCGATCGGCTCCACAGCCTCTGAATACGATTCAGCGCTCCTGCTGACGCTTCCGAGCGAGGACGCGGTTCAGGACCCGGATCGCCGCCTCGAACGAGGCAAGGTTTGGGGCGGTCTCCTCGTCGAGGCTCTGCTCGACGATCGTCCGCTCTCCCGACACCTACTCCAGTTCGAGAACGTAGTGGATCACCGCGCCAGGCATGCCGCCGGCGACGGTGCGTTCCCGGATGTGAACGGCGATCAGATCGCCCGCCTTGGCGTACGGGCTCAGGTCCATGCCGCGGAGCTTATCGCGAAGGCTCGATGATGCGCGTGGACGTGACCTTGGCGCCCGTCACGGCCTCCATGAGGCTGGCAAGCGCATGCACATCGCCATGGCGAAGGCGCTCAACCAGCTCGTCGTTCGCCTCCATCGCCTCGGCGTGGTCAACCTCGTAGTCCTCAGGGGACGGCGACGCCTGAGGTTCCTGCCTCTCGTCCTCTGATCGCATCGCTCGCCTTCCTGACCTGATCAAACATACTTGAAGGGCTACGCCAGTTTATCTCAAACGCTCGTCATTGCTCCTCAATGCTCGTCATTGCTCGTCATCGCGAGAGCCCCGAGGATCGCTCGTAACAACTTTCTCCACTGGGTCAAGGCCGCCCGCGTGCCCTCAGCGTGCCCAGCGCAACTGGCACGAGCCGGCACGAGCGGTCACGAGCGGGCAGCGAGCATGTGCCCTGACCAGGGCGAGGGCTGATCAGTCCCGGTCGGTGCCGTCCCGCTCGCTTGCTTTGGGAGCAGGGGGTCGCGGGTTCAAATCCCGCCGTCCCGACCAAGAAGAGCATCACCGCAGGTTGACCGCCTCGGTGGGCCGTTGGAGCAGCCTCTGGTGGCGTGGAAGGCGAGGATCTCGGCCCTCCGACGCCTTGACGTGCGGGCAACGAAGAAGTCTGGTCGGTGCGCCACGGCGGCCGGCGGCGAAGGCGCCGCCGGCCAGGTCCAGCTGGCGGCGCTGGCCCGTACCTGCTCCGCCGAAACAGCCTCGTCGTTGAGCGTGCTGGCGGCGGCCCTACGACAACGTTTGGCTGGTCATTCTTCAAGCTTCACGGACACGGACGTCGGCGGGGCCTCGATATCGTGGAGCAGTGGGATGCCGCCGCCGAGGCGCACCAGCAGCGGCAGTTGCAGTTGCGCCTCCCGCTTGGCCAGTTGCCGGCCCTCGGCCGTCAGCGTGGCCGCCACATCACAGCCCCCGGAGAGGGCGACAAGGCGGCCGTGCTGCACCGTGGCAACAAGCCCCTTCACCACGAACTTGACGGACAGCTCAAAGTGCACGGTGGCCACGTGAGCGTCGTTGACCAGCAGGTCGACAAAGGGACGGTGGGTCGAGGTGATGGTGTGGGTCGCGAGCTCCACGACCTCTGAGCTGTCGGGGGTGGCGAAGGTGCGCTTGGCGGCCGCGCTCAGGTCGGCATATTTGCCCCATCCGGCAATGACCAGGCCACCGAGGTCGAGGTCGAGCAGCCCGTGGGCGACGGTGGCGATCTGGTCGTTGGCTGCGTTCCGGCCGGCCCGCGACAGCTTGGTGACGCCCTCGCCGAGGGTGCCCAGCACGCCCTGCTCGTGGAGGGCGTGGGCGAGCGCGTCGACGCTGTCTTCTTTGGTGTCGCCGAACAGGAAGGCGGCGGCGGTGAGCGGTTGGGTGGGGATGGCGGTGGTCATCTGTCCCCCTCCTCCATGGTCTGGGTGCCGGCATCGCCGTGCGGCTGCAGCCGGACGCTAAAGGTCGGCGCAGACTGAGGGTCTTGGTCGACGGTCACATCGTCGGAACTGGGGTGGGACTTGGCCCGGACGTGCTGGCGCGCCCACCGGCGCCGCCGGGCACGCTCGGCGAGGATGGCGAGCACCGCCAGGACGAGGAGCAGGAGTGCGGCGATGGCGAACAGGAGCCAGCGCAGCCAGTTCGGCATGGGCTTTGGAATGACCTGGAACGATGCCTGAGCGAGAGTCCGCCCGTCGGTCGTGGCCAGCCTCACGGGGGTGATCCCCGGCTTGGCATCGTCGGGAACGGACCGGCGCACGGAGATGCTCCCGTCCGGCCCCACGGTCACGTCGACGCCGGAGCCAGATCCGTCGAGGAAGATCCTTTGCGGGCAGTTCGCGAACTTCTGGTCAAGCTTGGCTGTAATGTGTACTTCCGTCCCAGCAGTCCCCTTCCTGGGCGTGACTTGCAGGTCGCGGACGTCCCTTGCCGAAGTCGCACAGTTCGGGGGCATCGACTCCACCCGCAATTTCGCCGTGCCGGTGACCTTGGTGCCGGTGACGGTGCCGGTGACCGTGTAGTCCCCGGGCTGGGTGGCGCCGCAGCTGTCTTGGGTGCACGAGCCGTTCGGCTCCTTGATCGAGAAGCGGGTTCGGGTGGTGTAGTCGCCCAGCCGGTGGTGGTCGGCGTCAAAGCCCCGAGCTATGTAGGCCTGGGTGGCACCAACACCAATGGTGGCCTCGCCCGGCTGGAGCTCCAGCGTGGCGAGCGGCCCCGCCCCCACGTGCAGGATGGCCGTGCCGGTGACCTTGGTGCCGGTGACGGTGCCGGTGACCGTGTAGTCGCCCGTCCTGGTGGCGGTGCAGGTTGTCCCGGTGCACGCGCCGGGCAGGTCGATCGAGAAGCCGGTCTTGGCGGTGAGCTCGCCCAGCGGGTTGCCGTAGGCGTCAGCGCCGTCAGCGTGGTAGGTCACCTGGCCGCCAGCCTGGATCGTCGCCTCGGACGGGCCGAGCCGCAGTTTGGCGAGCGGCCCCGCCCCCACGTGCAGGATGGCCGTGCCGGTGACCTTGGTGCCGGTGACCGTGCCGGTGACCGTGTAGTCGCCCGTCTTGGTGGCGGTGCAGGTTGTCCCGGTGCACGCGCCGGGCGGGTCGATCGAGAAGCTGGTGTAAGCGGTGTAGTCGCCAAGATCGTGGCCGGCGGCGTCATAGCCCTCGGCGGTGTAGTCGCGGTGCTCGCCGGCCTGGATCGTCGCCGTGGACGGGCTGAGCTCCAGGCGGGCGAGCGGCTGCGGGCGCCCCATCCGGCGGTGCCGGGGCACCACCTGCACGGCCGCCGTCCCGCTGATGGTTTCATTCCCGAGGTCGACGGTGCCGGTGACGGTGTGCCGCCCGAGCTTGGTGGCGGTGCAGGTGGCCTCGGTGCAGGAGCCATCCGGGCGGATCGGGCGGCTGGTCTTGGCGGCGCTGAAGCGGATCGAGAGGCTGGTCTGGGCGGTGACGTCGCCAAGGGGATGGCCGGCGGCGTCATAGCCCTCAGCGTGGTAGGTCACCTTTCCGCCGGAAGGCATGAACACCCGGGCCGGGCTCATTACCAGCCGGGCAAGCGGCAGTGAGCGCCCCACCTGGTGGCGTGGGGACTCCGCCGGACCTTGTGAGGGCGCGACTGGACGGCCTGAGGACTCGCCCCGACCGCGTGGGGACTGGACCGGACTGTGCGGGGGCGCGACTGGGCGGCGGATGGGCTCAACCGTAGGGTGTGGTGGCTCGACCGGACCGGGTGGGACCACCTGCAGGGTTGCCGTATCGCTGATGACGCGGTTCCCGAGATGGACCGTGCCGGTAATCGTGTGCCGCCCGCCCTTGGTGGCCATGCAACTGGCCCCGGTGCAGGAGCCGTCCTGGTTGATCGAGAAGCTGGTCTGGGTGGTGGCGTCGCCAAGCTCGTGGCCGGCGGCGTCATAGCCCGTGGCCGTGTAGGCCTGGCTGGCGCCGGAGCGGATCGACGCCTGGGCCGGGCTGAGCACCAGCCGGGCGAGAGCCCGGTTCAGTGGCGGCCTTCCCGCGGTGGGCTCGGAGCCTCTGGACGCGCCGGCGGCTGCGGGATCCGTGAGGATCGCACTGAGAACCATGAGCGCCGTGAGGACGAGCGGGAGCAGCCGCGACCGCATCCCCACACTACGGCCCGCGGTCCGGCGATCGGGCGTATCTGGCTGGCTTGAGGACGAGTTTTTCGCTTGCTGCTGGCCTGGGGCATCGGGGGTCTGGGGTTCGGGTGCCTTCCCCGATTGGGATGTCACCGGATTCGTGTTGGAGTTCTCATCGGGATGAGACATTGGGCCCCCCCTCATTGGCCCCGCGCCTCCAGGACCCTTTCATCCGGTAGGCCGCGATCTGCTCTGATCGTTGGCTTGCTCCGACCAGGCGTCAGTGCTCCACGTCACACTCAGGTTGTGACGTTTGGCACTTTCTTATGCTTTGGCCTAGCGGGCGCATTTGCCCTGGTGAAGGGGCTCTACGCCACCAGGCGTGGGAAGCGTCTTCGCAGTCTTGCGGTTCGGTGAGTCCGCCACGTGACACCGCAGTGCAGGAGCAGCCGCGGTGGTAGTTGGGGAAGTTGTGGAAGCCGTGCCCGACGCGCTTGACCTGCTTGATGAGCAGGTTGACCGGCTCGGTGGGCCGTTGGAGCCCGCCTCCGGTGGCGTGGAAGGCGAGGATCTCGGCCTCCCACGCCCGCACCGGTGCGAGCCAGCCGGGAAAGCTCCGCCATTTGGACGCCATCGCACCACCGGTAGAAGCGCTCCAGCGCGGCGCGAGCCGCCGCCGTGCTGGCCGCGGCGTAGACGGCCCGCGGCAGCTCCTTGCCTTGCCAGGCCGCGGCCACCTCTCCGGTGGGGATCTCCAGCTGTAAGGCGGGCTCGCAGCCGCGCCCGTCCTGTCTCGCTGAGCTGCTCTGCCGCGGTCAGAAGCAGCTTGCGGATGCGGTACAGCGGGTCACGCTTGCGGCTCCGATGCCCGAGGGTGGCCTGCTGCACCCGTCAGCGGCCCTGGTCGACCACCATCTTGGCAGCCGGATGGCGGGGGAAGTGGTCCACGACCACGCTTCGTCCTCGCGTTGAGACTGGAGGTGGCTCTCCGGCCCGCTTCGGGCACCGAGCCCGGCCAGGCGGCGACCCCGCTGAGAGGTTGAAGAATCGCCGACGCGCGTCCGGTGGTGTCTTCTGGCTGCCCTGGGATTTCGCCCCCCGCAAAGAGCTCGGGTCGCAACGGCTGTCGGGCTCAAACGCAGCACTATCGCCCAAGCAACGAAAGCTCATTTGGGCGTAGCAGCTCTCACCTATACGAACTAGTAGTGGCCGCTGAAACGATTCTCGGTAGTTCTGCTGACGTACAGCGACGGTCGGGCTCGGTGAATCGCGACCCCCTGCCAATGGTAACTAATCGAAAACAATGCAGGATCGTTGTCATCACGGGTGTAACAGAAGGCAACGAATTCGCCCTTTTCCGAATGGCGCCAACAGTTGAGCCGCCAGTTCAGCGCGTTGGCACGGGCTTGGCGTGATCAGGTGCACAGCAAGAACCGGGGGGTGATACGCCGTGAGCTGATCCTGGCGGCGGTGAAGAAGACAGCTTCGGCCAGGCAATCGCGACAACACGCTCCATCGGGCAGGCGAGGTCTTCTGGTGCCTGCCAAGAGGCTCGCACACCACTTTTACGAGGGGGGTTCCTGCGCATGGATGTTTCAAAATTGCGGCGTCGCTCGCTGCGTGCTGGCATAGCGGTTCCATTGAGTGTGGCACTGCTGCTTCTCCTGGCTCTGGTGTATCCCGGCCTGGCGTTGCCGGGCAGCACCTTCGAAGGCAGTGACGGCAACCTGGTGGTCAACACCGCCGGCAACACCGACTGGAGCAACGCGCCCAACCGCGTCCGAGGCGACGACGTGCCCAGCGGCACGGGGGACAACGCGTTCGGGCAGGGCACCAAGGAAGACGATGAGAACGTGTCGGTCGTCACCGGGTCGATCCCGCCCAACAAGAGCGACCTGACCCGCTTCTACGTCGCCAACGAGTTCGCCAACAACAGCAACTACCTGTACCTCGCCTGGGAACGGTCGAACGTGCTGGGCTCAGCCAACATGGACTTCGAGATCAACCAGAAGACCCAGCCGAACCTGACCACGACCGGTCCCAAGACGCTCAACCGGACGGCCGGCGACCTGCTGATCACCTTCGACTTCACCAACGGCGGCGGCAACCCGGTGCTCGGCCTGCTGAAGTGGGTCACCAGCGGCCCAACCAGCCAGTGCTTCTCGAGAAACGCACTGCCGTGCTGGGGCAACCGCGTGAATCTCTCGGCCGCCGGGTTCGCGGAGGGCGCCGTCAACACCTCCACGGTCGACGACCCGATCGCCGGTGTCAGCCTGCCGGGGCTGACCTTCGGCGAGGCGGCGGTCAACCTGACCGCGGCGGGCGTCTTCGGCAGCACCTGCGAGGCGTTCGCCAGCGCCTTCCTGAAGAGCCGCTCGTCCGCCTCCTTCCCGGCTGAGGTCAAGGACTTCGTCGCCCCGCGGCCTGTCAGCATCAGCAACTGCGGCACCATCACCATTCACAAGATCACCGAGAACGGCGATTCCACCTTCGACTACACCACCACCGGCGCGCTCACCCCAGCGACCTTCAGCCTGTCCAACGGCGGAACCCGCACCTACAGCGACGTGGTGGCAGGCTCCTACAGCGTGACCGAGTCGGCCCCTCCGGCCGGCTGGACGCTCAAGAGCCTCGAGTGCACGGCGACCGGTGATGGCACCAGCGTCACACCCAGCGACGCTACCGCCTCCATCACGATGGCCGGCGGCGGCACGGTCGACTGCACCTACACCAACCACATCAATCTGAAACCGACCATCGCCACGAAGCTGTCGGCCGAGTCGGTGACCGTCGGCGCAACGGTGCACGACTCGGCGACGCTGACTGGTGCGACCGCTGACGCGGGTGGCACGGTGAAATACACCGTCTACAGCAATGACACCTGCACCGACAACCCGCAGGATGCCGGCACCAAGACCGTCACCAACGGCGACGTGCCCGACTCCGACCCGATCACCTTCAACAACGCGGGGACCTTCTACTGGCAGGCCGTCTACAGCGGCGACGCCAACAACGACGGGGCCACCAGCGCCTGCCAGAGCGAGATCCTGGTCGTCAACAAAAACCAGTCCGCGATAAGCACCGTCCCGAACCTGATTCCCAACGACGACGCGACCGTCAGTGGGCTGACCGACGATGCGGGCGGCACGGTCGTCTTCAACCTGTACAGCCCGAGCGACGCCACCTGCTCGGAGACGCCCGCCTACACCCAGACGGTGGACGTCACCGGGAACGGCACCTACTCCACGACCAACACGACCTTCATCGCCAAGGCCGCCGGCACCTGGCGTTGGCAGGTGACCTACAGCGGCGACGCCAACAACGAAAGCTCGACCTCGCAGTGCGGCGTGGAGCACTTCACCATCGACAACGGCACGTTCTAGCCCAGGTACCACTGCTGTGATGGGGCCGGTCTTCCTGACCGGCCCCATCACACTGAAGACCAGAGTAAACAGCGCAGCAATCACCACCGTGGTCTTGCCGACCCCGGACGCCCCTCCAGCAGCTTCGGGCGCTCCACCTTTCATGCGAGGAGCTTGCCAGATCCCGAGTGACGACCGACCGTATGGGGGGATCAGCCTTGGATGGCGTGCTCCCGGAGCCAGCCCAGGGCCGTGTCGCCGGAGTGGAGGACCGAGATGTGCCCGTCGTCGGGGCGCAGCCACAGTCCTGACGAGCGTACCTGCCAAGGATCAAACCCCCAAGGGGCGACGTATGACAGGTCGTCATCCACCATCCCGCCCCGCCCGCCTTCGATGGCCTTCCCGGCGATGGCGCCCAGCCAGGACCATGAACCCGCCAGCGCGGCATGATCCGCCGAGGTGAACACCTCCGGGTCGAAGTCGGTGGACGCAAAGTGGCCCTCGAGCGCCGCTCGTCCCTCGGCGGCGGCGCGCAGTTCCGCCTCTCCGGAGGCCGCCATGCCCGCGAACCAGTCAAGCCCCTCGGCGTGGATGGGGCCAGTCCGGCCGCGCAGACCGCGCCGAGGACCCGCTCTGGCAGGAGCGCGGCGCATGCCAAAGGCGTACGGGCACCCACCGGAATGGCCCATGACCGCGAACTGCTCGATGCCCAGCGCATCGGCGATGCTGGAGACGTCAGCGGGCACTGATGCCACGTCCCGGCCTGGGCGGGGCGTTGATCCGCCGTATCCGGGCCGGTCATGCGACACCCAGCGGATGCCGTGCTCGGCAGCGGCCGCGAACAGGGGCTCGGGCGGCGCGCCAAGGTTCGGCGTGCCATGGTGCCAGAACACAGCCAGGCGATCGTCGGCACCATCCGCGGCGGCGTCGTAGACATGCAGCGTGCGCCCGTCGCTCAACTCGAGATCAGCCTCTGTCCGCACGCGCCGAGTCTATTGACCGTGACTGGGCCGCGCTAGCCGGAACGGGCTCCTCGCAGCACGTCCAGCAGGGCGACCAGCCCGAGGCACGACCGGAACGACAGCGCCGCCTCCGGCTCGTCCAGGAAGTAGACCCCGATCTGGTCGAAGCGGTTGCGCAGCACCGCCAGGAACGACTCGCCGTGCGAGCGCTCCTGCAACCGTTCGCCCGACCACGCCCGCGCCTCCACGATGGTGGACTTGCCGCTCCCGTTCTCCCCGCACCTCCAGCCCGCCCTGCTCGATGAGCTGCGCCACCGCCGGGATCGCGAAGGGCCAGCCGTCCAGATGCACTTCGCCACGGCACCCAGTCCACACGTTCGAGGTGGCGTGGAAGCTCGGTCCTGCTCGCGGTGTCGGTCATGGCTGGTCGAGGGTCCAGGTCCGGCCAGAGCGCGAGATGATACGCTCGCCGCAGCCGTACCGGCGGGTGTAGCTCAATGGTAGAGCTCGAGCCTTCCAAGCTCGTGACGCGGGTTCGATTCCCGTCACCCGCTCTGGTTTTCCCACCGGTCAGCTGTGTCCCGAAACGACGTAAGCTGTGCATATGGCCGCAAAGATCCAGTGCGGCCGATGCCAGGGGTGGGACCGCCTGACAGTGCCGGTCCGAGAGTGGCGCTGCCCGCACTGTCGTTGGAGCCCCACGGACCGAGCGTCGGGGACCGTTGGGCCAAGTGCCGCCACCGAACACCAGTCGCCAAGTCTGGGCCTCCCTCAGCGAACGACAAGGTCATTGATCCGGTGACGGAGGAACTCGAACGGATCAGCACTGAAGCCGACGACCCTGCAAGGCACCTCCGGCCGGATCCCATCACCCTCTCGACCCTGAAGACCGATCTTGGCAAGGTCCGAAGGCACGTCGACTCGGTCGACGACGCTCGTCTACGCACTCGCCGGTACAGCAATACGATGACGAGACGTGAGCCGGTTATCCCTCCGCGACCCGCCTGAACAGTTCGGCTCGGAGTGCCTCGCGCCTGAACTCCGGTAGAAGCCCGAGGTTGGCCAATCGCTCTAGCGTCGCCTGGGCACTGGTGTTCGCCAACGTCGCCATCTGAACCAACCATTCGACAGAGGCATAAGGCTCGGCAACCTCACGGGCTGCCCGATCAAGCAACGGACGTGGCATCAGAAATGCCGCAGCAAACGCATTGGCCCTGCGTTCGATGTCTTGAGGTGCCCATGGTCCCGACGCGACCGCCAAGCGCTTGGCGCGCCATCGGTCGAAGAGCAGATGGCATAGTTCGTGGGCCAGGGTGAAGCGCATTACCTGCTCGCTGCGCCCAAATTGGTAGTTAAGGTTGAGAATACATGTCGGCCGGTGCCCAGGCCCAGCAAGGCTGAGACCGCGGATGCCTCGATCAGAGAGCTCAGTATCTTCGGTTCGGGTCCCGGCTTGGCGAAGGATCGCTCGTATGTCGACAGGCTGCTCGTCGTCGACGTCAAACTCTGCTATCGCGAACTCGGCAAGACGGTTTCCCTGCTCATAGTCTGGCAGCGTCGGCGCCGCCACTTGAGCAAGTGCCATCTGGAAGCTACGGGAGAGGTCATCTTCCTGAGGACTGGCCGCAACGTTCTGCTGTGCGTAAAAGTCGATCATCAGCCTCGTAAGCGTCATGACATCATCGGAGGAGACGTCTGGCGCCACAGACCCGAACAAAGCCACCAAGTGCGGACTGCCCTGTATGACGAGATCAGTTGTATCTGGCTTGAGTAAGGCATCCCGCGTTTGCGGAGACGTCGTTTCAAGCAAGCGCTCTGCTTTGCTCAAGATGCTCGCGGCACGCCGTTCTGTAAGACCAATAAGCCAGCGAAGGCGGCCGGCGGCCCTATCTGCCCGTGAAGCAGCTGCAAGCGCATCGCGGGCCGCTGTCGCACGTTCAGACGACGGATACCGGCGTACCAGCTCGTTCGCCGCCGCCGTCGCAACCTCATAGAGAATTGAAGCAATCTCACCTACCAGTACTCCGTTAGCTCTTGCGAGGGTGCTGTTCTCGGGTGTACCTGTGAAGCGAGATCACCCGAGCTGAAAGGAGCCCGCCACCACTACTGGTGGCACCACATGACACCCACACAACTTCGACGCATCCGAACCCGTCTGGTCACCTTCGCCGAGAGCATCTTCGAGCCCATCCCCCGTAAGGATCAGCGCGCCCGAGGGGAGACCTACCTGCGCGGGCTGCTGCTGGACGGCAAGCGCAAGTCGATCGAGCCGATGGCCAGGCGGCTCACCAAGGGTGATCCCCAAGCCGATGCCTATGCGCTGGAGCAGGCCCTGCAGCAGTTCGTCAACCAGTCACCTTGGGACTGGACCCCGGTGCGTCGCCGGCTGGCCCAGCGGATGACCACGGTGATCGCCCCGGCCGCGTGGGTGATCGATGACACCGGCTTCCCGAAGTTCGGCCGCCACTCGGTGGGGGTGGCGCCGCAGTACTGCGGGGCGCTGGGCAAGGTGGCCAACTGCCAGGTCGGCGTGAGCGTGCATGCGGTCACCGACCAGGCCTCCTGCCCGCTGGACTGGCGGCTGTTTTTGCCCGAGGAGTGGGACCACGACGCCCAGCGGCGCCGCAGGGCCCACCTGCCCGACCGCGAGCGGCACCAGCCGAAGTGGCAGCTGGCCCTGGAGCTGCTGGACGAGCTGGCCGGCTGGGGCCTGGTGCCACCGGTGGTGCTGGCCGACGCCGCCTACGGCGAGGTCAACGGGTTCCGGCTTGGCCTGGAGCAGCGCGAGCTGGCCTACGTCGTGCAGGTCCCCGGCACCATCAGCGCCTACCCCGAGGACGTGGCACCCGAGGCGCTGCCGTATGCGGGCCGCGGCCGCCCCCCGGTGGCGCGCTACCGGCAGCGGCGCTCCTCGCTGCGGCAGTTGGTGCTGGCCGCGGGCGAGCAGACGGCCAGCGCGGTCGCCTGGCGGGAAGGGGCCGACGGGCAGCAGCTGGTCTCCCGGTTCGTGGCGCTGCGGGTGCGTCCGGCCGGGGTGCGGCTGCGCCGCGCCACCCGGGGCGGGGAGCTGCCGGTGCGCTGGCTGCTGGCCGAGTGGCCCCAGGGCGAGCCCGAGCCGGTCAAGTACTGGCTGGCCAACCTAGACGACGACCTGCCGCTGGTCGAGCTGGTTCGGCTGGCCAAGCTGCGCTGGCGGGTGGAGCACGACTATCGGGAATTGAAGGACGCGCTGGGCCTTGACCACTTCGAGGGCCGCTCCTTCAAGGGCTGGCACCACCACGTGACGCTGGTGTCAGTCGCCCACGCCTTCGTCACGCTGGAGCGGCTGGACCCAAAAGCGCCTGCGTCGGCCTGACCACCTTCCAGGTCGTGCGCGAGCTGCAGCTGCTGCTCGCCTGTTGGGCCGGCGCATGTCCCCTCTGTCAGCGGAAACTCCCACGGTCGACGGCATGGCTGCACCCATCAGCCACGCCGACGTAACGGAGTACTGCTACTGGGTAGTGCGCCCGCCCTTGAGGTGCTGCGAAGTGGAAGCCTTCCGGAGCTCCAACAAGTCTGTCCGAGGTCCAGGAGACCTCGACCTGATCTCCCCACCGGCGGAAGAACACTCGCGGGAGGAGTCCCCCGTCGGCGGCGGACTCTAGGGCATGGCGCCGCCACCAGGTCTGCCAGTCGTCGAGCGCGGCATAGTAGCGTTGGTCGTCCACTCCGATCGGCAGAGGAGGGTCGACGGTCATCGCCTCTGCCGCTGTGGCGAACCGGTCGACGACTGGCAATCGCTCCTCGTGCAGCAGTGGATCCCACTCTTCTGCCAGCCATTCGATAAGCGGGAGAAGGTACCAATGCACAGAGTCGTCTGACTCGCCGCCGACCGTGTGAGCACAGATGTTGAGTCCTTCGACCCAGAAACGAACACTACCCCAGGAGCCGCTGTAGGCGGGGTCGTCGAATAGGCTCTTGTCGGGATCGGGCTCGAACGAGAGGCGCACAGCGAACCGAGCAGTGTCGCCCGCGAACCGCTCCCAGGTACTCACCGTGCCCACCCGTGTCTTGACCGCTGCTTGAGCCGGTCCTGACGCAGGACTCTTCGAGAGATGCGGCCCTCCTGCTCCTATCGACAGAAAGCCTGCTGACCGTCCGTTGCCCACCGTCGCCGTGGCCACTTGGGGGACTCGATGCTCTCCTCCAGGAGCTCCTGCGGAGTGACCGTCATATCGACCGGGCACAGCGTTCCTTTTCGCCCAGGCTGCCAGGGATGCTTGTGCTTCTCGTCGGCACATATCGCAACTTGCGCCCCTGTTCACCTGACTGCTGGGTGGCGAGGCGCGAAGCTATCAGATTGGTCGGGCCCTGAAGGCAGCAACCCTTCGTAATCTGTCCCGCAGACTGGGTTCGAAAGAGTTCCCGTCACCCGCTCTCGTCATCCCACTGGTTGCAGCGTTGGGCTCGTCGTCTCCGTTCGGAGACTTCCGGTTCGTGCCCTCCACACTCGCCCCGGCTTGGATCGACGCCAGTCGAGACCTATGGCAACAGCGCCGCCAATGCGTGACCGGCTGGCCCCAGCCAGCCGGCCAGGTGCTGTAGCGGGCCCACGAGCCGATCCGCAGCCGCTACCAGCGCACCGCACCCCCCGAGGACTCGGGCTGCCTCCTCCAGGCGTCCAGCCACACGATGCTTGTCGGGCGTTCGTTGGTGCAGCTCATCCTCGACGTCGTCAAGGACCTGGTCGACAGCCTGCCGGGCAGGGTCGGGAAGGGTCGTCTCAGCCAACGCACCCCGCAGGTCGGCGACCGCCTGCAACGTGCCGACTTGGAAACTGGCGTTGAGCTGCCCAATTGTCTGGTCACCGGCCACATTGTTGATCGTGCCGCCCTGCTGGCTACCGATGTTGAACACGTTGCCACTACTCATCGCGCTGCCTCCCTTGCCCGCCGCCGCATCAGCAACCCGGTCACGATGCACGTGATACCTGCCAAGACCATCGCCATGGCGGCGATCATGAACGGCAAGGTCGAGGTCAACAGGCGGGAAAAGACCTGACCTGCTTGCTCCGGTGAGACGTCGCTCGAGGAGAATACGAGATTCATCCACTCCCGGAACACCGAGATGTATCGTAAAAATCCGATCAGGCTGAGCGCGAAGCCGGTCAGCACCAGCGCCACACCCGCCCGAATCGTGATGCGGGCTCGACGTCGCAGCGGCTCGAACTTGAGCGCGTACTCGTTGTAGCTGATCTGGTCGCGGCCCACGTTGCTGATCACGCCGGCGCGCTGCGCGCCGACATCGAACCGAACGCCACCGCTGCTCGCTGCCTCGCGCCTGGCTGCCCTGCTCGCAGATTCCGGCGGCCCTTGCCGCGGAGCAGAACCCTCCTCCGAGCGGAACTGGAGGTCGATGCGCCCGAGCCGGATCACATCACCAGGCCGCAGCAACGCCGGCCCATCGATTGGCTGTCCATTCACCAACACGCCAGCAGCCGACCCGGCATCCTCGACGAGCACCGCGCTGCCAGCGCAGCGAACCACGGCATGGTGTCGACTGACGTACGGGTCGTCGAGGCACAGGTCATTGTCGGCGGCACGCCCGATCGTCCGCGCAGGGCTGTCAAGGGTAAGCATCCGCTCATGCGCCGCACCGGGGCTCACGACGACGAGCCTCTGGTTCGAGGTGAAGATACGAGTCTGGTCGGCGTCCCTCCCCCAGCCGGCCTGTACCGGGTCAGGCATGGTGCCCCCTCCTGCTGAGAGGCGCTCGTGCTGGCTTGCCGTTTCCCGCCGTGCAGCATCCCTCGTTGGGTGATGGTGGGCCGTGCGGTACGGCAAACCAAGCAAGTGTCATCGGTCACAGTGACGCAGAGAGCAAAAGCGGTCAACCGGATTACACCGCCTAGGCAACCAATTGCATGTTCAGGAAGAACGATCAGGTCATATCCTATGAACAGCTCATCGAAGTTGGGCCCCCAGGGCTGACAGCTGTCGTTGGTAGCCATGGCACCCGGTCTTGCGTGGGCTCAACCGCTATAGGCCCATCCGGCCCATTCTTCGATGTCCACGGCCATGACGGGGCCGGCGGCTTCGTCAAGAGGGGCGCTCCCGAACTGCGGGTACTTCTCCCAGAGCAAGCGCCGGGCATGGTCCCGCTCCTCGCCGTCCTCGATCGCCCGACCGCTGCCACGAAGGCGCACCCACCAGACCTTCGACCAGTCCTCGTCGTAGACGTCGACCAGGACCGTCACCCGGTGATCGCGTTGCAGGTTGCGCAGCCGTTTCACGGGACGCGAGTCCGCGTCGGTGGCGGAGTACAACTTGTCGCCGTCGATGACGAAGACGATCGGCACGAGGTGCGCGCGTCCCTGCTCATCGAGGGTGCCCACGCGAGCCACTCTCGCCTCGGCCACCCTGCGGCGCATCTGAACCTCATCCATAGCCATAGCCTGATACCCCAAGAATCGGAAGCGGGCCGCGTCCGGCCCGGCGGTGCCTCGTGGCGCCGCGTGACGACGACCCCGACGCGGAGGTCTTCGTCACCCATCCCGGCTTCGACGAGGACCTGGTCATTGTGACCGAATCGCGGACGCTCACCCAGGTGCACACCGGGCGCCTCACGCTCGGCCAGTCGAGGCTGGCGACCACTGACGGCGGCCGGAACGCCGAGGCCCCGTCGGCGCCGTCTCGGCGCTCGCGGGGCCTCGATCCGCGATGCTCAGGACTCGAGCGTGGCCTTCACCGTGATGCGGAGGTTGTTGCGCAGGGCGTTGGAGATCGGGCATCCCCGCTCCGCTTCCTCGGCCACCGCCTGGAAGCCGGCCTGGTCGAGGCCCGGCACCACCCCCCGGACCTCCAGGGCCGAGCTGGTCACCTCGAAGCCCCCACCCTCCTTGGGGTCGAGCGAGACGGTCGCGGTGACGTCGAGCCGCTCCGGCGGGTTCCCGCCCCGCCCCAGCGTCGCCGAGAACGCCATCGCGTAGCAGGCCGCGTGGCTGGCGGCCAGGAGCTCCTCGGGGCTCGTGCGGCCGTCCGGCCGCTCGACCCGCGACGCCCAGGTCACCGGGTACTTGCCGATCCCGCTGCTCGCGAACTCCAGCTCGCCGCTCCCCTCCGCGAGCGAACCCTCCCACAGAACGCGCGCCTGCCGTTCGGCGGTCGCCATCCTGGCTCCTTTCCAGTCGATGTTCGAGAAGAGCAAACCCTAGGACCCGCTCCTTGGCCAATTCGAGTCATGCGTTCCGAACTCGACGGCGAACGAGCGGGCGTCCGCCTCCAGGAAGCGCAGCAGCGCCTCGCCCTCCTCGGCCAGTTCGGCAGCCGCGGCCTCCGGGAGCGGCTCGAACGGCGCCAGACGGAGCGCGGCCCTGTCGCGCTTGCGCTCCACGGTCCATGTGCCGGCCACGAACCCGTCCCACAGGAACGTCGCTCGTACGCGGAGACCCGACCACGTCTGGAAGTCCGCCGCCGTGGCCGGCCCGAATGCCGCCAGGTAGCGGAGCACGAGCGCCTCCGGCGCGCGCCGTCCATCACCGGCTGCAGCGGCATCCGGAGCGCCGCGTAGTCCCTGGCGCTCGTCAGGTGCAGCGTGCCGCGCATCATCGTCGCACGGACCACCTCGCGGTCGTGGAGCGCATCGTGGAGGTCCTTGCGGGTGAACGCCTCCAGCCGCGTCCACAGCCCGACGAACGGCGGCTTCGCCTCCTGCGCCTGCGTACCCGCCAGCCGCTCCACCGCCTCGACGGCGGAGACCCGCTCCCGCGCCAGCAGCATCTGGCGCGCCAGCGTCGCGCGATTGAGCTGCCTGCGGCGCAGCGTGGGCGGTTGCACGCCGCCAGTCTGGCCCGCCCCAGCCCCTCGCGCCAATCGTCAGGCGATCACCGGCTCGTTGCGTCCCTCCAGGTAGTGCGTGATGCGGAGGCGGATCGAGGGGTGCATCGGCAGGGCCTCGATCTGGTCCGGCGTAAAGAACCCGACCTCGAGGGACTCGTCGGTCCGGTCGAGGACCCGCCCGCCGGTCACGTCGCACGCGAAGCAGATCGAGAACTGCTGGCGCACCTCGCCGTCGGCGTACTCGATCACGTGCCTGGGATTGGAATAGATGCCGATAACGCGCGTGGGCTCGACCTTCAATCCCGTCTCCTCCTCGACCTCGCGGACGACTGTCTCGGCGATGCTCGCGCCGATCTCCATCGCCCCGCCCGGGATCGGCCAGAGCTGGTTGTCGCTGCGACGGTGCAGCAGGATCCCCCGTTCGCGTCGACCACCACCGCGGACGCCCCCGGCACCAGCGAATTCGCCCGGGGCGAATCGGGCTCGTCCTCATGATCGATGCGGGTCATCGCGTCTGTCCCCATTGAGACCGGGTCCCCATGTCCCGACGATGCCGCCCCCCGTCAGGGCGCCGCAACCACAGCGAGCCGAATTCGAAGTCCATCCCGGCCACATTGGCCAGGTCGGGAACGCGATGCTTCGCCTCCCCTGAATGCGGTTGGAAGGCACCACCGGTCGAGAAAATCGGTGGCGTTCGTCGCTTGGAGCATGCTTGAGTGCCCCGCATGACTGGGTTCGATGATCCCGAGTTCTTCGGTGAGCGCTGGGCGGATGTCTATGACCAGGGTCGGCCCCTGGATCCGGCGCCCGCGGTGGAGTTCCTCGCCGAGCTGGCGGGCGGCGGGCGCGTCCTGGAACTGGCGATCGGGACCGGCCGGGTCGGGCTGCCCCTGGCCTCCCGGGGGATCACCGTCGAGGGCATCGAGGCCTCGGAGGCGATGGTTGCCCGGCTCCGCGCCAAACCCGGTGGTGAGCAGATCCCGGTGAGCATCGGTGACATGGCCGACGTGCCGGCAACGGGGCCGTTCCGGCTCGTGTACCTCGTCTACAACACGATCTTCAACCTGATCAGCCCGGAGCGGCAGACGGATTGCTTCCGCAACGTCACCCGCGTCCTCGAGCCGGACGGTGCGTTCGTCATCGAATGCTTCGTCCCCGACCCGTCCAAGTTCGACAGGGGCCAGCGAGTCGAGGCGCTCTCGGTGACCGAAGACTCCGCCACCATCGAGGTCTCCCGCCACGACGCCGCCGCCCAGCGCTACAACAAACAGACAATCAGGTTCAGCCATGAGGGCATCCGCCTGCTGCCCGTCGCCCTGCGCTACAGCTGGCCAAGCGAGCTCGACCTGATGGCCCGCCTCGCTGGCCTTCGCCTCCGCGAGCGCTACGCCGACTGGGACCGCCGCCCCTTCGGCTCCACCAGCACCAGCCACATCTCCGTCTACCGCCCAGCCTGAGCGGCTGCGCCCACTTCCTCCGGTGGGACCTCCACCGGCTCCTGGAGCAAGCCGGACTCCCCTGCCCGGCGCCTTGTGAGCTCGCGGCAGCGCGGCAACGCTGCTGCTCGGGCATACTCAGGTCGGGATCACGTTGGGCTTGCACTCGCACGTAACCGCTACGATGCGGCGCGACGCCGTGCACGCGTTCGAAGCGGTGTCAGGCAGTATCAAACGTAGTAAACAGCGCTCCGAGCAGGTCGAGGAGCCACACAGCAGCAGCCAGCGCCCGTAGCTCAGTGGAGAGAGCGGCGGACTTCTAATCC
>WNFY01002128.1_pt1 | contig 22977 bp, 20 predicted proteins | sample 5400091 | NCBI WGS metagenome assembly WNFY01 (sample SAMN13153364, study PRJNA577476) | soil metagenome | isolation source: 60 cm soil or saprolite under grassland replicate 1 | place: USA:California | collected 2016-06-15 | reverse complement strand
TCATGAGCCTGGCCAATAGCATAGGAAAGAAGTTTTTCATCTTTTTCACTGAACTCAAGCGCCACAGCGATTTTTTGGAATATTGGCACAGCGACTTTTTGCAGTCGGCTGGCTTCAGCGTGAACTTCCGGTATATCACGACGTTTCTTCGTCATTAGTGGATAAACAAATGAAATGATCAGTAAAGCTACAAACAACAATCCGCCGGTAATAATAATTGCTTTCCAAAGAATATTTTCCGAACCCATAAAATATCCTGATGCCTGCTCAACCACCATTCGGATATTTAAGTAAACAAGAATAGAGGTCACAATCCATGCCGCCAACTTTGTTAATGGCTTAATAGCATATGCACCCATGGTTTTCTTATCACTTACAAAATGAATCAGCGGAATAATAGCAAACCCTAACTGAAGACTTAGAATAACCTGGCTCAGGATGAGGAGGCTGTCAATGTTTTTTTCTCCATTAATAAGAATAACAATTACCGCAGGTGTAATAGCAATGAGTCTTGTCATCAATCTCCTGATCCATGGATTAATACGCAGGTGCAGATATCCTTCCATTACAATTTGTCCTGCAAGAGTACCCGTGATGGTTGAACTCTGCCCTGCGGCTATCAAGGCAACTGCAAATAATGTTGGCGCCAGCCTGGTGCCTAAAAAGTCGCTGAGCAATTCATAAGCTGTTTTAATTTCCGCCACATCAGTTCTTCCTCTGAAAAAGAAAACCGAAGCTGCTAATATGAGTATGGCGGCATTTACAAAAAAAGCAAGGTTCAATGCAATAGTGCTGTCGATCAAATTCAGTTTCAATGCACGCTTAATTCCGGTGCGATCTTTTTTAAATTTTCTTGTTTGAACCAATGCGGAATGCAAATACAAATTATGCGGCATTACAGTAGCTCCGATAATTCCGATGGCGATGTATAAGGCTTCATTGCCGGGAATATGGGGCGTGAAACCTTTAACCACCTGGCCCAGATCCGGTTTGGCTAAAATTATTTCTATCAGGAAAGAAACTCCAATTACTCCAATTAAACCTACAATGAATGCTTCCATTTTACGGATGCCCAATCTCTGGAGCAATAGAAATAAAAAAGTATCAAACACAGTGATCAGCACAGCATAAAGCAATGGAATTCCTGTAAGCAGTTGAATACCGATTGCCATTCCTAATACCTCGGCAAGATCGCAGGCGGCAATGGCTACTTCTGCCAGCAGATATAAAACAAGGTTGATGTATTTAGGATACGTTTCCCTGTTTGCCTGTGCCAGGTCTCTGCCTCTGACAATGCCAAGACGTGCCGAAAGGCTTTGAAGCAGGAGCGCCATCAGGTTACTCATTAATAAAACCCAGATCAACGAGTAGCCGAATTTGCTGCCACCTGCAAGATCTGTAGCCCAATTGCCCGGGTCCATATAACCAACACTCACCAGATAAGCGGGTCCAAAAAAAGAAAAAATTCTTTTCCACAGAGGTTTTGATATCAAAGTGGTATCAACGCTTTCATGAACTTCACTCAGCGAATGTGTGTGACCGTTTTTCATAGTGTTACAAAAATGTTTTTCGCCAACTGTTCACTGATGGAGAAAGCGGGTTGTTGTCTCAATTTGATTTCAATGGAATGATCAAAGCTGAATTTTCTTTTTACTTCGAGCTTTGTACCGATGGTGATTTTTTTATGATGTAAAAGCTCCAACATTTCCTCGGATTGATTAATAACACGGCAAACCTCTGCTGGCTTATTCACTGGCAATTCACACAGAGTTAGCTGCTGATTATTTTCCATTTTACCAAGGCTATCGGGAATAGGATCACCATGAGGATCAAATTTTGGATAGCCAAGATATTCATCCAGCTTATCGATTAGCTTTTTACTGCTTACGTGTTCAAGGTCTTCAGCCACCACATGCACTTCATCCCATTTAAATTTTAATTTTTGTGCCAAAAAAAACTCCCAGAGCCTATGGCGCCTGACGATATCCAATGCGACCTTTTTTCCCTCATTACTTAATCTAAAACCCTGATAGGGCTGATAATGGAGTAATTTTTTTGCTTTTAATTTTTTCATCATGTCGGTAACCGAAGCGGGTTTTGTATTCAATTTTTCCGCCAGGGCATTGGTCGTTACGGTGGTTTGGCCGCCTTGCAAATGAAAAATGGCTTTGATATAGTTCTCCTCACTGGTAGAATAATTCAACATGTCTAAAATAAATTTTAGACAAATCTAAAAAATAAAAATCAATAACAAAAATTTCAGAAGAATTTTTAAAAGAAGAGGGATGTTCCAAAAAGGCTTGCGTGAACGCCGGAATTTGGAATGAATAAAAAAGAAAGAAGTAATTTCGGTCCTCATTTGGAAAAAATATATGAAAGGAAAGTGGCTTATTGTGTTTTCTCTCTTTATCCTATGTGCCTGTAAGCATAAAAAGAAAGTTTCATTATCAGGAGAAGACCCCGTCGACGTTGCAGATTTTATTGAATTCTTTGAACCCGTAAGTCTTCCCTATCAAATCGCGGATACCTCTGTTTCTAAAAAAAGAAGTGATACACTGCTGATAAGTTATAAAGTTTTTACACAGTTGATCCCCGATACTGTATTAACCAGGACCTTTGGAAAAAATGTAAAGCCAAGGATATACCCGATAGGTCGTGTATCCGCATCCGACCAGGGAAATTATCTTTTTGTAAAAGCAATGTCACCGGATCGTAAAGCTGCATTAGTGATATGCTTTGATAAGAAAAATAATTTTTTAACCGCAATGCCGGTATTAGTGCTGGATGCTAGCCCCGCCACTCAACAATTTTTTAATATTGACAAAAAATACACCCTCTCAAAAAGTATAACAAGAAAAAATCGGGATGGAACAATCAGTGAAGGGAAGAACGTGTATGTTCTGAATGCTCCCGCCAAATCCTTCTTGCTGATAATGACGGATGCATTGGATGAAAAAACTGTTGAGTTGATAAATCCTATTGATTCCTTTTCCAGAAAAAGTAAATATGCCGGTGACTATGTGAAAGATAAAGTGAACTTGATTTCCATCAGAGACAATAAAAAACCCGACAGGGTAACTTTCTTTGTACATTTTGAAAAGAAAAACAATTGTTCCGGCGAATTAAAAGGGGAGGCGCGGTTTACATCTCCGAATACTGCTGTGTATCGTTCAGCCGGCGATCCTTGTGTGTTGCAGTTTAGCTTTACCTCTTCGTCTGCTACAATGAATGAAATAGAAGGTTGCGGATCTCACCGGGGTGTTGATTGCTTATTTGAGGGAACGTATCCTAAAAAGCGAGAACCTAAAAAGAAAGAATCAAAAAAGAAGGTTTCAAAGAAATAATTTTATATCGATTTAATTGCTTCGTGATATTTGCAAATCAACTTTTCCACTTGCTATGTGAATAATACATGACCGATTAATTTTTTGCCTGTATATTCGCAAACGTTGTGTAAAATTCACACTATGAGTTTTAAAAATTACAAACTACCGTATCCTGTTGACGAACATTATTCAAAGCGGGCGGCTTACTTTTCTATGGAGTATGCCATACATCAGCCATTAAAAATTTATAGCGGCGGTTTGGGATTTTTGTCAGGCTCACACCTGCGCAGTGCGTATGAGTTGAAACAAAATTTGATTGGTATCGGTATCTTATGGAAGTATGGTTACTACGATCAGGCCCGCAACCAAGATCAAACACTGCAGGTAACGTGGATGGAGAAACAATATAGTTTTTTAGAAGACACAGGAATTAAATACCAGATCACAGTACATGAGCACCCTGTTTGGGTAAAAGTGTTTTATCTAAATCCTGAAACTTTTAATACGGCTCCATTATTTTTAATGACTACTGATATCCCGGAGAACGACTATGTTTCACAAACTATAACACACCGCCTATACGATGCAAACGTTGCAACCAAAGTGGCACAATTTATTTTATTAGGTGTTGGCGGTGCCAAATTGCTTGACGAAATAGGATTTAACCCAGAGGTATATCATTTAAATGAGGCGCATGGTTTATCGGCTGCATTTTATCTATACAAAAAGTTTAACCAGGATATTAAAGAAGTTAGAAAGCGATTGGTATTTACCACGCACACTCCGGAAGAAGTGTTGATGAAGTGAAAAAACTTACCGGCAATCCTGATGAAATGTTCAACCACTCATTGGCAGCCTTGCGATTTGCAAGATTGGCGAATGGGGTATCGCAGTTGCACGGCAAGGTATCAAGAGCTTTATGGAGCAAGTATGATAATATTTGCAATATTATTTCGATTACGAATGCGCAAAACTGGAAATACTGGGCCGATGAGCAGTTGTACCGATTTATGGAAGAAAATACCAATTGGGTATTTGATGAAAGAAAAAGATTTTTAAAAAAGAGAACATTCGAAATCGTTGCCGATCAAACAGGTAAACTTTTTGACACGAGCATTTTTACCATTGTGTGGGCCAGGCGTTTTGCAGGTTATAAACGGGCAAGCTTAATTACAGCCGATGATGAACATTTTGAGGCACTGATCCACAATAAGAAATACCCGATACAGATCATTTGGGCGGGTAAACCTTACCCCGTTGATTATCCTGCTATAACCGAATTCAATAGTCTTGTTCACCTCAGTCGCAAGTATAAAAATGTGTCGGTATTGATAGGATATGAATTGATGCTTTCAAGGCGTTTAAAACAAGGCGCTGACTGCTGGTTGAATAATCCCAGGGTGCCTCGCGAGGCCTCAGGAACAAGTGGCATGACAGCGGCAATGAATGGTGCTGTAAATTTTTCAACTGATGACGGGTGGATACCGGAATTTATCAATAATGGTAAAAATGGTTTTGTCGTTCCGAAAGCTGATTATTTAAACATGAGTGTGCATGAACAGGATGATTATGATTTGAACTGCCTCTACGAGATTTTAAACAACCAGATACTACCTCTCTACTATGACAATCATGATGGCTGGCGTGAGATAATCAAAGCCGGTATGCGGGACGTGAGAACTCAATTCGACAGTAACCGCATGGCTCGTGAGTATTATGAGCTGCTGTATAAATCGTGATTCCACAAGATTTGTGATGGCGATATTGTTCTCATTTTAATACTTATCAGAGTTATTAAACACCCGTGAGCAAATCGATCTTATCTTTATTTGCAGTTGTAATTTTTTCGACGCTTGCACTCGCTCAAAATGACGCCTGCCTATAATCCCCAGAAGATTTTGAAAAGTTGGTCAGTTATTTCAACTCTTTGCGAGAATGGCTATCATTTCTTCATTTAGTGAACTGGCTGAGTAGAAGCCCGCCAGTTTTTTTATTACATTTTCAACCAGCGCGTCGGGACAAGAAGCGCCGCTGGTAAGCAAAACCTTCAGGGGTTCCTTTGCCGGTAAATAATTAGTTGTCAGAATTTCTTTTTTTTCATGGAGATTGAAATGAAGTATTTCTCTTGAAGAAAGAATTTTTTCTTCATTATTGATAAAATAAGTAGGAAGCCGCTCTTCACAAAGTTCAACAAGATGGGAAGTATTGGATGAATTGTAACCGCCAACTACAATTGCAAGATGAGCTTCCGTTTCAAGCATACTGATTACAGCGCTTTGATTGTCATAGGTAGCGTAGCAGAGTGTATCACGGGTATCGGCAAAACGATCTCCAATGTTTTCATTTGTTAACTCGTATTTCGTCAACATAGTTTCTTTCAAATAGTCTGCGATCGCCTGCGTATCTGAAGCAAGCATAGTAGTTTGATTTACTACCCCGATTCTTTGCAGGTCTTTTTCAACATTAAAATTTTTGGAATATTGTCCTTTGAATTCCTCGTAAAAAAAGGGCGGAGGCTTTTCACCAGTAATATATTTTGCTAATTCTTTTGCTTGCTGAAGATCTTTTACAACTACCGCGGGAGAATTTACAGAGGCGTGTGAAAAGGTCGCTCTTGTTTCTTCATGGTTGGGCTTGCCATGTATGACCACGGTGTAGTTCTGCTTCGCGATGACTTCAGATCTGTTCCAGACTTTTTCTACGAAGGGGCATGTCGTGTTATATTTCTCGGCCTGAATTCCTCTTTCATGTAACTTTTTTTCAATTTCCAGGGTTGTTCCAAATGCCGGTATCAAGACAATATCTTCACGATTTAATTCATCAAATGGAATTAATGTATTGCCACTGGTATCCTGCAGAAACTTTACTCCGCTTGCCAGCAGATCGGCGTTCACCTGCGGATTATGAATCATTTCGCTTAATAGAAAGATTCTTTTCCCGGGATTTTCTTTTACAGTTCCAAAAGCAATTTCAATGGCATTTTCAACTCCATAGCAAAACCCAAAATGGCGGGCAAGGTAAATTTGCAAAGGGCCAAGATCAAGCAGCGTGGGAGTAAAGTCCCTGGCTGCCGGCGAGGCAGGCTTCTTCATCCTATCGGCCTCTTTCCGCTTTTTTTTAATTGCAGAAATTAATGGGCTGCGATAAATTATAGGAACTTCAAACTGCTTCATGACCCAGGATTTCCGGACAACTTTTACTTATGAAATATTAAATCGCAAGTTAGTAAATACATAACCGCTAAAAGCCTGATCATGTTAAAACTAATTTTCCCGGGATTGTTCAAGTGCTTATTTTCACAAAAATTGAAATGAATTTCCTTGTCAATTTGGTTTCGTCATTTATAATCAGATGTAAAGGCAGGTGTAATGAAAATCATCTATGAGCTACGATTTTAAACCGCTGGATTGGACACATAACGCAAACATATACGAAGTAAATCTCCGTCAGTATACAAAAGAGGGAAGCTTTAAAGCCTTTAGCAAAGAACTCCCACGGTTAAAAGACATGGGTGTAAAAGTGCTTTGGTTCATGCCCATTACTCCCATTGCGCAAAAAAATAAAAAAGGTGTACTGGGTAGTTACTATGCCGCCTCAGACTACGTTTCTGTGAATTCTGAATTTGGAACACTCGACGACTTTAGAATTCTTGTAAAAGAAGCACATGCGCAGGGTTTCAAAGTAATTATTGATTGGGTTGCTAATCACACAGGCTGGGATCATAAATGGACAAAGGAACATCCGGAGTATTATGAGAAAGATAATACTACTGGCAATTTCAAAATTGCATCAGGCATGGATGACATTATTGAGCTCGATTTTCATAATCCAGAATTGGTACGAGCTATGATCGACGCTATGAGGTTTTGGGTGAATGAATGTGACATTGATGGCTTTCGGTGTGATCTTGCTTTTTGGGTAGAACTTGATTTCTGGCAGAAGGCAAGAAAAGAATTGGAAGGAATCAAATCTTTATTCTGGCTTGGGGAATTGGATCCAATCGAACACCCTGAATATATGGGCACATTTGATGCGGCCTATACCTGGACATGGATGCACAAAACAGAAGATTTTTATAAGAAACACCTTCCCCTTAATAGCCTCGACACCGTGTTAAATGAATATGAGGCTATTGGCGATACATCTATGCGAGTATGGTTCACCAGTAACCATGATGAAAATAGCTGGAATGGCAGTGAATATGAAAAATACGGTGATATGACAAAACCCCTTGCTGTTTTGAGTTGTACCTGGAACGGAATTCCTTTGATGTATAGCGGCCAGGAATTGCCAAATCTGAAACGGCTGAAATTTTTTGAAAAAGATGAAATTAACTGGACGGGGAAAAATGAATTACATGATTTTTATAAAACCTTACTCAATTTACATACAAACAGATCCGCGTTGCGTGCTGGCGATCCTGAGTCCGAGACAATAAGAGTTAAGACAAGCAATGATGAGCATGTGTTTGCTTACTTAAGAAAAAATGGCCATGATGAAATTTTGGTTGTTTTAAATCTTTCAAGTATGGGCCTTGGATTTTCCATTAATGACATCACTGGAAAATTTAAAGAAATCTTTTCAGGTTTAGAAAAGGATTTTTCAGCTGATAGAAATTTTGGAATGAGAGCCTGGGAATTTTTATTGTTGGAGAAATTACAATAGGAAATTCAGTGGAACAGAATACAGAATCCCAAAGAGCCACTGGTTACGATGCCAATCGCAAGCGTCGGCATCTAGCGATTGACAGGGTAAGTTGGCGTGGCTAAATAATAAAAAACCGTCCCGATAGTCGGGACGGCTTATATCAGCGTAACCGCAATATTTATTCACTGTTCAGGTTGAGCGGGTATGTGTACATGTCAGAACCAGGATACATTCCTTCCACTTTCACAGTTCCCCTTGCATTTATTAAAGCCTTTCCTAACTCTTCCACATTTTTAATATCAACGCCATTTACACTCGTAATGATGAAACCTTCTTCCATTCTTGTCTTACTTATCGCGCCGCCTTTCTTAATCGTCTTTACAACTACTCCGCCCTCGATCCCATATTGTTCAGCTTTTTTGGAATCCAAATTTTCGAGATCCGCGCCCAGTTGCTCTTCTACACTCGCAGCGACTACAGCTTCGTAATTGCCCGGAGATTTTTTCAAAACAACAGCGGTTGTAAATTCTGAACCTTTGCGTTTGTACGTAACCTGCACTTTATCGCCTGGTTTATAGTTTGCCAATGCAGAACTCATTTCCAGGCCACTTAATACTTCCGCGCCGTTTATTTTAGTGATAACATCACCCCTTTTAATACCGGCAGTTTGTGCTGCACCATCAGGAGCTACGGCTGAAACATATACACCGTCATTATCTTTAATTCCCAGTTGCTTCATTTGGTCTTCGCTTAACTCCTGTGTTGGGTAGCTAACACCGAGATATCCTCTTTGCACATTTCCATACTGTATAATATCATTCACAACTTTTTTAACGAGATTTACTGGTATAGCAAAAGAATATCCTGCATATGTTCCCGAAGGTGCAAGGATTGCCGAGTTGATACCCAGGAGCTGACCATTTGTGTTCACCAATGCTCCACCGCTATTACCCTGGTTTACTGCAGCGTCAGTTTGAATAAATGATTCAACCGGGGATTGTCCCTGGCGGCTGTTAATGCCAATGGTTCTTCCTTTTGCGCTCACAATACCTGCCGTCACTGTAGTTTCAAGAGAAAGAGGATAACCCACTGCCAATACCCACTGGCCCAATTGCACATCATCAGAATTGCCATAGAGCATAAAGGGTAAATTAGTTCCATCAATTTTTAAAACGGCAAGGTCAAAATTTGGATCGTAACCAATCACCTTTGCCTTGTAAGTTTTTTTATTATGAAGAGTCACGTTAATCTCGGACGCAATACCGCTTTGGCCATCAGAAATAACGTGATTGTTTGTAACAATATAACCATCCTCGCTGATGATTACACCGCTACCAGAGGCTCTTTGCTCCGGCATAATGCTTGGGCCAAAGTCGAAGAATTGATTGAACCAATCATCGAGACCGTTACCACGGCTGCGCGGCAATTCATTACTTATTTTTTTGGCCGGAATTTTTGTCTTGATATGCACAACTGCCTGTACTGAAGAGTTGGCAGCTTTTGAAAAATCGACAGGTTCGCCTGACGTGTTTTTATCAAAAAAGCCGGCATAGTTTACTGGTAAACCGCCTTGTGTTTGCACAAATGCAGTTTGCTGATGTGTGAATTTATTATAGCCCCACACACTGGCTAAGGCTGATCCTGCGCTTATGGAAACGATCAGCAGTAATTGTTTCAACTTCATGGCGTATTAGAATTTTTAGTTTTTTGAATAATATCTATCAGGCAAAGTTTATGCCTTGACTTCAAAAGTAACAAAGGATGAAAGCAGTTAACACACCGTTGATTTAGTTTAACAAGAAATTTACTAAGGGCTTCGTACTTCATGCACTTACAAAAGTAAAAACAAATAATCATAAATGAAATGGTTAAGTTTTAAACGGAATGTAAAAAAGCCATCGTATCTATCTTATCGGCGTAATCAAACAACCCCGGAGCTTGAGCTTGTCCAAAAGGAATATGATCATGCTCCATAATACATTGGATATCCTGATTGTCATATAGAGATGACAATAACCGGGCTTTGTTGTCGTAGTATTCGTAATTCAACTGGCTAATAGGGGAAAAAATTGAGGCATCTTCAATCAATAGAACTGAGCCATTGGTCATGTAGAACTTATTGTTCAAGATGTGAATAGCGAGATTGTAGTCATAATTGTTTTTGTATTTATGGTGGTCTGCCACGTAATTATATTTTTCAAAAGCAGTAAGCAAAGACTCAAAATTATACTCTGCAGGCACATAAATTTTTGTTACGTTTCGACACCCTAACCCAAAGAACTGATAAACATCATCGGCTAATTTCACCAACTCAGCCGGAGGTTCAGTACCATTTAGAACGGCAACGGAAGTTTTATTCCGGCGAATAATGTGTGGGTAATTTGCAAAATAATATTCAAAATACCGGGAAGTATTGTTGCTTCCAGTTGCAATGTAGGCGTCACAGCCCTTGAGCATGTCGGAAAAACTAACCCACTTAGCTATTTTAGGCTCCCAATTGATCAATATCCCGACGAGGTGGTTTATTAAAGCCTTGTCCTTTGATGATGGTTTTATTATGGCCTTATGACCGCTGACAAGAACAGATAAAAAATCATGAAATCCGACAAGAGGAATATTGCCAGCCATTACAATACCGACGCTTAGAGGCGCAAGCTTTGAATCCGCGTAACGATCGGCATGAAAGTTATAGTGAGCGGTCCACTCGGTAAGCTTATTATTCTTTAAAAAGTTTTCAGCTATATTTTTTATGGCGAGCTCAACAAATTCGGGAATAAACCAGGCATTTTCCAAATACGCTTTTTGTTTTGCTTCTATCCATAAGGTTTCGTCGCCAAGCATGTAGACTCCCAACCTGCTCAATAAATCAATTCTATGTTTCAAAATCATTTGTAAAAGAATTATATGATTTTATATTTGCAGCAAATAAAAAAATCTAATCGTATTTTCGAGATTTCAAAATTAAACCTATGGCAATCAAGATAACAGAAGAATGTATCAATTGTGGCGCCTGCGAACCAGAGTGTCCGAATAATGCAATTTATGAGGGAGGCGTAGAGTGGGCTGTCGCGGATGGCACTACTGTTAAAGGCTCCTATACTTTAATGGACGGAACAGCCATAGATGCTGAACAAAAGAATGCTCCCATTGCCACAGATATCTACTATATCGTTCCGAATAAGTGTACCGAATGCCAGGGTTTTCATGAAGAGCCGCAGTGTGCTGCCGTTTGTCCCGTTGATTGTTGTGTGCCTGATGAAATGTACCGGGAGACGGTTGATGAATTAATGGCTAAAAAAGGAAGACTACACATATAAGATCAAGATTGTGGAAAAAAATCAGGGTTATTTTTCGACTTACCGGTGATTTTTTTCTAACTTAACATTTCAAACAAACGCAGTTTACAACTGCCAAAGAGTGACGGGTGATATTTCCCGTCGTAAAAAGGTGAAGGCAAATGCATCCTTCACCTTTCTTATTTGCTGTTTCTAACAGAATTTTATTTCCACCAAAGCAATTTTTCCTCAATATTTGCGCTGTAATTTCAATCCATGAAAAAAAATATTGCCCTTGTTACCGGTGGTTTTTCTGGTGAAGCTGTGATTTCTTACCAAAGCGCCGTAACTATTGACAATAATCTCGATCGTGAAAAATTCAATGTATATAAAATTGATGTCAGACCAGAAGGGTGGTTTTATGAATTGGGAACTACTGGGACAACAGAGATAGACAAAAATGATTTTTCGTTACAATTAGGGAGTCAGAAGATAAAATTTGATGCCGTCTTTATTGGCATGCATGGTACTCCAGGCGAAGATGGAAAACTTCAAGGTTATTTTGACACATTGAATATTCCCTATACATCTTGCAATTCTGCTGTTTCGGCACTTACCTTTAATAAGCGTTTTACCATTGCTGTGGCCGCTTTCTCCGGTATTTCTGTTGCAAAATCAGAAGTGTTGATAAGAGATCATTTTGAAAACCCGGATGAGGTTGCTGCCAAATTAAGATTTCCGGTTTTTGTAAAACCAAATAATGGCGGTTCAAGTATTGGCATGTCAAAGGTTAACCGGCCGTCTGATGAATTTGGTATGGCAGTTGAAAAAGCATTTAAAGAAGATGACCAGGTTTTAATAGAAGAATTCATTGAAGGAAGAGAACTTACTGTAGGTGTGTTTAAATCAGGGGGCAAGATTATTGTTCTTCCGATCACTGAAGTGATCAGTCAAAAAGATTTCTTTGATTATGAGGCTAAATATGAAGGGGCATCTACTGAAGTGACTCCTGCAGAAATAGATGAAGTAGTGGCAGACAAAATTCGTGACGCCGCTGCTAAAATTTACCGGGTATTTAATTGCCGCGGGGTAGTAAGAATAGATTTTATTTATAACGAAGCAACAAGACAACCCTTTATGCTGGAAATAAATACTATACCGGGGCAGAGCGAGGCCAGCATAGTGCCACAGCAGGTTCGGGCGATGGGATGGAGCCTGAAAGAATTTTATACCAAATTGATTGAGGAGGCTTTAATCAGTTAACGTCAATTCTAAGCATGCTGAAATACATCACACATCGCCCGTTATGGGTAAATATAGTAACAGCCATTGCGCTGGGTTTTGCGGTTTTTGTTTTGTTTATTCTTTCATTGAATTTTTTAACTCATCATGGACGTTCGCGCACAGTGCCACTGGTTGTTGGTAAAACTTTTGACGAAGCGGAAAAGATTTTAAATAAAGAGGGGTTTGATATCGTGATACAGGACTCAGTTTATGTTGATACACTCCCGCCATCAGCAGTTATCAAGCAGGTGCCCGAAAGTGACGCAGTGGTGAAAGTAAACCGCACAGTGTATTTGACCCTTAATCGTGCTGGTGCTCCAATGATAGATATGCCAAATCTTATTGGCTATAGTTTTCGCAATGCTGAAATGAATTTATCGAGCGTAGGCTTAAGGGTTGGTGATACAATTTACAAGGCTGACTTTGCAAAAAATTCAGTTCTTGATCAGTTATATAATGGGCAACGTATTGCGCCGGGCACAAAAATTCGAATGGGCTCTGCTGTTGGATTGATTCTGGGAACTGGTGTGGGAGAAATGGTGTATAGTGTTCCTAATTTGATAAGCATGACTTATGGGGAAGCGAAAGCAAAGGTTGAGCCCAATGGCATCAATTTGCTGGTGTTATATGCACCTGGAGTTACAGATACCTTAAATGCATACATCGTCGACCAACAGCCAAAACGCTATGACGAAGAAGGACAACTTTTAAAAATCCGTACCGGGCAATTCATAAATATAAAACTGGCGGTAGAAAAACCGACTACCGGTGACAGCACCACGAATAATCAAATACCTCAATAAATTTTTTATGGAGAATATTACGGTAGAAGAAGTAAAAAAAAGGATGGATGCTGGTGAAGAACTGCATCTGGTGGATGTAAGAGAGCCGTATGAAAATGCAGACTTCAATATTGGTGGTACTCTATTGCCATTGGGTATGATTCAAACAATGCAGATAGATGAAATAGAGGATTTGAAAGATAAGGAAGTGATATTCTATTGCCGCAGCGGTAACAGAAGCGGGCAAGCGGCAATGTTTCTTGATATGGTTGGTTTTGAGAATACTAAAAATCTTGTCGGAGGCCTGCTTGCGTGGCAAGAAAAGTTTGGAAAAACGAAGTAGAGTCCAACTTTATGGCATCCCCTTTTTAGAATTTTAATGCAACTGCCAGCATAAAGTTTGTTCCGGCCATTGGAAAATAATAATTGTTTACACTTAATTCTCCCCCATAAATATAGTTGTATGTATATCCATTGGGTTCGTACTTTTTGTTGAAGACGTTATTTACCTGAAAAATAATATTCGCTTCTTTTAAAAAATCTTTGTGAAAAGTATAGATAGCTCTTGCGTCCTGCACATAATAGGGGTTTAGTTTTCTTCTCTCATTTTTTGTGTTATCCAGATATTGTTTACTGACGTACTTACTTAAAAGGCTCAACTCTAAATTTTTAACCGGCAAAAAACTTAAAGTAGCAGCGCCAATTACGTTGGGCGATAAAGCAATATCGGTAGAAGAAAACTGATTTAATTTCTGTCCGCCATTATCATAATCATCAACATACTCAGTAAAATGTTGAATTTTATTGCCACTCAATGTAAGATTAATGGCTGTTTTAAACCAATGTACCGGTTGTACAGTCGCTTGCAATTCCACACCTATCCTATAGCTGTCCGGAATATTTGTTCTTGTGTAGGCACCTACATCATTGATCTTTCCGGTCAATACCAGCTGGTCTTTATATTTCATATAATAGAAACCGGCTTCCCAGTTGTAATTTGGTTTCCTCCTTTCCATTCCTATCTCCACATCATTTAGTTGCTCAGGCTTTGGTTGCTGATTTTTTCCAGCTTCGAAATCATCACGGTTAGGTTCTTTGTGTGCAATGCTATACGACAAATAACCATTCCAACCTTTATAATTGTAGCTGATGCCAAATTTTGGATTAAAGAAATCGTAGTTGTTTTTAATAACAAGGTCGGGATTGTCGGGAAATCCATCAATGTTGTAGTTCACATGCCGGTATTGTAAATCTACATAACCGTTCCATTCATCTGAAAACTTTTGAAGCAGCTTAGCATAACTATTGAAATCGGTCTTCAACGCATCCAGATCATACCATTTGTTTGGGCCCGTTAAACCATGTTCTGCCCAGATAAGTTTTCCATAATGATTGCCCTCGTAACGAGTATATGCGCCGCCAAAAGTGAATTCGGTTTTTGCATTATGATATTGCAACGAAAAAATATTTCCATAAAAATTATTATTAAGCCATAATTGTCTGATGAAATCGGAAGTAAAAAATGTGTCCGTTCCATTCACCGGAAAAGGAAGATGATAGGCATCATAAGACTGATCAGCCCTGTATTCTTCATAATAACCTTTGCCCTTTGTAAAAAATATTGCTGTATTAAAAGACATACCGGGATTAAAGTGATGTGTATAAAATAACTGGTAATGATCTTGCCAGTAATTATCGGTTTCATTATCATAAGGCTCGCCCGGTTTTTCGGTGCCGGCATAATTTATTCTGCGATTACCTGCGTTCAAATCTGCTTCAGAAATTCCATACCAGGCCTGGTAGGTTTTTTCGTAGCCTTTAAAAATGTTGAAACGGAGAATATCAGTTTTTCCAATAAACGCTGTAGAAAAATAAAATGATCGAAGTTTTGAAAAAGCTCTGTCAATATAGCCATCGCTTGAAATGCTTGATAAGCGAACATCAGCAGTAAAATGTCCACCAATTAAACCGCTTCCTGCTTTCATGGTATTTTTCCATGTATTGAAAGAGCCATAGCTATTATTTAATTCAGCATAGGATTTCTGAATTACTTCATTTGTGCTAAAATTTATTGTTGCTCCAAAAGCACCTGCGCCATTCGATGAACTTCCGACACCTCGTTGTATTTGGATGCTGCTTACGGATGAAGCAAAATCTGGAAGATCGACAAAAAAAGTACCCTGGCTTTCAGCATCGTTGTAGGGAATTCCGTTCAGAGTAACATTAACGCGTGTTGCGTCGGTACCGCGAATGCGTATGCCTGTGTAGCCCACACCTGTGCCTGCATCTGAATTGATAACTACCGAAGGAGTTTGATTTAAAAGAAAAGGAAGATCCTGCCCCAGGTTTTGTTTTTCGATTTCCTTTTTTGAAATATTGGTTTTAGTGACCGGTGCACGTTCACCAGCCCTCACAGCTTTTACTTCTACAGGAGATAACGTGTAGAAGCTGTCTTGCTCAGCAGCCTTTTGCTGGCTATAGGCGGAAAAAATATAAAGAATAAAACCGGTTAAAAAAGCAATCCTCTTCATTTTTTTAATTTTTTAAGGTTAAAAGAATGAGAGGGAAATGCGGGGGAGAAAAGGGAGTAATTGATGGTCACCTTCCTTCGCAGGCATTACCCTGATCAGGTTCTGCGGGTATGATCTCAGTCCCGCTGTAACGCGGAACACCCCGGGAACTTTACAGCTCAAAATTAAGGGAGAAAGTTCGAAAGGGCTGTAACTTTTCTACCACCATCTTCGTACTACTGCAAATTCAACTATTATGAAGAAAATCTTTGCCGCTATTTTGTTGACTGCGTTTGCTCTCACCGGGATTGCTCAAAAAACTATTAATGACTCCAATGCCGAAAAACGCGCAGTCTCAGGGTATCATGGAGTTGCCGTTTCGGGCAGCATTGAATTATTTTTAACACAGGCTAATGAAGAAAGCGTTGCCATAAGCGCTGATGATCCTAAGCAACTTGATAAAATCATAACCGAGGTTAGAAGCGGCATTCTTCATATTTATCTTGAGAACAAAAACAAGATCAAAATTGATTGGAAACTAAATTCAAAAAAAATCAGGGCATATGTTTCTGTAAAGAATATCGATTACTTATCTTCTGCTGGGTCAGGCAATGTGCATATTGAGGGAGGCTTGAAAGCTGATAAATTAAAAATTGACATTTCAGGTTCGGGCAATATAAAGGGAAATCTTGCCATAAAAGATGATCTAACAGTGGGTCTGAGTGGTTCTGCTGATGCTGATTTTTCGGGGAATGCGGAAAAATCAGATTTCCACATTAGCGGATCAGGCAATATTGGAACCTATGATTTTGTGACAGATTTCTGTAAGATATCTATCAGCGGCTCAGGGAACGTAAGAACTACAGTAAACAAAGAATTATCTGCCCATATCAGTGGCTCAGGAGATGTTTTCATAAAAGGGGATGGCTTGATCAGAGATTATACCTCATCGGGCTCAGGGAAATTTAAAAGATTAAAATAATTTAAAAATCTAGATATGAAAAAGTTATTGCTAATTATTGCCGTTGTCACTTTTAATAGTCTCTTATATGCCCAGCACGTCGTCAATGATGCTAACGCAGAGAAAAGGAATGTAGCAGGTTTTCATGGTGTGAATGTGTCTGGTGGCATCGATCTTTATCTGAGCCAGGGGCAAGAAGCCGTAGCGGTAAGCGCTTCAGAGGCCAAATTCAGGGATAAAATAAAAACGGAAGTAAAGAACGGTATATTGAAAATCTGGTATGAATCAAATTCAAATCTTCATATTGAGCTGGGAAATAAAAAAATGAAAGCGTATGTCTCTTTCAAGAACCTTGACATGCTACAGGCGAGTGGCGGATCTGATATAAAAGTTGATGGAACCATTGCGGTATCCAAGCTATCCCTCGATATTTCCGGCGGTTCTGATTTTGAAGGCAAAGTAAATTTGAATGATTTGAAGGTAGACGCATCTGGAGGTTCTGATGTTCATGTTTCCGGGACTGCAAAAAATATCAACATTGATGCCAGCGGCGGCAGTGATTTCAAAGGTTATGAATTGACCACAGATAATTGTACTGTCGATGCTAGCGGCGGCAGTGATGTATATATCACCGTTAATGAAGAACTGAATGCAGAGTCCAGCGGTGGCAGCGATATATACTATAAAGGAAATGGCTTAATCCGGAATTTAAAAAGCAGCAGTTCTAACATCAAAAAAGTAACTAAATAGTCAATCCAATTTGAATGTATGAAAAAGCTATTTTTAATATTCGTTTCGTTTGTTTTTATCGCATCATCATTTTCCCAAAAGATCAATGATCCGAATGCCGAAATAAGGGAGGCAAAAGATTTTCATGCGATTTCTGTTTCCAATGCATTTGACGTGTTTATTTCACAAGGCAATGACGAAGCAGTTGCAGTAAGTGCATCCGAAGAAAAATATAAAAAAGATATTAAAGTGGAAGTAAAAGATGGCGTATTAAAAATATGGTTTGAAAAAGAAGGCAAATTCTGGAGAGGATGGAATGGTGATAAGATGAAACTGAAAGCCTACATTTCGTGTAAGCATATTGATAAACTGACCGCTTCCGGGGCCTGCGATATACGAGTGCAGGGAGTTATTAATGCTGAAGATTTGACGGTGAATCTCTCTGGCGCGAGCGATTTAAAAGAAGGAAAGATAAATGCAAAAAAATTAACCGCGGACATTAGCGGAGCGTCTACAATGAATATATCAGGCATGGCTACAGACCTACATATTGAAGCCAGCGGCGCCAGCGACTTCAAAGGATTTGATTTTGTTGTGGATTATTGTGATGCTCACGCCAGCGGTGCCAGCGATATTAATATTACCGTGAATAAGGAATTGTCAGCTCATGCAACGGGCGCCAGTGATGTACATTATAAAGGCAATGGTCTTATAAGAGATATTAAGACAAGTGGCGCCAGTAATGTTTCAAAACGATCATAACTAAGAAACAATAGACGAAAGCAGCTCCCAAATCGGGGGCTTTTTTATTTAAAACAATTCTTATGGTGTGGTATTTGTAAAACGATAAATAAACAAATAGTATGAATCAATCCTATCAGATGTGCATTGACGCCTGCCTTGAATGTGCGGCAACCTGTGACTATTGTGCTTCCTCGTGTTTGAAAGAACAGAATGTCAATGAAATGACAAGATGCATACAATTGGATATGGAATGTGCAGCCATTTGCAGAACGGCGGCCCAGTTGATGAGCCTTGAAAGCGAACACGCCAATGCTATTTGCCAGTTATGCGCAGATATTTGCAATGCATGTGGAGAAGAATGCAATAAGCATGATATGGATCATTGCAGGATATGCGCAGAAATTTGTTTTCATTGCGCCGAAGAATGTGCAAGCATGGCTGCAGCGTAATGTTAATTTTAATTTTTGTTTGGTTGATAACCGCTATCCGGTTACCTTTGCGCCTCATATCGCGAAGTAGAGCAGTGGTAGCTCGTCGGGCTCATAACCCGAAGGTCGGAAGTTCGAATCTTCCCTTCGCAACAAAAAAAGCCAAACCTGGGTTTGGCTTTTTTGTTTTCTGACAGTTGTAATTCAACTGGCGAGGGTTGATTACCTCTTCATTTCTTGTAGCTTGCAGCTTGATACATTTTTTTCATGAAGGTCGGTTTCGTCAACATTTTTGGTCGTCCCAATGCAGGGAAAAGCACTCTGCTTAATTTGTTAATGGGAGAAAAGTTGGCAATTATCTCTCCTAAAGCGCAAACAACGCGGCATCGAATTAAAGGAATTCTGACAGAAAAAGATTACCAAATTATTTTTTCCGATACGCCCGGCATAATTGAACCTAAATACAAGTTGCATGAAAAAATGATGCAGGCTGTAAAAAATTCTCTTGAAGACGCTGATGTATCCATGCTGCTTATAGATGTCAATGATGATTGGACAGCTTGTGATGAAATTTTTTCAGCATTGAGATTACAAACACCTTCCATTGTTGTGATTAATAAAATTGATACTGCCGGGCCTGAAAAGATAAAGAGGGCGGTTTCTTTTTTTGAAAGCAAACCCTATTGCAAAAAAACAGTTACGATATCGGCTCTAAGCGGCATTAACAAAAAAAAATTTTTAACAACCATCCTTGAATATTTACCAGAAGGAGAGAAGTTTTATGAGGAAGATGAACTCACAGACCTGTCTACAAGATTTTTTGTAGCTGAGTTGATACGTGAAAAAATATTTGAGCTGTTTGAGGAAGAAATACCTTACCACACTGCAGTGGTTGTACAAGAATTCAAAGAAAAATCAAAACTTGTAAAAATAGCTGCAGAAATTATTGTACAGCGAGAAACTCAAAAAGCAATTATACTTGGCGAGGGAGGAAAGATGATCAAGAAATTAGGAACGACGGCGAGATTAGAGATTGAAAAATTTATCAATCAGAAGGTTTTTTTGCAGCTTCATGTAAAAGTTCGCCCACATTGGAGGGATAATGACTTATATTTAAAGGAGTATGGCTATTCTTGATGCCTCAAACAGGATTTATGTTAACCGAAAAATTAAAACTCCCTCTTAAAACCGTCTTTATTTCATTGACGTTTCTTTTCGTTCAATCCGCCGATTGTCAAATTTTTATAGAGAAAGGACCGGTTGGAGCATTGAAGGGTGCTGAAATAATGATCTATGGGCCTGATCTTTCACAGATGATGATTCCCTATTCCCGGGTAAAGGGAAGCCCTTTTTGGAACCGATCAGTGGCAATTAGCAAGTTTATATAATGAGGATAATTTAATAGGCATTGTACCCGCTCGGATAAATTTGGCAACTAACGAAATCCATTTCTTACAAAATAATCAGGAATTAGTTGCTTCGGATCAAAATAAAATTACGGCAATTATATTCCATCCTGGCAGCGATACTTCATTGACCATTGCTGCTTTCATGAAAGATCTTTCTAAGTACTCAGTAGATAATAAAGATATTAATGTAGTAATGCAGGTGATGAACTATGGCAAATATGAATTGCTGAAATACACTAACCGAAAAGTATCGTCTGCGGATTCTTTGTTTGGAACTCAAAAAAGATATTTTTTTAAAGACGAAATATCTTACTATCTGAAATCAGACAACATTGTTCAAAGTGTAAGGAAATTATCAGAGGACAACTTTTATGAACTAATACCGCTATCGACAACCAGCCTAAATCGTAAATGGATAAAAGAAAACAACATCAATTTTAAAAAAGAAGAAGATATTATCCGTTTCTTAAACTACTACAATTCTCAAATCGATCGCTAAGCTGGTAAACCTTAATTTTGACGCTCTTTAAGATAAAGCCTCAAAATTATAACATGGCATTTACAATAGCAATCGTTGGAAGGCCGAACGTTGGAAAGAGTACCTTCTTTAACAGAATGATGGAACAGCGTCAGGCCATTGTGCACGACACAAGTGGTGTAACCCGCGATCGCCAGTATGGTGTGGCAGATTGGAACGGAAAGACATTTAATGTGATCGATACCGGTGGTTTTGTGCCAGACAGTGACGATATTTTTGAGCGGGAGATCAGGAAACAGGTTGAAATTGCTGTCGAGGAGGCACATGCCATTGTCTTTATGGTTGATGCAGCAACCGGTATTACGGATCTGGATGATGCCATGGCTGATATCCTTCGCCGAAGTAGTAAGGCGGTATTTTTAGTAGTAAACAAAGTGGATAATAATGAACGCATGCTCGAAGCTTCCGAGTTTTACAGTCTTGGCTTTGAAAAAATATTTTTTGTTTCATCAATGACAGGGAGTGGCACGGGTGAATTGCTCGACGCAATAACAGACTTGATACAGGAAGAAACAACAGATGTTGAAACAGAAGGATTACCCCGATTTGCCATTATAGGTCAGCCCAATGTTGGTAAATCATCATTATTAAATGCACTGGTGGGAAAGGAGAGAACAATTGTAAGTGAAATCGCGGGAACAACAAGAGACACCATTCATACTCATTACAAGCTTTATCAAAAAGAATTTATTCTGATTGACACAGCAGGCATTCGCCGCAAAGCCAAGGTACATGAAGACCTTGAATTTTATTCGGTCATTCGTGCTATTAAAGCGATCGATGAGGCGGATGTATGCCTTTTGCTGCTGGATGCAGAAAAAGGAATTACCGCGCAGGATCTCAGCATTTATAGTTTGGCGGCCCGCAAGGGGAAAGGGATTGTACTGCTCGTAAATAAATGGGACCTTGTTGAGAAACAAACCAACACCTCCCGTGATTATGAAAAAGAACTAAAGAAAAGGTTAGCTCCATTTAATGATGTGCCTGTTTTATTTATATCTGCAAAAGAGAAGACGAGGATCTTTAAAACTATTGAAACGGCGATTGAAGTATATCAAAACAAGCAGAAAAAAATAAGTACTTCTGCACTTAATGAAACAATACTCAAAGCCATTGAATCGTATCATCCGCCGGTAGTAAGGGGACATCCTGTTAAGATCAAGTATATTACCCAGCTTCCAACGGCGGTCCCTTCTTTTGCCTTTTTTTGCAATTTTCCTGATGATATTAAACAGCCTTATAAAAATTACCTGGAAAACCAATTAAGAGATAAATTCAATTTTAGCGGGGTACCAATTCGTTTATTCTTCAGAAAGAAATAGCAGGGACCTGTTTTTGGCACAATTTGGGCGAGATTATCCTTATTGGATTATTAATTTTTAAAATAAATACTATGAAAAATTTATTTGTAATTATAGCCATAGGTATAATCGCAGCTTGCAACAATAACAGTACAGATTCGGATAAAACCACTACAGACTCCACAACAATGACCACTGACACTACCAATAAGATGATGACAGATACGAGTAATAAGATGATGACGGACACCAGCAAAAAATCCGCAGATACAACGCCTAAAAAATAACAACTATAATATATTGAGGCTGCGAGCTCTCCCCGACGTGTCGGGGAGCTTTTATTTTAGCCCGAATGTTTTCACAAAGCTATTCACTTGAATTTTAAATTCTTTTAATTCCATTTTTTGCTGGTTGATGAAGCCGTTATCGTTTAATTTACCAAGCACTCTATCCATTTGTTTTTGCGTATCGTACACCATTTTGCGAAATCCGCTGTAATGATCCTTAGCTCTTGAATCATAAATGGCCTTAGTCATCCACTCACGGGTGGCGAGGGATTGTTGAAGCAAGCTTTTGAAAATCTTTTTATCAAATTGTTGCGGAGCGAGCTTATTTATTTCTAGAAGAGAGGCAAATGCATGCTGGAATTTTTGTTCTTTGTACAATTCACCATTCTTCTGATAAAATTCATGAACTTCATCCCAATTCTTTATCCTTCCTGAATGAATTTGTTTGATTAATGTTTGAACAGAGTCTTTTGGCAGCAATTGGCTTCCGATATTTACCCATTGTGTTCGTCTTGCCCGAAAAGGCAGAGACTGCCATAATATTTCCCAGGAATCGATCCGGTGGTCTTTTACAAATTCCAGAATTTGTACTACGCCATAGTGAGTTATCAGTTCTTTGAATATGCCATAGGCCTGCATCACTTTTACCAATTGTATTTTGCGTTGACTATTTTCAAAACCGTGAGCAAGTATTTCCAATTCATTTACTAAATCATTTTTCGCTTCTAATAACTGTTCTCCTAATTTGTGGATTTC
>WNFY01002274.1_pt1 | contig 22979 bp, 17 predicted proteins | sample 5400091 | NCBI WGS metagenome assembly WNFY01 (sample SAMN13153364, study PRJNA577476) | soil metagenome | isolation source: 60 cm soil or saprolite under grassland replicate 1 | place: USA:California | collected 2016-06-15 | reverse complement strand
TTTCTCCTTCTGCAGGCCTCCCATGAGGGCGCGAAACGCAAGTCGCAACAGTCCGATTCTGCCAGTGCTGAGTGTGACGTAAAGACTTAGTTCCCCCTTGTCCAAATGCCTTCGACTGCCAATGTTGAAACCTTCCATTTCGTATTCATTGTTGCCTATGAACACAAAGGGTGTCCGACAAACAAACTCCTTGCCGTCCACGCTTAATCTGACGTCGAGTAGCGGATAACGACGCAACACCGTGACGGCGGCCCAAACAAAAGCGGGCCACTTGCCCCATCCCAGCCGCTGTTGTTTCTGTCTCTCCTTCACGATTTGAGGATAAAGGCCAAGGCTGGAATTGTTGAGAAAGATTCGGTCGTTGACTTCACCGACATCGACGCGGGTAGCATGACCAGCCAGGATCGTCTTCATTGCGCCCTCGAAATCGAGCGGCAGATGCAAGTCTTTGGCGAAGTGATTCAATGTCCCGAGTGGTAACACACCGAGTGTCTTCGTTGTACCTGCCAGCGCACCGGCGACAGCATTGACAGTTCCGTCGCCTCCACCGGCAACTATCGTTTGGTAATCATCTTTGACGGCTCGAGTCGCGAGCTCGGCGACTTCCCGGCCGGTTCGCGCGACGGACATTTTCCATCGAGAACTGGCCGGCACGTATTGTTTTGTGAGTCTACTAACTACGAGATCATTATCAACGCCGCCGGCACCAGCGTTGATTATGAATTGGATCGGTTCCGTTAAGGCCATGCAGCAACACAGTCCGACAAACGTCGGCAAGCCAGGGATCACGTGGCTGGAACAACAGCTCTGCCGTACTCCTTGCGGTAAGCCTCTGGCTTACCGCTGGTCTTTGTGAACCGGTCCCAATGATAAATATAACATCGCATGTTCGAACGTGACGGGTTAGAATGGCCGCGCTTTCCCGGTTGCAATCTAATAACCAGCAGTCGTCCAACTACAAAGTGAAGGACAATATCCCAATGATCACTCGTCCTCTGTTCGCTCTTCTGGGCGTTCTTCTGCTCTTCTCTTTTCATTCTCAGGCAATCCGCGGGCAGCAATACGGCACCGATCTCTACCAGGGCATGAAATGGCGGATGATTGGACCATTTCGCGGCGGACGCACTGTCGGTGCCACCGGCGTTCCCGGCCAGCCAAACGTCTTCTATATCGGTGTCAACAATGGCGGAGTCTGGAAAACTACAGACTATGGACGCACGTGGAAACCGATTTTCGACGAACAACCAACCGGCTCAATCGGCGCGCTCGCAGTAGCCCCTTCAGATCCGCAGACTGTTTATGTGGGCAGCGGCGAAGGTTTGCAGCGGCCCGATCTTTCAACGGGCGACGGCATTTACAAATCAACAGACGCGGGAAAGACCTGGCAACATCTCGGTCTCCGCGACGGTCAACAGATCGGCGCCATCCTCGTCGATCCGCGTAACTCGAGTCTCGTCTATGTCGCTGTGCTCGGCCACCCGTATGGACCAAATGTAGAACGAGGGGTATTTCGTTCGACTGATGGCGGCCAAACCTGGCAGAAGATACTTTATAAGGACGAGAACACGGGAGCGGTTGCGTTGGCACTCGATCCTGCTAACTCGCAAATCATCTATGCCTCCTTATGGTCTGCCCGGCAAGGTCCCTGGGAAAATGGTGCTTTTCAAGGCCCGGGAACCGGCTTATTCAAATCTACAAACGGAGGCAGTAATTGGCGACAACTCACGAAAGGATTGCCGACATTTGAACAGGGTTTGGGACGCATCGGGATCGGCGTAGCACCGAGCGATCACAATCGGCTTTATGCGACCGTCGACTCACCACAACTCGGTGGCATCTATCGTTCTGACGATGCTGGAGAGAGTTGGCAACGCACCAATTCCGAACGACGTGTCTGGGGCCGGGCCAGTGACTTCGCGGAAGTGAAAGTCGATCCCAAAAACAAAGACATTGTCTACTCCGCGAACACGTCTACGTATCGCTCAACCGACGGCGGCCACACCTTCACGGCGTTCAAAGGCGCACCCGGCGGTGACGATTACCACACCGTCTGGATCAATCCTGACAACTCAGAAATCATCTTACTTGCCAGCGACCAGGGCGCCGTCATTACAGTGAACGGCGGCCAGAGTTGGAGCTCCTGGTACAACCAACCCACGGCCCAGTTTTATCACGTGATTACTGATAACGAGTTTCCTTACTGGGTTTATGGTGGCCAGCAGGAGAGCGGCTCGGCCGGTATTGCAAGTCGTGGCGACAACGGCGCGATCACATTTCGCGACTGGCGCACGGTCGGAGTCGAGGAATATGGCTATGTCGCGCCGGATCCGCTCAATCCAAATTTCGTTTACGGCGGAAAGGCGACACGCTTCGACAAGCGGACCGGCCAGGTGCAAAACGTCGCGCCGGAAGTTGCGCGGAGTGGCAAATACAGATTTCTACGAACGGCGCCGATAATGTTTTCACCTGCCGACCCACATGTGCTTTATTTGGCAGGCAATGTATTGTTCAAGACAATCAATGGCGGCAACAGTTGGGAAGTCATTAGTCCCGATCTTTCCCGCGAAGCTCCTGAAGTGCCCGAGAGCGTTGGCGTTTTTCGGACACCTGCTATAGCCACGCAACCGCGCCGCGGTGTTATCTATTCGCTCGCACCTTCACCGAAAGATATCAATACCATCTGGGCGGGCACGGATGACGGTCTAATACACCTGACCAGGAACGGCGGTGCCAGCTGGAAGAATGTGACACCTGCGCCAATTACTTCCTGGAGCAAGGTCTCAATCATCGATGGGGGACACTTCGATACGGCCACCGCCTACGCGGCCGTGAATCGTATCCGAATTGATGACCAGCGGCCTCACATATATAGGACACACGATGGCGGCGCCACCTGGCAGGAGATCGTCAAGGGTCTGCCAGACGACCCGGTTAATACTGTCCGAGAAGATCCTGTGCGCCGGGGTCTCCTCTATGCGGGTACGGAACGTGCGGTGTTTGTTTCCTTCAACGACGGAGACGAGTGGCAACCGTTGCGCCTCAATATGCCGGCCTCATCAATACGCGATCTGGTGATTCATAATGACGACGTGGTCGTCGGTACGCACGGCCGCTCTTTCTGGATACTCGACGATATCAGTCTTTTGCGCCAGATCAACACAAACGTATCAGCGTCTGCAGCCCATCTGTTCGCGCCACAAATCGCCTACCGCATCAAACGCAATGTGAACACAGACACACCATTGCCACCCGAGGAGCCCGCAGGTCAGAATCCGCCGGATGGAGCAATAATCAACTACTACCTGAAAGCTGAATCGAGCGTTCCGGTAACCCTGGAAATCTACGACGAGAAATCACAACTCGTGCGCCGTTTCTCAAGCAACGACAGGCCTGAACCAATCGATGAGAAAGACTATGCTGTGCCAACATATTGGTTCCGACCGCCGCAAATTCTTTCGGCGAGAGCCGGCATGCAGCGATTCGTGTGGGACCTGAATTACGCGCCACCGCCCGCCTTTAGCCACGGCTATCCGATCTCGGCAATCTACCGCGACACGCCTTTGTTTCCATTGGGTCCCGCAGTCTTGCCGGGCAACTACACTGTGAAGCTGACGGCAAGTGGGCAATCGTTCAGCCAGCCACTTACGGTAAGGATCGATCCGCGAATAAAAACCGGCATTCCTGAATTAACGCAACAGTTCACGCTCTCGCTCGAGGCTTACCGGGGCATGCAACACAGCTATGAGGCGGAGGAACAGATCAAGACACTACGGACGCGGATTAAGGAATTGCAGGGACGCGCCGGTAAAGGCGCCCTTAGCGATGCGCTCGCGGCGCTGGATAAGAAAGCGGCGGCAATCGGGGGAGCTGGCCGTGGAGAATCAAGCTCGCCCGGCACTCCGGGTGGCACAATCGATCTCAGAGGACCAAACCTGACAAAAATAAATGGGGCGTTTGGAGATATTCTCGAACAACTGCAAAGCACTGATGTCGCGCCTACTATGCCGACGGTTGCCTCCGCCGCGGAATTACAAAAGGTGTTGACAGACGTGATCGCCAGTTGGAACGAGTTAAAGAACAAAGAAGTGAGTTCAATCAACGCTCAATTACAGCAAGCGAATCTGCCGGTGCTTGCACCTTAGTCGTTCACATGGCAAATCCTATCGTGCTCTATGACGGCGTTTGCGGACTCTGCAATCGCCTGGTTCAGTTCCTGCTCAAGCGCGATATGCACGATCGCCTCCGCTTTGCCTCGTTACAAAGCGACTTCGCCGCGAGGGTACTCAGCCGGCATGGGGCCGACCCCAGCGACCTCGATACCGTCTATGTTGTCGTTGACTACGACAGTCCGGCTGAACGATTGCTGGCACGTTCTGATGCGATACTTCACGTTGCGCAACAAATAGGGGGATTCTGGAAGATTGTCAGCTGGGCAAAGATTTTGCCCCGCCCAATTCGGAACCTGGTCTATAACCTTGTCGCGCGTAATCGTTATAAAGTCTTTGGGAAATATGAAACGTGTATGCTGCCGCAGCCGCAGCATCGCAAGAAGTTTCTGGATGTGTAGGCAGATCTGATCAAGTTGGTACGAACCACGGCTTTGCCGTATCCCCTGGGATAAGCCTTTGTTTCCCGAAGATCGCCGTCTTCTTTATCTGTGTATCCGTTCATCTGTGGCTGAATTCTTTGTGGAGTGAACAATGTCCGTCAAATTTCAACTTACCCTGACGATTGCTAGCATAATATTCCTCGCTTTCTTGTCAACGACCTCCGCTTCTGCGCCACAATACGACCTGCTCATCCAGAATGGGCGCGTCGTTGATGGCTCCGGACGGCCGGGGTACAACGCGGACGTGGCGATCAAGGGCGACCGCATCGCGCGAATTGGCAAGCTCACCCAGGCCACAGCCACCCGTGTGATCGATGCGCGAGGTTTGATTGTAGCCCCTGGTTTCATCGATATGTTGGGACAGTCAGAGACTTACCTGCTGATAGATCCGCGCGGAATGAGTAAGATCATGATGGGCGTGACCACCGAAATCACGGGCGAAGGCGAATCGATTGCGCCGATAAACGATCGTCAGATCAAGGAACAGGAGGATTTCAATCGTCGTTTCAATCTGATTATTGACTGGCGCACGCTCGGCGAATATTTCAAACGACTCGAACGACAAGGCGCGGGCCTCAACCTCGGAACATTTGTCGGTGCGACGCAGGTGCGTGAGTACGTTATCGGTTTTGATGACCGGCCGCCGACCACTGCCGAACTTGAGCGCATGAAACAACTGGTTGGCGAAGCGATGAAAGACGGGGCGCTCGGTCTTTCTACGTCGTTGCAGTACGTTCCCGCGCGTTTTGCAAGAACGGATGAGATCGTTGAGCTGGCAAAAGTGGCCCATCAATACGGCGGCATCTATGCCACACACCAGCGCAGCGAAGCCAATGCATTGGACGAGTCACTGCTTGAGGTCTTTGAAATCGCTCGGCGGGCGCAGATTCCAGTTGAGATCTGGCACCTCAAGACAGCCTACAAAAAGAACTGGGGTCGGATGCCTGAAATTCTCAATCGGATTCAACAAGCGCAAGCCAGCGGGCTCGACATCACAGCCGACATTTATCCATACGTCGCCGGCAGCACGTCGTTGAGCGCTTGTTTGCCGCCATGGGCGTTGGAGGGTGGAACAGAAAAGATGCTCGGACGGCTGCGGGATGTAAACATTCGTACCCGACTAAAAAAGGAGATTTCCGCTGATTCAAAAGAATGGGAGAACATTTACCTCGGGAGCGGAGGTGCTGGCGGAGTTTTGATTGGCGCTGTTGTCAACCGCGATCTCGAGTCGATGCAAGGCAAGCGGATTTCACAAATCGCCGCGGAGCAAAAGAAGGACCCACTGGAGGCACTTCTTGATTTGATTCTTGCTGATCACGGTCAGACCAGTGCGATCTATTTCATGATGAACGAGGACGATATGCGCGCCGCGATGCGCGCACCCTATGTCAGCTTCTGCACCGACAGCGGCTCGCGAGCAACCGATGGCCCGCTGGCTGGTTCGAAATCACATCCTCGCGGCTGGGGCGCCTATCCACGAATACTCGGGCGTTATGTGCGCGACGAGCGTTTACTATCGCTCGAAGAAGCCGTTCACAAGATGTCAGGAGCGCCGGCTGCTCGCGTAGGTTTACGTGAACGCGGACTCGTACGCGAAGGAATGTTTGCGGATGTCACTGTTTTTGATCCGCGTCGAGTTATCGATCGTGCCACTTTCGAAATGCCAAACCAGTATCCGGAAGGCATTGAATATGTTCTGGTAAATGGCCAGGTCAGTGTAGACAAAGGTCAGCGCACGCCCGCTCTGGCCGGGCGGGTCCTGCGTGGACCGGTCTATCGAAGGTAAGGCTGCAGCAGCCGTCAAGACCGGCTCACGAATCCTGGAGGAGTTCAAGCGCTGACTAGTTCTGCAGTAACAGTCAATGAACCTCAAATCGAGCCGATGATCTGTCGATACTCAGACTCGGTAAAAGCCTTCAGAGTTTCGGTTTGAACATTGCCCTGGGCAGCTAGGGACAACATTGCGCGCGCAACGGTCTCATCATCCGGAGCGTCAATGAGGCAAACGAGATCGTAGCGACCCATCGTCAAATACGTGTCTTTGATTTTCACACCGAGTTTCTTAAAAGCCTTTCTGCCTGCATCGAGTCGTGACGGACTGTCTTTCACACTTGCGACACCCTGTGCGGTCCAGGTCAACAATGCTATGTAACTTGCCATTTGGGTTTCTCCTTCTAAGAAAATTCAAAAAACATCTTAACTAAAAGTCCGACAACCTTCAGTCTGTCGTCGTCCCAAGAATTGACGTGGGGTCCGAGGATCTTCCTCTGTAACACAATTGCTCACCTTCTTGTTTTCAGCTCGAGACTAAACCCAGATGAACGGTCCTCACCAGGAACTTACCTTGGCGCAACCGGCCGCGGGCCGAGTCCGAACTCTTCCGGATTCGGAAGAACAGAAGTCACCTCAAATGTTCGCAATGCTTCGTCCAGAGTTCTGCTCTTTGCAAGCCACAGAGCGATCGACTGGTCATAACGAGCCAGTACGCTGTCCAGCCAATAAGGGCGATTTTCGGCGAGCCATTGTTCCCGATAGCTGGAGCGCAAGGTCGCCAACTCTTCGGCCATCTCGCGCAGTGAGTTGTAAATCGCGCCGTTATAGCGACGAAGACGTCTGACCTTGCTTCGATCACCGAGATTTAGATAAGCCTCCCAATAATCACGACTCAATTTCTCGACCACTTCGGCCCTGCGGCCCAGATGATCAAAGCGCTGGGCGGCAAAGATCATCACAGGAATCATTGAAGCGTTGCGTCGCGCACGAGGCCGGTTGAGCAATAAGATCTCCTGGGCATCTTCAACTTGCAAACGCATTTGCTTGATCTTCTCGGCAGAAACTCTTGACTGATTCTGAAAGCTGCTGGTGAATGGATTCCGCCAGAAAAAATCATCACTCGTGCCGGCACCGAGGACCGTGTTAACACTACCAAGCTCGTGGATGGCGCGCACAAATTGATCACCCTCGTTCCGGAAGAACGCCCAGTCGAAGTCCGCATCGAAGTTCTTGGTATCAACGACGTGTTGCTCCCAGGACGCTGCCGCGCCCAGGACCATTCCGTACCAGGTCATTTCAAATAACGACTCGCCATCATCGTCCCAGGCGGTATTCATCATTCCCATCGCACCGGCAGCCTGCCCGTCGCGGACGAAGTTGACGATGTTCTTCGAAGAAGCATCCACGTTGGGAAATATCTGGTTCCAGCCCCAAACGCCGGGACAAACAAATTCATCGAGCCCGGCATCTTTGAAAGGCTTGATACGCGATGTGTAGTCGTCTTTGGGAGCGTAGTCCCAGTTCATGACGATCATTTCTTTCGGTATGTTGCCGATCAGATCGGGATGATTCAGCGCGATGTCGCCCCAGAACATCAAACGACGGTTATAGGGCTTGAGCAGATCGCGTACACGATTGAGATGTTCGAAGTAGACTGCGCCGATCCCACGCACTCGAGCCGCTTCACGGCTTTGTCCTTCACCCAACTCGAAAGTTTCGTCTTCGCCAATGTGAAAGAACTTGCCCGGGAACAATTCATTCAGCTCACGATACCAGTCTCCAATTAGCTTGTAAGTTCCCTCCTGCTGCGGCGACAGCACGTCACCATAGGGGGTTTCCGCCAGGTCGTTATACTTTTCCAGTTTCAGCGCTTTGTGCAGATGACCAAAGGTCTGTTGTTCGGGAACCAACTCGATGTGATACGCCCGCGCATAGGCAACCAGACCACGAATTTCTTCGGGCGTGAGAGATCCACCGGCGGGGCTGATCAAAGGATGTTCGCTACTCGCAAATGTCTGCTCCATGTAGAGCGAATGCATATTGAGCTTGAACGCGGCGAAAGTCCGCAACTGTCGCTTGATGTAATCAACAGTCGGCACTGGACCACGACTTATATCGTCAGAAACCCCACGCCAGCGCATAGCGGGCCAATCGACTATATGCACACCTTGAATAAACGCGTTTGCCGAGTCGCCGCGCACCAGTTGTTTCAATGTCTGCAGTCCATAGAACACGCCAGCTGGAGTTTGTCCTGCAACCACAACACCGTTGCTACCGGCACTCAAAACGTAACCTTCATCGTGAAGATTCGCAGGCACCACAACCGCGGCGCTCTTTAGTGCTGACTGTATAGACGGGAGACTGAGCAGGCCGATCAGAATCGTGCTCCGGCCGTGCCGGCGGTCTATCTTTATCGAGACGCCTGCGGTCTGTTTTATATCGTCAATGAAATCGGTCGCCGCAAATTGATCTTCGCTGGAGCGCGGATCGGCGAGAGTGATATGAGCGCCCCGATCGATCCGGAATGATTCGCCGGTGGACGTCAGCTCCAGGGGTTGCGGAATTACCGAAACACGAGGACGCGAGTTTGTCTCCTGTGCATCAACCTGACTCCCTGCGAAAGAAACAACCAGGCAGAGAACTATCAGACGTAGACGCGAGCTTCGTGCTAAAGTGTGTGGCATTGATCCAGGAGATTCTTAAGAAAAGTGATCTGATCCTTCTTGTTAGTTGAACAGACATTTGGTCAGTGACTGTTCACAGCCTCAAGTTGTGCTTTTCGCTGACGAGCAGGCCCAGCAATGAACGGACGAAGTATTTAACCGAATTCTGTGGCGATTACAAGATTTCTAATGTCCTTAATGCTTGAAGAAATCGCCGAGCAACCCGCCGCCTTGACGCGCACCATTCAAGAAGAGCGCAGCAAGATTGCGCGGCTGGGACAGTTTCTTAAACAACGAGACATCGATTTGATTGTGCTGGTCGCGCGCGGCAGTTCTGACAATGCGGCACTTTTCGGCCGCTACCTGCTCGAGATCACCACTGGCATTCCCGTTTCCCTCTCCGCTCCTTCGGTGCACACAGTTTACGGCGCCAGACTGAAGTTCGATCATGCGCTGGTCGTAGGCGTATCGCAATCGGGCGAAGGTGAAGACATCAACCGCGTTTTGGAAAACGCGCGCACCGGTGGCGCTTACACCATCGGCATTACCAACGAGCCGAATTCTTCGATGACTGGTTTGGTCGATGAAACGCTCCTGATGCATGGGGGACATGAACGATCCGTGGCGGCCACGAAAACTTTCACCGGCCAGATGCTGCTCTTCTACATGCTCGCCGAAGGGTTAAGTAAAACGAAGCCTTCCTTCTCATATCAGGCCATCCCCGATTTTGTTGAGCGAGCGCTGGAACAGAAGCCGGCGATACTGGAACTCGTGCAACGTTACGCCTTCATGGAAAACTGCGTCGTTGTCGGCCGCGGTCTGGCCTACGCGAATGCGTATGAGCTGGCGCTGAAGTTGATGGAGACCTGCTACGTGGTAGCCGAGCGTTTTTCTTCGGCGGACTTTCTCCACGGTCCGCTGGCGATGGTCGAGCGCCATTTTCCAGTGATCTTATTTGCGCCACCAGGTGTGATGTTGCGCGAAGTGAACGACCTCATCGATCGGCTGAGAGAGTTGCATGCGGAGACGCTAGCAATCACGAGCGATCTCGATGCTGCCGCAAAGTGTTCACGGGCTATCATTATGCCGCGCGAGATCGACGAATTTCTCGCGCCGATTCCGTACATCGTTCCGGGCCAACTTTTCGCTGCACTACTTGCCGAAGCAAAGGGGCTCGATCCGGACGCTCCGCGATCTTTGTCAAAAGTGACAAGAACGCTTTAGCGGCTTAGATTGGGTAGCTTGAGTTAGCTGCTATTCTCACTGATACACTGAGACTCAACCATGAATATTCAATTGAAAGACGTGTCTCACAGTCCCGTCTATGCGCAAGTGAGAGAACAGATTGAAGCTAAGATTCGCAATAAGGATGTTGGTTCGGGAGAAACTCTTCCATCCCCGGCAGCGCTTGCCCAAAAGCTTTCCGTCGATAAGGGTGAAATCCAGCGCGCCTACTTTGAACTCGAACGCGGCGGCCTCGTGAAGAAGGAAACCGGGAAAGACTTCCTCGGCAAACCAAAGGTAATCTACCGCGTAGCCTAAGGACTCATCGTCTTTGCTGCTACCAGGAGTGTGAAGACGTAATCATTGGTCCTATATCATTTGACATTTGTCATCCGATTACTACCCTCATCGTTCCAACCCAACTTAAGGATTAAGCGAAATCTGACGCCCTCGTTGGGTTATAGCGCGTCACTGTCACAATCATACCGGGTATTTTTAAGCGGATGTCGAGCACCTACGAAACAGCTTGGCCTAGGACCAAATAAGATGGCATACATTTCTCAGACCGTTTGAGTGTTCAAGAAGGTTGGGGCAGCTAACGCTATGCTTAGAGTTATCCACTATTCAAGCATAGGCGGATTATACGATTTGAAAGTGCAATGGTATAGTTTCTGATTCGTTCATTCCGAACGCACTAGACTTGAAATACGGCGCTAGCTTGAAACTTAAGAGTCGAAGACATTGCGAAAGTGGCGGAATTGGCAGACGCGCCAGACTTAGGATCTGGTACCGCAAGGTGTGGGGGTTCGAGTCCCCCCTTTCGCACCAAAGACTGTACATTGATCTCGGTGCTTGGTTCTACGGTGGCCAGGTGGTTGTGGGTAGAACCCGGGCTCACAAACGAAACCCACAGCGAGTCAAGATACAAAGCTCAAAGCACTACGTTCAAAACAAATAAGAATAATGAAAACTGAATTAATAGACGTCTCTCCAACGCGAAAAGAGATCAAGATAGAGATCGAGCCACAAGAGGTCCGCGAAGCTTACGATCGCGTCAGCGAACGGTATGCCAAGAACGCAAATGTGCCTGGCTTTCGTCGTGGACATGCCCCGCGATCGGTGGTCCGCAGCCGCTTCAAAGGCGAGATACGCAGCGAAGTCTTGCGCGAGCTTCTGCCAGATGCCGTCAACGAAGCGATTGACAAGCACTCGCTGCCAACACTCGGTGAACCCAATGTGCAGCTCGATAATGAAGCGCTGGAACGTCTGGGTGAAGGTTCGATTTCGATGAAAGTCGGTGTCGAGATATTACCCGAGGTAAAACTAGACAATTACAAAGGGCTCGAAGCAGTCCGTCGTGTCCGCCCGGTGACTGACGCTGACATCGACCGCATGATTGAAGGGTTGCGCGAAGCTTCTGCATCGCTCCAACCGGTAGAGAATCGGGGAGCGGCATTGGGCGACACGGTAACGGTTACGTTCCAAGGTAAATTTCTCGACCATCCTGAAGAAGAGGACATTAAGGCGGAAGACGTCGACGTGGTGCTTGGTGGTGAGGGAGTGCAACAGGAGTTTACCGATAATCTTCTTGGCATCAGACCAGACGAAGAAAAGACCTTTGAGGTGACATATCCCGAAGATTTCTCAGCGAAGAGCCTTGCTGGAAGAAAGGTCGAATATAAGGCTCAAGTTACTGCAGTCCGCACCAAAGAGCTCCCGGAGTTCGACGACGAATGGGCCAGGAGTTTGGGCGACGAGTTTGAGTCAGTCGTCGTCTTGCGACAAAGGATTCGAGAGGACCTCACTAAACGCGCAGCAGCAGAAGCTGATCACCGCTTGCGAAACGACGTAATGCGCAAGCTTCTCGAAACCCACAAGTTCGAGGTACCGCAAACTTTGGTTGAACAACAGACCAGCCATCGTCTAGAAAGTGTGGTCCGCGACATGATTGGGCGCGGCGTCGATCCGCGCAGCGCGGAGCTGAACTGGGACGGCGCGCGGAGCGAATTGAAGGAACAGGCGGAAGAGGACGTGCGAGCAACCATGTTGCTGGAACAGATAGCAGAAGAGGAACAAATCAAGGTCTCAGATGAAGAGGTTGAAGCCGAACTCGATGCGATCGTAGCAACGTCACGACAGCCTAAAGAGCAGGTGCGTGCTGCCTTGACAAAGGATGGAGGCGACCGTAGCATCGCGACAAGTTTGCGCAATCGCAAGGCGATTGATCTTTTGATCGAAAATGCAAGCGTGACTGAGGAAGATTGGAGCGAAACGGCGGATGCAGGACCAACGATGAAAGAGGAATGACTCGGCATCTGGAGATCGATCCGCGCAACGACATCTGCGGCTTTACTGAGCCACGCAACCCCAACGATCTCGAGACCCGCTGTGGCATGACTGCTTTCTTCATTCCTCATTTCATCTCTTCTCAAAACGAGGTTAGATAACTTATGGCTTTAGTCCCAATGGTCGTCGAGCAAACTTCTCGAGGCGAACGCGCCTTCGATATTTATTCGCGACTGCTGAAAGACAACATCATTTTCCTGGGCACTCCTATCGACGATCAGATTGCCAATCTAATCGTGGCCCAGCTCCTGTTTCTGGAAGCCGAGGATCCTGAAAAGGATATAAACATTTACATCAATTCACCGGGTGGCTCCATCACTGCAGGAATGGCCATCTACGACACGATGCAATTCATTCGACCTGATGTAACGACAATCTGCGTCGGCCAGTGCGCATCGATGGGTGCCTTGCTGCTGGCTGCCGGCGCCAAAGGAAAACGGTTTGCGCTACCAAATTCACGGATCCTCATCCACCAACCCACTGGCGGTTCGCAGGGACAAGCCACTGATATTCGCATTCAGGCCGAAGAGATTCTGCGAATGCGCGAACTGACCTCCCAGATTATTGCGAAACACACCGGCCAATCGTATGAAACGGTCGAACGGGATGTCGAGCGCGACAAAATAATGTCTGCCATGCAGGCTAAGGAATATGGTTTAATAGATGAGGTCATCGCGCACCGGGAGTAGCGCGATGGGGAGACGCGATGATTGCTAAGATGAAGGCCCGAGGAATTTGCTGCTCGTTTTGTGGCAAGGCCAGGGATGAAGTGGCAAACATCATGGCGGGAACACCTCAAGGAACGCCTGGCGTACCAAGACAAATGATCGGCAAGAGTGCATTCATTTGCGACGAATGCGTGCGACGTTACTATCAGATGGTCGCTGGCGCTGAGATCTCTATAACGCCAGGCGTTGTTCCCAAGAAGGATCTGATTCTGTAAGGAGCTCTCCAACCTATTATGGTGAGACGAACCGATGACACCCTCCGTTGTTCATTCTGTGGTAAATCGCAGAATGAAGTTAAGAAGCTCATTGCCGGGCCTACCGTTTACATCTGCAACGAATGCATCGACATTTGCAATGAGATCATAACCGACGATCAACAGGCGGAGTCCGTTGCTACCCGTCCGCCCCTGCCGAAGCCGGGTGAGATCAAGAGTTTTCTCGATGAGTATGTGATCGGCCAGGACGAGACTAAGAAGCGTTTGGCTGTCGCGGTCTATCAACACTACAAACGAATTGAGCTTGGCCGCCGCCGGGCCGACGTAGAGATTCAGAAAGCCAACATTCTTCTCATTGGTCCAACCGGTACCGGCAAGACTCTGCTGGCTCAAACCCTGGCGCGCATGCTCAGCGTTCCCTTCACTATCGTCGACGCAACCACGCTTACGGAAGCGGGCTACGTGGGTGAAGACGTCGAGAACATCATTCTCAAACTTCTGCAAGCTGCCAACGGCGATGTCGAACGCGCTCAGCAGGGCATCATCTATATCGACGAGGTCGATAAGATTTGCCGGAAGGACGAGAACCCCTCTATCACGCGCGATGTCTCGGGTGAAGGCGTCCAACAAGCACTCCTTAAGATACTTGAAGGAACCGTGGCCAACGTTCCGCCTCAGGGCGGTCGCAAACATCCCCATCAGGAATTCTTTCCGGTCGATACCACCAACATTCTTTTCCTTTGCGGTGGCGCATTCGTAGGTCTCGAAAAAGTCATCGAACGACGTCTGCGGAATAAATCGCTGGGATTCCATGCCGAGGTAAAGTCTGGGAGACACCGCCACGCTGAGGCTCTGGCTGCCGTGCAACCAGAAGATCTGATTCGATTTGGATTGATTCCCGAGTTTGTCGGACGACTGCCTGTCTGTGGCGTCTTACATGAATTAGATGAGGGAGCACTGATCAAGATTCTCACCGAACCCAAGAACGCGCTGGTTAAGCAGTATCAAAAGAAATTCGATTTCGATAATGTGAAACTCAAGTTCACCGAAGACGCGCTCAAGTCGGTAGCCCGACAAGCGGTTGAACGCAAGGTTGGCGCCCGCGGCCTGATGATGATTCTCGAAGAACTCCTGCTGGACGCGATGTACACCCTGCCTTCGCAAAAACGAGTCAAGGAATTTGTCATAACCAGCGAAATGGTTGAACGCCGCAGGGCCGTTCCAGGTGAAGGCCTTACCGGAATCGATGGCGCGGCAGCCTAAAAAGCCCAGCAATGTGCGTTCCCAACGCCAAAGTAGCGCGCCTGCGGGAAATGATTTACAATTCATCTTAGAATGAGGCGAGACGGCAATTCTAGCGGCTCGCCTTTGCTGCAAATGCCGGAACAAAAAGTTATTTAGCCAATGGAAGAATATTCAGATCGAACCCCCGCCGACGTCGCATGGTATCCGATGGTGCCTATCCGTGATGTCGTAATCTTTCCTTTCACAAAAGTCGCTTTCAAGATAGGACGGTCGGGCTCTGTGCGAGCGCTGGAACAGGCCCTGGCCACTGACCGAACCATATTCTTAGCCACACAACACGACGCCACGGTCGACGAGCCAACTCCCGAACAAATCTACACGGTCGGTACGCTTGGTCGTATTCTGCAGTCGCAAAAGCAGGAGAATGGCCAGATCAAGGTGGTGGTCGAGGGCCGAGAGAGAGCCACAACCGTTCGCGTGGAAAACACCGATGGCGCTTTCACGGCACTTGTGCGCCGCGCGCCTGTCGTGAATGAGGAAGGCAACCGCCTTGACGCACTGATTCAGAAAGTCGGTCAACTGGTGGAGCAGCATCTGCGCCTGGCTCCCGATAGTCAGACTGATGCCCTACAGACCGCAATGCGAAACCAGGAACCGTCACATCTGGCTGACGCGCTGGCTTCACAATTAAGAGTTTCGGTCGAAGATAAACAGGGATTGCTCGAGATCTTCTCAACTCAGGCACGGCTGCAACGGCTCGTTGAATTGCTGGAGACCGAAATCGAAAAGCGCCAACTCGATCGCACCATTCAAACTCGCGTGAAGCGGCAGATGGAAAAGGCGCAAAAAGAGTATTACCTCAACGAACAGATCAAGGCGATCCATAAGGAACTCGGCCGCAAAGATGAGAAAGCGGAACTCGAGGACCTGAAAAAGAAGATCGAAGAAGCCGGCATGACCGAAGAGGCCAAAGAGAAAGCTATGCAGGAATTGCATCGCCTCGAGGCGATGCCTCCAATGTCTGCCGAGGGCACCGTCTCCCGCACCTACATTGACTGGCTGATCAGCGTACCCTGGAAGCAAAAGTCAAAGGAGATCAAGGATCTAGTCAAGGCCGAAGAGGTGCTCAACGAAGACCATTTTGGTCTGGACAAGGTTAAGGAGCGCATCCTCGAGTATCTAGCCGTCCGTCAACTGGTGAAAAATCCGAAAGGCTCAATTCTCTGCTTTGTCGGTCCTCCAGGAGTTGGCAAGACGAGTCTTGGTAAGTCCATTGCTCGCGCGACCGGCCGCAAGTTTGTCCGTTTGTCTCTCGGCGGTGTGCGGGATGAAGCGGAGATTCGCGGCCATCGCCGAACTTACATCGGAGCACTGCCCGGACAAATCATTCAGATGATGAAGAAGGCAGGGACAGTCAACCCTGTTCTGCTCCTCGACGAAGTCGATAAGTTAGGAGCTGACTTCCGAGGCGATCCGAGTTCTGCCCTTCTTGAAGTGCTCGACCCGGAACAGAATCATACTTTTCAGGATCACTACCTTGATGTTGAGTATGATCTCTCAAAGGTCTTCTTTATCGCGACCGCCAATGTGCTGCACACGATTCCGCCAGCGCTGCAAGATCGTCTCGAGATCCTGCGCCTCTCCGGCTACACGGAACGTGAGAAACTCGAGATCGCCAAGCGACATCTGGTACCGAAGCAAGCCGAATGCAACGGCCTAAGAATAGATCAGATGGATTTTACTGACGACGGCATTCTCGAAGTTATTCGTCACTACACCCGCGAAGCCGGCGTGCGCAATCTGGAGCGTGAGATTGGTTCCTGCTGCCGCAAATTAGCTCGCAAGTTTGTTCGGGAACAACCCGGAGCAGGTATTAAAACCAAGATCGACGCGGAACGGGCGCAGGAAATGCTCGGGCCGATCAAGTTTCGTCAACAGGGCGTCGCCGCTGAGAGTGAGGTGGGTCTGGCGACCGGCCTGGCGTGGACGGAAGTCGGCGGCGAGGTATTGCAGATTGAAGCTACGCTCACCAAGGGACGCGGCGGTGTGATGCTGACCGGCAAGCTGGGTGAAGTGATGCAGGAATCAGCTCAGGCAGCCCTTACATGTATCAAGGCCCGGGCAGAACGTCTGGGCTTAAACCTTGATTTCATACGCAAGCGCGACCTGCACATTCATATTCCCGAAGGCGCAATTCCTAAAGATGGGCCGTCTGCTGGTATCACCATGGCTACTGCCATGGCTTCTGCGCTGACCCGCGCTCCCGTGAGAAAAAACGTTGCCATGACGGGAGAGATTACGTTGCGCGGCAGAGTGCTTCCCATTGGTGGAGTAAAGGAGAAGTTGCTCGCGGCGCATCGGTTCGGAATAGACACAATCCTTTTGCCAAAAGATAATGAGAAGGATTTGCCGGAGGTTCCCGATGAGGTGCGAGAGGCGCTCTGCATCAACCTCGTCGAGTCGATTGACGACGTGTTAGCGCTCGCCCTCGAGGATGCCTGCCCTACTGAGGCCGCAGCTAACGAAGGTCCACCATTGTGGACTACCGAGCAACCTTCGCAAGGTATTCCAACAAGCTAATTGTTTCTGCCCGTCTGAGTTCGCGCTTCTCTGAAGCGTGAGAACTCCTTATTCCAGGTTCAATCTTTCGGATCGCCTCTCGAGGCAGGCGACTTGAAGGTTGGCCGTTTAGACTTCCAACTCGACCGTGGACCGTATGGCCAGTTGCAGCGTTCCCGTTCGCAAACCTTCAAATCGTAAACAACAGGAGAGCTGTGATGAGTAAACAGGAAGAAGCCAACTTGATTCTTAAGCTTTACGATCTCCGCCGAGAACCGGTAATGCGTGAGGCGCGCACCTGGTTCTTTACTTTCAATCCGAAAAACGCGCAGGACTTTCTAGAAGTAATGACTAGCGAGAAGAGTGGCTATTATCGTATGGTCGTCTCATATTGGGATATGGCCGCCTCGTTGGTAAACAACGGCGCGATAGACTCACAGATGTTTAACGACGCCAATGGTGAACACCTCTTTGTCTATGCCAAGGTTGAGCCCTTTCTCGCCGACATCAGACGTGAGTTCGATAACCCGGGTTTTCTGGCGCATCTCGAGAAGGTCGTTAAGCAGGTTCCTAACATCGAGGAGAGATTGACCGGTATTCGGGAGCGAACCCAAAAAATGGTGGAGTTGTGGCAGCAGAGAGCCGCCAAAGCTAAGGCTGCTGCCGGCGACGCATAGAAAGCCGCCCGGATTTGGGACTACCTTCAGCCTGGAGGCGCCATCCCGCCTCCAGACTGCTCCCTGGTTCGACTCGAAACGCTAACCTGATGAAGGTTACCCGCACAGAGTTTATTAAAAGCGCTTTTACGGAAATTCCTGGCTTTGGCTACGCACGAGTTCCCAGGAATATAAAGTCCAGTTGGGGCGAGATGGCCACAACATACCTTGCCAAGCGCAGTCAGCTTGTGCTATCAATTCACATCGTAGATTCGCGCCACGAACCCACAAAACTGGATTTGCAGCTTCACGAGTGGCTTCAGCATAACGACAAGCCCCAGTTAACAGTTGCCACAAAATCCGATAAGCTGTCTAACAATGAGTTACGCAAGAACCTGGAGCGCAGTGCTCGCGTGCTCAGAGACGACAGCGTGGTAGCCTATTCCGCAAAAACCGGTCGCGGGCGCGATGACATTTGGCGCGTGATAACAAACGCAATTGCCTGACTTTCATTTTTGTGGATTTCCGATTTGCGCTTTCGGACAGTAAGCTAGTATCCTAAATCGAAAATCGGCAATCCGAAAATCTCAACAGCCCCCTTCGGTCAATCTGAACTTTTGGGCCACGCGCGCCGGGTGGGTGGCATCAAAACGATGCTGAAGTTGGCACCTGCTCGAAATCGAGATACATTGCACAACACCGTTAAGGAGATTAGTTTCTTGCCTCGCAAGCGAGCGGAGGGTCAGCATCACACACATCCATCGCTTTAGCCGCACAATCGTTATTTCCAATCCGAGTTACCTTGATAAACATGAGGCCGCCATCAGAGAGCGGCTATAGAGATTTTGAGAAAAACTGACATGTCACAACGAACACGTTCACGCGCTTCGAGCGCGAACAACGACGCCAACGGAGAGGATGGCGGCACCACAGTCGCCACCGCCGAAGGTCCCGAACGAGAAACCAGAGAGGCCAGAGAGCCGAAAAACGAGGGCTTTCACAATCTGGCCGATCTCAAGGAGATGTCGATCTCCAAGCTCACGTCAATTGCCAAAGGCATGGACGTACCAGGCGCGACCGGAATGCGCAAGCAGGAGCTGATCTTCAAAGTTCTGGCCGCACAAACCGAAAAAAGCGGTCTCATCTTTTCCGAGGGTGTTCTGGAAACATTGCCGGACGGATTTGGATTCCTGAGGGCGCCTGAATACAACTATCTTCCCGGTCCGGACGACATTTACGTATCGCCATCGCAGATCCGGAAGTTTGACCTGCGCACTGGCGACACGGTCAGCGGGCAGATCAGACCGCCCAAGGAAGGTGAACGTTATTTCGCCCTGATCAAAGTCGAGGCAATCAACTTTGAGTCTCCTGACCAGGCGCGAGAGAAAGTCTTCTTCGATAACCTGACTCCGCTTTATCCTGAGGAAATGCTCAGGATGGAAGTCACCCCCGAGAACCTCTCGGCGCGAGTTATCGATCTTGTGACCCCACTCGGAAAAGGCCAGCGCGGATTGATTGTTGCACCTCCCCGTACGGGGAAAACGATGCTGCTGCAGACTATCGCCAACTCCATTACTCAGAACCATCCGGAAACCACGCTGATCGTCCTGTTGATTGATGAACGGCCGGAAGAGGTCACCGACATGCAGCGCTCGGTTAACGGTGAAGTAATCTCGTCGACTTTCGATGAGCCACCAACACGTCACGTTCAAGTTGCTGATATGGTCATTGAGAAAGCCAAACGGCTGGTTGAGCACAAACGCGATGTCGTCATCCTTCTCGATTCGATTACGCGGCTCGCACGCGCTCATAACGCAGTCGTGCCCCCAAGCGGGAAGATCCTGTCGGGTGGTATTGATTCCAACGCTTTGCAACGTCCAAAACGCTTCTTTGGTGCGGCTCGAAACATCGAGGAAGGCGGCTCGCTCACAATTATCGCAACCGCACTAATTGACACTGGCTCGCGTATGGACGATGTGATCTTCGAAGAATTCAAGGGTACCGGTAACTCGGAAATCCACCTTGACCGCAGGCTCAGCGATAAGCGGCTCTTTCCCGCGATCGACTTGCAACGTTCCGGAACCCGCAAGGAAGAACTGCTAATCAGCAAGGAAGATTTGAACCGCATCTGGGTGATGAGACGTGTGCTGAACCCGCTCTCGCCCGTCGAGCAGATGGAAGTCGTACTCGAGCGGCTCGAAAAGACCAAGTCAAACGCGGAATTCCTCGCCTCAATGCAGAGCTAGGAGCAAGGATGAAGGATGAAGGCGGAAGGATAAGAGTGTTCTTTCGCCGAAGTCTGAAACGAAGACGCAACGGCGCTTGCTTGATCTTTATCCTTCATCCTTCATCCCTCCTCCTTCATCTTTCCCCGTTATGCAGATCGCGATACTTTCATCCGAAGTCGTGCCTTTCGCCAAAACCGGCGGGCTGGCGGATGTTTCCGGCGCCCTACCAAAAGCTTTACTCGAACATGACGTCGACGCGCGGGTCTTTCTGCCATTATATGAGCAGATTGATCGCGAACAGCTCCACGACGATCCAATTGAAAACGTGGCCGTTGAGTGGCGCGGCCAAATACGTCCCACGCGCGTCTGGCGTAGTGATGCAGGCGGGGCGCCTGCCTACCTGATTGAGGCACCCGAGTTCTTTTCTCGAACCTCGATTTATGGGTACGGGGATGATCATGCGCGATTCGCCTTCTTCTCTCGCGCGACGCTGGCCCTATTGAAACATCTCGACTGGCAGCCGGACGTTGTTCACGGCAACGATTGGCCATGCGGTTTTGCCGCGGTCGAGCTGCGCGCGCGACGTCGTTACGATTCCTTTTTCCAAAAGACAAAGAGTCTCTTTTCGCTTCATAATGTCGGCTATCAAGGTGCCTTTGATCCAGATGATCTTTGGTGGCTGGGCTTCGGCGATTCCCCAGATCGTGAAGACTTCATGCTGAATCGCACAGCCTCTGCGCTAAAAGCCGGCATCATCGCCGCCGACGCCCTTTCCACCGTTAGTCCTGGCTATGCTCGTGAGATCCAAACACCCGAGCAGGGATACGGTCTGGATTGGCTCTTGCAAGTTCGTGCGGGCAGATTGGTGGGAATTACCAACGGCGTTGACTACAGCATTTGGAACCCGGAAACCGATCCGCATATCGCTGCCAACTTTTCTGTTGACGACCTAACTGCAAAGCGAACGTGCAAGATCGATCTCTTGCGTCGCTTTGGCCTGCCAGAAGATGCCAACCGCCCCATCCTGGCAATAATTTCCCGGCTGGTGGCACAAAAGGGTTACGATCTGATCCGGCAAATCTCAGGCGCTATTCTGCAAACAGGTTCCTACTTCATAGCGCTAGGAGCTGGCGCCCGGGAGTATGAAGATTTTCTGCAGAGATGGCACGATAGCGCACCGCAGCAGGTTGGAATCTACAAAGGTTATGCTGGAGAGCCCCTGGCGCATCAGATTGAGGCTGGGGCCGACATGTTTCTCATGCCGTCGCTTTATGAACCCTGCGGGTTGAACCAGATGTACAGCATGCGCTACGGCACGGTGCCCATTGTTAGGGCAACGGGAGGCCTGGACGACACGGTGCAACTGTTTGATTTACGCACTGGGAACGGCAACGGGTTCAAGTTTCAGCCCTACAGTGGCAGCGCGTTCCTTGAAAAAATACGCGAAGCCCTTTACTTTTATGGTCGCCCTGACGCGTGGCAGAAAATACAGCGAAACGGAATGCTGGTTGATAATTCATGGTTTGCCGCTGCAGAGAAATACATCCGGTTGTACCAGGACATGATCGCGTTGTGAAATGTTTAATTAGATGACAATGTGAGCAACTCGCAGGATTCCCCGGATGATAGACAGACACATATCCGTTGCAGCCACTGTTTAGATGTCGTCAACTCAGTGGCGCGAACTTATTCCTGGAGGAGTTCGCGCCATTCGTGTGTAACTGAGAAAGTCTCAAAGCATCCATTGAATTTGTCTTTTTTGGGTAAACTGATTCTGACATTTTGAAACGCTGCTGTCTTGAAAGACTTTGAGAATGAAGACACTCCGCCCCGTGGGCTTTGCGAGGCACTTTTCCTTTGAGGAACGACTGGCTCGGCGTCTTCGAAACAGAAAAGTCGTAGTCGCCAAGCTTCGCGCGCGACAGGCGCAAGGCAAAATTCGGCGCTTCGTAAATACAAACTTCCGTAAACAGGAAGCTATCGCGTCTCTGGCATTGCGGCGCGGAGAATGCAATCGTTGCGGCGCATGTTGCGAACTTGTTTTTAAGTGTCCCTTCTTGAAAAAGCAGTCTGACGGAACGAGCCTGTGTGGCATTTACGAGAATAGACCAAACTCCTGCCGCCTGTTTCCGATCGAACAGCGCGACATCCAGGAGCTGCGGGGTTCATGCAGTTACTACTTTATTGAGAAGCCGGTGAGATTGGGAAAGGCGAGCTAGAAGAGTCAGTTGTAAGTGGTCAAAGGGTTTGCTGTCACTAGTCAGTTGGTAACTGGACTGACGACTGGGAGACTAATGGGACTAAAGGCCAACGGACAACGGACTTCTGACACCGGAATACTTGTCAATCATGTCAAAAATCGTAGCAGTAATCGGCGCCCAATGGGGTGATGAAGGCAAGGGCAAGATCGTAGATCTGCTCTCCGAGCGTTTCGAGATTGTGGCCCGTTATCAGGGCGGACACAACGCCGGCCATTCGGTACAGGTTGGCGACAAGTCGTTCGTGTTGCACCTGTTGCCTTCCGGCATTGTGCACCGTGGTAAGACGTGCGTGCTCGGCAACGGTATGGTCATCGATCCAAAGGCCTTTTTTCAAGAGGCGGATCGACTGATGTCGCAGGGTATCGAGGTGTCGCCGCAACGCGTGAAAATCAGTTCGCGCGCCCACCTGATTCTTCCCTACCATCGCGCACTCGATCACACCAGCGAGGAACGACTGGGCAATGAAAAGGTG
>WNFY01004022.1_pt1 | contig 22980 bp, 21 predicted proteins | sample 5400091 | NCBI WGS metagenome assembly WNFY01 (sample SAMN13153364, study PRJNA577476) | soil metagenome | isolation source: 60 cm soil or saprolite under grassland replicate 1 | place: USA:California | collected 2016-06-15 | reverse complement strand
CGGCTTCGACGGCGCCCCCCGCGTCCTGGTCGCCGGCCCGATCACCGAGACGCTCACCTACATCGACGGCCACGCGGCGGTCCCGCCGCTGGCCGAGGACACCCTCACCGACTCGGCCCTGGTGAGCGTGGCCGACCTGGTGCGCCGCTATCACCTGGCCGCGGCGTCCTTCGATCCATCGGGGTACCAGTGGCCCCGGCCGATCCCGGTCCGGTTCCGCACCGGCCTGGTCAGCCACAACGACGTCCACCCGGCCAACCTGGTGTTCCGCGGCGGCCGGGCGATCGCGCTGATCGACTTCGACCTAGCCGGACCCGGCAGCGCCATCTGGGACTTCGCCGCGGCCGCGCGCTACTGGGCGCCGCTGCAAGACGAGCAGGACATCACCGACAGCCGGCAGGGCCGTGCGCTCGAGCGGTTCCGTATCTTCCTGCACGCCAGCGGGCTGCGCCGCGCCGACCGCCGTCAGGTGGCCGAGGCGGTCGTGGCCAACCACGACTGGACCTACGCCATCGTCACCGAGGCGGCCGCGGCGGGCCACCGGGGTTTCGCGGATCACTGGCGCATGGTGGCCGAGCAGGCCACCCGGGCCCGGCGCTGGTGCCAGCGGCATCAGCGTGACCTGATCGCCGCCGCGCGATGACCCGGGCGGGAACCGTAGAGTGCACCGCATGATAACTGTCGCGGGCGAGGCGCTGATCGATATGATCGTCGACGCGGCCGGTCACGTCGATCCCCGGCTGGGCGGCGCCGGGTTCAACACCACGCGCGCGGTGGCCCGGCTCGGGCAGTCGGCGGCTTATTTCGGCCGGCTCTCCGGCGACCGGTTCGGCCAGCTGCTGCGGGCCGACCTGGAACGCCACGGTGCGCGGATCGTGGTGGGCGCCCCGTCCGTGGTGCCGACCACGCTGGCGCTGGTGGATCTGGACCCGGCCGGCGTGCCCAGCTATCACTTCTACCTGGGCGGCACCTCGGCGGCCGCGGTCGGTCCGGCCGACGCGGTGCTGCCCGCGGATACCAAGGCGCTGCAGGTCGGCGCGCTCGGCCTGGTCATGGAGCCGGTCGGGACCAGCACCGAACGCATGGCGATCAGCGCGCCCGACGGCGTCACGGTCATGCTGGATCCGAACATCCGCCCGAGGGCCATCGCCTCCCGGCAGGACCACCTGGACCGGCTCAACCGCATCATGGACCGGGCGGACATCGTCAAGACGAGCACCGAGGATCTCGCCTACCTGTTCCCTGGCCAGGACGCGGCGGACGTCGCTGCTCGGCTGCTGGACCGGGGGCCGGCCTGCGTGGTCGTCACCGACGGCGCGGCGCCGGTGCGGGCGTTCGCCGGCGGGAAGCAGATCCGGGCGGACGTCCCGGCCGCCCCGGTCGTGGACACCGTGGGCGCCGGGGACGCGTTCGGCGGCGCCTTCCTTACCTGGTGGATCGGCAACGGCCTGAGCCGGTCCGACCTGGGCGACCCGGAGGCGGTGCGCGGCGCGACGCAGGCGGCGATCCTTGCCTCGGTGGTGACGTGCACTCGCCGGGGCGCCGAACCCCCGTGGGCCTACGAGCTGGCCGGATATGACGGCTGGCGGTGGCTGTCCCCCGGAGACCCGCCTGGTTGACTGGGCCGGTCTGGCCGCGGTGTTCCGGACCGGGCCCTAATGCCGCAGCAGGATGCCCTGGATGAACGCGGCCTGGCCGACGTGCTGCGCGCAGTCGTCGATCACGCTGACCAGCCGCACGCCCAGCGTCACCGGCGGGTCCCAGCCCTCGTCCACGACCCGGTCCAGGTCCGGATCCGTGATGCCGGAGACCAGCCGGACGGTCTGCTCGTGCACCGCATCGTGATAACCCGTGAGCAGGTCCGCGGACGGGACCGTGACCCGCGCGACCTGGTCGGAGGTGTGCCCGTACCCGGTGTCGTACGGCTCGAGCGGCAGCTCGAACCGCTTGCCGTACTCGGTCCACACCTGCGGCACCCCGAACGCGTCCGCCACGTGGTCGTCCTGCACCCGGGTCAGGTGCCACACGAGCCAGGCGATCGAGTTCGCGTCCGGCCCGAGGCGCTCCGCCAGCTGGCTGCTGGTCAGCCCCCGCACCACCTCGTGCACGGTTTCCTGGACGCGGCCGAAGGCGTCCACCAGGATCTCCGCACTCGTCATCAGGATCGCGGCAACCAGACCTCGGCCTTCAAGCCGGGAATGAAACGCCGCTCCCTCCCTCCGTATTATGGTACAATCGAACATGTGTGCGATAGCCAAGCAGGCATGCGCACGATCCAGCACCCAACCGCGGCAGGGCATGCCGTGGCTGCGCGGGGAGGCGACGGGGCTGCCCGGCCTGTGAACCGCGAACCAACAGCGCGGCGCGAGCCGCGGCTGGAATCCGCCGCCTTACGACGGCTGGAGGATGTCAACAGTGACCCCTTTCGATCAAGACCGAATTTAGCCGAACGGGCCGGGTGACACGCCGCCGCACCTGGTCTCGCGCCCGCCGGGTCGTCGCTGACAGTGGTGCGAGGTACCGTTCCGGGGTGCCCCCAGCTACGCCAGACGTCGTCGAACTGCTCGCCGCCGCCGTCCGCGATATCGGCGGTGCCGAGCGTCCCGGCCAGGTCGCGATGGCCGAGGCGGTGCGCCATGCCATCGAAACCGGCGAGCACCTAGCCGTCCAGGCCGGCACCGGCACCGGCAAGTCGCTGGCCTATCTCGTCCCGGCGGTGCGGCACGCGGTCGCCACGAGCAGCACGATCGTGGTCGCCACGGCCACCATCGCGCTGCAACGCCAGCTGATCGACCGTGACCTGCCCCGCCTGGTCACGGCGCTCAAGCCGCTGCTCGACCGTGAACCCGTCTTCGCCATCCTGAAGGGCAGGCGCAACTACCTGTGCCTGCACCGGCAGAAGGGCGGCGTGGCGGACGACCCGCAGGACGTGCTGTTCGACCCGGCCGCTGTGTTTGATTCAACAGAGGGTCCCACCTCGCCATTGGGACGGCAGGTCAAGCGGTTGCACGAGTGGGCCGACCAGACGACCACCGGCGACCGGGACGAGCTGGTGCCCGGTGTGCCCGAGGCCGCCTGGCGCCAGGTCTCGGTGAGCGCCCAGGAATGCATCGGCGCGCAACGCTGCCCGTTCGGCTCCCGCTGTTTCGCTGAGAAGGCCAGGGACGCGGCGGCCCGCGCGGACATCGTGGTGACCAACCACGCGCTGCTGGCCATCGACGCGACGTCCGAGATCGACGTGCTGCCCGATCACGATGTGGTGATCATCGACGAGGCCCACGACTTGGTGGATCGGGTCACCTCGGCCACCACCGGGGAGCTGTCCGGACCGGCGGTAGACACGGCCGCCCGCCGCGCCGGGCGGCTGACCGAGTCCGCCGCGATGGAAGGCAGCGCTCTGCCCATTTCCGGCGCGGTGGCCGACCGGCTGCGCGAGGCCGCCGCCGCGCTCGCCATCGACCTCGGCGACGCGCCCGCGGGCCGGCTGGACGAGCTGTCCGGCACGCTGGCCGCCACCTTGACCTCGGTGCAGGACGCGGCCGGAGCGTGCCTGGAGGCGATCCAGGCCAGCGCGGCCACCGAGGACGAGGACCCGCAGAAGATGGCGGTGGCCCGGGTGACGCTCGCCTCGCTGGACGACCTGCAGCGCACCGCCAGCCGGATCCTGGACGCGTTCGGCGAACAGATCACCGAACGGGCCGAGGTGGTCTGGCTGGACCGGCCGTTCGCCGAGGATGCCCGCCGTCCGCCGACGCTGCGGGTGGCGCCGCTCGAGGTCGGCCGGGTGCTGCGGAACCGGCTGTTCGCCCAGCGCACGGTGGCGCTGACCTCGGCCACGCTCGCCCTCGGCGGCTCGTTCGCTCCCCTGGCCATCCAGTGGGGGCTCAATAATCCCCGGGGGGACGATCCCCCCGCGAGCCCGGACCACCTCGCGTGGAAGGGCCTCGACGTCGGCTCGCCGTTCGACCACCCGCGCAGCGGCATCCTGTACGTGGCCAGGCACCTGCCGCCGCCGGGCCGGGACCAGCTGCCCGAGGCGTACCTGACCGAACTCGAGGAGCTCATCGCCGCGGCCGGAGGCCGCACTCTCGGCCTGTTCTCCTCCATGCGGGCGGCCAAGGAGGCGGCCGGGGCGCTGCGTGAGCGGATCAGCCAGCCGCTGCTCTGCCAGGGCGACGACCTTACCGCCCAGCTGGTCAGGCAGTTCGCGGAGGACGAGCCGACCTGCCTGTTCGGCACGCTGTCGCTGTGGCAGGGCGTGGACGTCCCGGGCAACTCGCTGCAGCTGGTCGTCATCGACCGGATCCCGTTCCCGCGGCCCGACGACCCGCTCGCCTCGGCCCGGCAGCGCGCGGTGGCCGCCCACGGCGGCAACGGGTTCATGACCGTCGCGGCGTCCCACGCCGCCCTGCTGCTGGCCCAGGGCGCGGGCCGGCTGCTGCGGACGATGACCGACCGCGGGGTGGTGGCGGTCCTTGACCCGCGGCTGGTGACCGCGCGCTACGGCGACTTCCTCCGCGCCTCGCTGCCCCCGTTCTGGACCACCACCGACCCTTCCCTGGTGCGCGCCGCGCTGCGGCGGCTGGCCGCCGCCTCGTCGGCCGCTTCGTCCGCTGACGCCGCAGCTCAGGCCTGAACCTGTAGCTCGCCTTACGGGCTGGTTACTGGGGCGAGCCGATACGGGTGAAACCTGGGATGCTGGGTAACATTTTGGGAACTACTGACACCGAAGATCCGTTCTGCAAGGGACTGGCCTACCCAGTCGCAGCGGGAGGTTACGCATGCGGAGCCAGCCGCGGAGCGGCAAGCGGCGGCACGTGCTCCGCTGGGTTGCCGTCGCGGCGGTCGTCGTCGTGGCCGCGGGCACGCTGGGCGCCTACCTGAAGTACCGCGCCGTCTACGACAGCATCACCCGGGTGACGGTGCCGTCCACCGCGCTCGGCCACCGCCCGCCGGTCTACAGTGCGAACTCGGAGAACATCCTGGTCTACGGGGACGACACCCGGGCCGGCCTGACCCCGCACCAGCAGTTCGTCCTGCACGCCGGCCACGACCAGACCAACAACACCGACACGATCATGCTGGTGCACATCTCGCCTGGGCATCACGGGGTCACGGCGGTCAGCATCCCGCGCGACACCATGGTGCCGGAGTACGAGTGCGACAGCGGCCCCGGCTACACCGGCCAGCAGGCCAACCCGGCCGGCGCCGTGCAGGTCAACTCGCTGCTCCAGATCGGCGGGCCGACCTGCCTGTGGAAGACGGTCGAGCAGATGACCGGCGTCCGCATCGACCACTTCATCGGCATCGGCTTGCTCGGCTTCGTCAAGGTCGTCAACGACCTCGGCGGCGTCAACGTCTGCGTGCCGTTCACCGTTAATGACCAGGTGTCCGGCCTGAACCTCAAGTCGGGCGAGCAGCACATCACCGGTATCCAGGCGCTGGCCTTCTGGCGGACCCGCGAGGACATCGGCGACGGCTCCGACCTGCAGCGAATCCAGCGGGACCAGTTCATGTCCGCCCAGGTCGTCAAGGGCGTGCTGCACAGCGGGCTGCTGTCCAACCCGATCAGGCTGCTGAGGATCGTCAGCGACGTGGCCGCGTCGATGACCACGGACGCTGGCATGACGGTGTCGGACCTGGTGCGGATCGGGCAGAGCTTCCGCAGCCTGTCCGGCCAGAACGTCCAGTTCATCACGATGCCGAACGAGCCGTGGCAGGGGAACGCCAACCGGGTTCAGCCCATGCAGCCGCAGGCCGGTGAGGTGTTCGGCGCCATCGCCAGGGACAAGACGGTGCCGAAGGTCTCGACCACGCCGGCGGCTTCCTCCACCGGCGGCGCCCAGGTGCTCACCACCAGCCCGGGCAACGTCAACGTCGAGGTGCTGAACGGTTCCGGGGTCACGCGCGTCGCCAGCCAGGCGGCCGCCGGGCTGACCAGCCGCGGCTTCAACGTGACCGGTACCGGCGACGCGCCGAACTTCACCTACATCAAGTCGGTCGTCGAGTACTCCACGGCCGCCGACATGCCCGCGGTGAATACGCTCATGAAGCAGCTCACCAACGCCACCTCGCGGCAGGTGTCCAGCCTCACCCCGGGCACGGTCGACCTGATCCTCGGCTCCGACTTCACCGGTCTGGCGCCGCAGACGACCGCCTCGCCCAAGGCGACCGCCACACAAGCCACCGGGTCCCCGCGGGCGCCCGCGGGCGCGGGCCCGTCCGCCTCGGCGTCCGCGTCCGGGGTGGCCGGCCTGGCCCAGTCCAACGGCGGGATCACCGCCGCCGCGGCGTGCACCGCCGACGGCTCCGCCTTCTCCGGCCCGCTCAGTCCTTAATTCACTGGCCCTAATTCACTGGCCCTGGGCGGAATGGCGTTCACGTCCCTGACCGCGTCGGGCAGCCTGCGCATGCTGGTGATCCGCCGGTCCGCGAGCTTGGCGGGATGCCCGGTGAGGTCCCGGTCCACCCACACGCAGCGCAGCCCCATCCGGGCCGCTGGCAAGATATCGAGCACCCAGCTGTTGGCCACGTGGATCCAGTCCGCCCTGGCCACGCCGGCCTTCTCGGCGAACCTCCTGAAGTGCCCGAGGTCCGGCTTGTAGCTGCGCACTTCCTCCGCGGTGACCCACTCATCGAACGCCACGGGCAGCCGGCTCCTGGTGGTGGCGAACAGGTCCTCGTCGCAGTTGGTCAGGAACGCCAGCCGCCAGCCGCGCTCCCGCAGCGTGGCCAGGGCCGGCCCGGCGTCGTCGAACACCGAGATGTCCGGCCAGGCCCGGACGAACGCCTCCTCGCCGCCGCGTGGCAGCCGCACCCGTTCCCGTTCCGCAGCCCGGGCCAGCCCGGCGGTGAGCACCTCCCGGTAGGACCGCCACTGCGGGTCGGCCTCGATCTCCAGCTCGGCCTGGTGGTAGGCGGTCAGCAGCCGCCCGGCGACCGCCCCGGATACCCCGGCGAGACCCGCCAGCGCACTGCCCATGCCGCTGTTCCAGTCCGCGACCGTCCCGTAGCAATCGAACGTCAGCCACTTGTCCGCCATCGCTAACCTCCGTAAGCTAGCCCACCCCCAGCATCCCACCCCTCACCCTCATCAAACCCGCCCCACTCTCCCCAAATCCCGCCATCTCACCCGCAGCCCTTCACTGCCCGGGCCGCACCCGCCCACGCGCCTGCCACGTGTGACGGCTGCTTCCTACCCGCACGCAAACGCCCGTCCCGGGAGCAGCGGCGCAGCGTGATTTCATGGGGAGTAGCAAGGAGGCTCTGATGACCGACGTCGACGCACGCCCGCAGCAGGCCAGCCGCCAGGACACGGGCGAGTACGCGTACCAGCGGGGGTTCGGGAACGAGTTCGCCAGCGAGGCCGTCGCCGGGGCGCTGCCCGCGGGCCGCAACTCGCCGCAGCGCGCCCCGCTCGGCCTGTTCGCCGAACAGCTCAGCGGGACCGCGTTCACCCAGCCGCGCGCGGTCAACCGGCGGACCTGGGTCTACCGGATCATGCCGTCGGCGGCGCACCCGAGGTTCGCCCGCATCGGCAACGGCACCTTGCGCGCCACCCCGTTCGACGAGATCGAGCCGGACCCGAACCGGCTCCGCTGGAACGCGCTGCCCGCCCCCGACGCCGGCACCGACTTCGTCGACGGGCTCTACACCATGGCCGGCAACGGCGACCTGCGGACGCGCAACGGAATAGCCGTGCACGTATACGCCGCGAACCGCTCGATGACCGACCGGTACTTCGTCGACTCCGACGGCGAGCTGCTCTTCGTGCCCGAACGCGGCTCGATCACGCTGCGCACCGAGCTCGGGCCGCTGGCGGTGGCGCCCGGCGAGATCGCGGTGGTACCGCGCGGGATCAGGTTCGCGGTGGAACTGCCGGACGGCGATCAGGGAGGCGATCAGGGGCCAGCCCGCGGCTACCTGTGCGAGAATTTCGGCGCCGCGTTCACCCTGCCCGAACGCGGCCCGATCGGGGCCAACGGCCTGGCCAACGAGCGCGACTTCCTGGCCCCGTCAGCGGCCTACCAGGACCGGGCCGGGACCGTGCAGGTGGTGCAGAAGTTCGGCGGGAACCTGTGGGCCGCCGACTACGACCACTCACCGCTCGACGTCGTGGGCTGGCACGGGAACTACGCGCCGTACAAGTACGACACGGCCAGCTTCATGGTGATCGGCACGATCAGCTTCGACCACCCGGACCCGTCCATCTTCACCGTGCTCACCTCGCCGAGCGAGCTGCCCGGCCTGGCCAACGCGGATTTCGTGATCTTCCCGCCGCGCTGGCTGGTGGGCGAGGACACCTTCCGGCCGCCCTGGTACCACCGCAACATCATGTCCGAGTTCATGGGCCTGGTCCGCGGCGTCTACGACGCCAAGGCCGAAGGGTTCGAGCCCGGCGGATCGAGCCTGCACAACACCTTCGCCTCGCACGGGCCGGACGCCGAGACCTACCAGCGGGCCAGCACGGCCGAGCTGCGGCCGCAGAAGATCGACGACACGCTGGCGTTCATGTTCGAGAGCCGCTGGATGCTCGTGCCGACCCGGCAGGCCATGGAGGCGGCCCACCGCCAGCACGACTATGACGCCGTGTGGGCCGGCCTGACCCGGTCCTTCCGCAGCTAGCCTGGAAGGCGCCATGTACATTCCCGCCCACTTCGCCGCCGATGACGCCGCCGTGCACGAACTGCTGACCAGGCACGGTGCCGCCGACCTGATCACGCTCACCGCGCACGGCCTGCTCGCCACCATGCTCCCGTTCGCGTACGAGCCGGCCGCGGGTCAGCGCGGCGTCCTCTACGGGCATGTCGCCCGCAACAACGACCAGTGGCGCAAGCCCGCCCAGGGCGAGTCGCTGGCCATCGTCCGCGGCCCGGACGCCTACGTGTCCCCGTCCTGGTACGCGGCCAAGGCCGAGCACGGCCGGGTCGTCCCGACCTGGAACTACGTCACGGCGCACGTCTACGGCCGGCTGGTCGTGCACGACGACCCGGGCTGGGTCGAGGGCGTCGTCCGGCGGCTGACGGCCAAGCACGAGGCGGCGCGACGGCAAAGCCCGGGGCAGCCGCCGGAGTGGTCGGTGGACGACGCGCCGCGCAGGTTCATCGAGGGCCAGCTCCGCGCCATCGTCGGCCTGGAACTGCAGATCACCCGGATCGAGGCCAAGGCCAAGCTGAGCCAGAACCGCCCGGTGACCGACATCCCGGGCATCGTGGCCGGCCTAACCGCGCGAGGCGACGACCGCAGCGCGCAAGCTGTCGAGCAGGCCCGTTCGGGATCCTAGAGACCGGCTACGGCGGGGATGACGTCCGCGGCGAGCCAGGTCCGGGCTGGGGAACAGGTTGCACGCGTCGGCGTACCTGGCCACCAGGCGCAGCGTCTTCTTCTCCCCGCCGCCGCCGATCATGATCGGGGGATGCGGCCTGGTCAGGGCCTGCGGCGAGTTCAGCAGCCGGTCCAGCTGGTAGTGCCTGCCCTGGTAGGGACTCTCGTCGCCGCGCCACATCTGCAGGCAGATCTGCAGGGTCTCCTCCAGCCGCTCGAACCGCTCGGCGACCGGCGGGAACGGGATGCCAAGCCCGCGCGACTCCTCCTCGTTCCAGGCCGCGCCGATGCCGAGCCAGGCCCGGCCGCCGGACAGCACGTCCAGCGTGGTGACGATCTTGGCCAGGACGCCCGGGTAGCGGTAGACCGCCCCGGTGACCAGGGTGAGGAGCTTGACCCGCGTTGTGCACGCGGCCAGGTAGCCGAGCGTGGTGTAGGCCTCGAGCATCTCGCGCTCGGCCGGCCCGACCCCGCGGATCTGGAAGAAGTGGTCCATCAGCGCGATGAACTCGAAGCCGCCCTCGTCCGCGGTGCGGGCGACCGTGGCCAGGTCCGCGCCGAGCCGCGGCGGGCCGTCCGGCGTGGTGAAGTCCGGGATCTGCAGGCCAATCTTCACAAGCGTTACCTCCCGGGCTCACCTTCTCATGACGTCGGCGCCCGGTAACCCTCGTAGAGGGATTTCAGTGACCGCAGGAACGCCCCGCGATCGCCGGCCGGCAGGGTGGCGAGAACCTCCTCCTCGCTGCGCCGGATCGCGGCCTCTACGGACCGCCGCAGCCGGTCACCCGCCGGGGTGAGCGAGAGAAGGTGCACGCGCCGGTCGGCGGCATCGGGCTGGCGTTTGATCAGCTCGCGTTGCTGCAGGTCGTCCAGTACGCCGATGATGCGGCTCTTGTCCGCGTTGATGGCCTGCGCCAGCGCCGCCTGGGTCCGCACCGGCTGCTCGGCCAGCGCGGTCAGCACGACGTAGCCCCACATCGAGATGTCGTGCGCCAGCAAGGCCGGCTCCTCGCGCGCGACCAGCGCCCGGGCCAGGGGCACGAACATCGCCGCCAGGTCGCGTCGGTCGTCGGGGAACGCAGTCATCGTGGCGGAATGATAGCAGTCACCGATAATAAGTTGGAACTAATAATAAGCTTATACATATAATATGCATAGGAGGTGCGTTTCAAAGACGGCTGAGAGCATGACCGGCCACGACATCGTGGACCTGGATGCCCGGGTGGTCCGGGCGACCATGCGGTTACCGTAGGGCCATGCGCGCGGAACAAGCGGACGTGGTCATCATCGGCGCCGGGCTGGCCGGGTCGGCCGCGGCGCGGGCCCTGGCCAGCCGGGGACGTTCGGTGGTGCTGCTGGAGGCGTTCCAGCCCGGGCACCGGCACGGCAGCTCGCACGGCAGCGCCCGGATCTTCCGGCGCGCCTACCCCGACCCGCTCTACGTGCGGCTGACCGGGCAGGCCCAGGTGCTGTGGCGCCAGCTGGCCGACGAGGCGGGCGAGGAGCTCGTGACTAACACGGGCGCGATCGACTACGGGCCGGCCCGCATCCAGGAGAAGATGTACGAGATCCTGACCGGGTTCGGCGTGCCCGCGGAGCTGATACCCGCCGACGCGGCGGCCGAACGATGGCCTGGCCTATCGTTCGGCCCGGACCCGGTCATGTTCCATCCGGACGGCGGGGTGATCGATCCGGAGCGCGCGATGGCCGCGATGCGCGCTATCGCCGCCGCGCGCGGCGCGCAGGTCTGCTACGGCGAGCCGGTCCTGCGCGTGGAGGCCAGCGCCGAGGGTGCCGCCGTGCACACGGCGGACCAGTCGTGGCGCGCGCCGGTGGTGGTGGTCGCCGCCGGGGCGTGGCTGGAGCCGCTGCTCGGCGGGCAGGTGCCGCTGCCGCCGCTGGTCGTGACCCAGGAGGAGGCCTTCCATTTCGCTCAGCGGCCCCCGGCCGGGGCCTGGCCCGCGTTCATCTACTACGGCGATGGCGTCATGTACGGCCTGCCTGCCGGACGGGACGGCGAGGTGCCGGGCGCGGTCAAGGTCGGCACGCACCACGGCGGCGGCGAGGTCACTACCGGGGATGACCGTGACGGGATCGTCCGCCCGGAGGCCAGGGAGCGGGCCATCGGTTTCGTCCGGGACTGGCTGCCCGGCCTGGACCCGGCGCCGGCCGGCGAAGTGACCTGCCTGTACACCTCGACCGCGAACGAGGATTTCATCCTGGACCGGCACGGCCCCTTCGTGGTCTGCTCGCCCTGCTCGGGGCACGGCGCCAAGTTCGCGCCGCTGGCCGGGGAGATCGTCGCCGGCCTGGCCTGCGGTGGTACGTCGCCCGAGCGCCGCTTCACCCTCGCGGCCCACCTCGGCTAGGTGCCGCACCCAGGCGGGTCAGGCGCCGCGGCCGGCCACGCCGGCTGACCCGCCCGGTCCGCGGAACCCTGTATCACCCCTGTATCACCGGGCCCGGGGCGCTCTCTGGTTCGGCGACGCCGCCGCCCGGCTGGCTCCGGGGAGTTTCAGGAGTGAACCGAAATGGTTGCCGATCTGCTGAGATATATCCGTGGCAGGGGATTCGCCCTTAGTCTTCTTGGCAGCGGGTTGCCTCGCCGCCTGGAGACCTCATGATGCCCTTCCGCCTCGCCAGGAGGCGCCATCCGGCTGCCGTCCCCGGACAGTCGGCGACGCGTCGCGCCCGGACGGCCGCCTCCCGCGGGCGGTGGCTGACGACAGTCGCGGGAACGTGCCTGGCCGCCGTGCTGGCCGGCTGGCCAGCCATGCTGGCCGGGCAGGGCCCGCCGCCTGGCACGGCGGCGGGCAGCGGAGGGCCGGCCGCATCCGCGGTCCTGACCGCCGTGCGGGAACCGCAGGCCCGGATCCTGAACCCGGGCCCGCCCACCGGGCTGACCGCCACCGCGGGCAACGGCCGGGTGACCTTGTCCTGGAGCCCGCCCGCCTCCAACGGCGGCGCGGCTATCATCGGCTACGACGTCTACATGGGCACAAGTTCCCACGGCGAGTCGAGAAGCCCGGTCAACGGCGGCCTGATTGGCGGCACCAGCTACACGGTGAGCGGCCTGACCAACGGGACCACGTATTACTTCACGGCCGACGCGGTGAACGACGCCAACCTGCACAGTGTGGTCTCGGCCGAGGCCTCGGCCACCCCGGCCGCCCCGGTCACCGCGCCGGGCGCGCCCCGCGGGCTGACCGCGGCCGCAGGCGACGCCCAGGTGAGCCTGTCGTGGCAGGCACCAAGCTCCAATGGCGGCGCGACGATCACCGGCTACCGCGTCTACCAGGGCACGAGCAAGAAACCGGTGGCCAGCGTCACCGGCACCGGCACGACCGTGAAAAACCTGACCAACGGGACCGCCTACTCCTTCAAGGTGACCGCGGTCAACAAGGCCGGCGAGGGTCCCGCCTCGGGTGCGGCATCCGGCACCCCGACGGCCAAGGTCACGAAACCCGGACTGCCGAACGGGCTGACCGCGAGCCCCGGCGACGGGAAGGTCACGCTGTCCTGGAAGGCGCCGGGGTCCGACGGAGGCACCGGAATCAGCGGCTACGAGATCTACCGGGGAACCAGTCCCGGCGGGGAATCCGGCAGGCCGGTCAACGCGAGCCTGGTCGCTGGCACTAGTTTCACGGTGGCCGGCCTGACCAACGGCACCAGGTACTACTTCACCGTGGCCGCGGTCAATAAGGCGAAGCTCCAGAGCGCCAAATCGGGCGAGGCGTCGGCCACCCCGGCGGCCGGTGCCTCGGCAAGCGCATCGGCGTCGGGGAGCGCGTCGGCGACCGGGCCAGCCACGGCGTCACCGTCCGGCGGAGCCACGGCCACGGCGACCGGCACGCCGGGCGCACCGACCGGCCTGACCGCGACGCCGGGCAACGGCGAGGTGGGCCTGTCCTGGACCGCGCCCGCCTCGGCCGGCGGCGCGCCGCCGGCCAGCTATCACGTCTACCAGGGAACCAGCCCCGGCTTCACCCTGGGCACCCCGGTCACCAGCACCAGCGACACGCATGCCACGGTGACCGGCCTGACCAACGGGACCACCTACTACTTCGTAGTCACCGCGGTCGACGGCAGCGGCACGGTAAGCGGCACGTCCGGCGAGGCGTCCGCCCGGCCCCTCGCGACAGCGGTCCTGGCCTCGGCGACGACGACCGTCCCCAAGCCGGTCATCGTCTCGCTGGCCGCCGTCGCCGCCGTGGCCATCGCCGCGGCCGGGGCCCTGACCGCGCGGCGGCTGCGCAAGCGCCCGCGGAAGCGGCCGCCGGCCGCGCCTCCGGCGGATGTGCGGGCCGTGCCCGAGATGGGACCGCCCAGCCCGGTGAACCTGCATGAGATCACCTCCCATGTGAGCGCCGCCGAGAACGCCTCCCATGCGGTCTTCCTGCCGGAGACGTACGTGGTACGCCTCGAGCCCCTCCCGGCCGCCATCATCACGACGCTCGAGGAGATCTCCATATGACGACCCCAGGGCCGGATGGCGTGATCACAGCCGCCGATCTGCTCTTCGGCTCGACCGAGGGTGCTCATGAGGCGCTGACCAGACACGTCATGTCCGCGGGCCGGACCACGGCCCGGGCCTTCGAGCGGCTGCCGCGGGTGACCAGGGAAGCCGCCGTCCGCGAGGCGGCGGCCGTCGCGGTCGGCCTGCTGAAGGTCGACCTGATGGAGGTTCTCGTGTCCGGCTGGCGCGAGCACCGGGACATCTTCACGGCCGCCCGGCGCACGCTGGACATTCCGGGCAGTAAGGAACTGGTCGGCCTGGCCCCGCACCGGATCACCACCGTCCAGCAGCCCTCGGTCGGCATCCTGGTCGACAATCACCGGGTGCACACCCTCCAGCTCGGGTTGTCCATCTTCTTCGAGGTCACCGGGCTGGTGGCGGGAATCCACTCCGGGCGGCTGGCCGCGGTCCACGCCGGGCGCGGCGAGCTCGGCCTCGCCCTGACCATCCACGAGCTCGAGGTGCTGACCAAGCGATCGCACCTCGAGCTGCCCGGAGTCAAGTCCCTGCAGCGCGGCTTCAGGCTCCTGCCGGCCAGCGCATACCCGGATGAATCCCGTGGCCACCCGGGCGGCCAGTATCCCGGCGGCCACCCGTCGGACGCCGGCCTGCAGGCCGCCGCGCTGCCGGGCGCCGTGACGGCGGTCGCCCACTTCCCGGGCGTCGACCTGACGGACGGTAGCGCCCCGGCCGCCAACCTCAACGCCGCCGGGCCTGCATCCTGGTCAGACTCCGCCGACCTCGCTGACGCCGGGCAGACCCGGGCCCAACCAGTCCGCACCGCGCCGCCCGGCACAGAGCATCCGAGCAGCGCCGAGACGGACCACTCATCCGCCTCCTGGTGGGAGAAAACCCACACCCCACCCGGCCCCACCCGCACCTCCTAACCCATCCCTACCCCAACTGACCCCTCCCCCCGGGGCAGTTCCATGATCGTGAGCAGTTTGCGTGCAATAGCGCCCAAAACCGCTCACGATCATGGTGCGCGCTAGCGGGCCCGGGCTGGAATCCGCTCCTCGCCGCGTGCGGTCGGCACCTCGGCGGCACGGCGCCGGGCGGACAGGAACGAGCAGGCCGCGCCCGCGAACCCGCTCGCCGCGAGTGTCGCCGTGACCACGGCGAACGCGTAGGCCGGCCGGGCCGCCAGGGCGAAGTAGACGGTGCCGTAGGCCGCCACTCCGGTCACCGCGGCGACCTGAGCCGAGGTGTTGACTAGCCCGCTCAGGTCGGCGGCCTCGTCCGGCGGGACCGCGGCGGTGAGACGGCCAAGCAGCGAGCTGTACGCCATCCCGAGACCGAACCCGCCCGCGCCCAGCGCCACGATCAGGAACGGACCGGGCGCGCGCGCGGCGCTGACCGCGGCGAAGGCCGACGCCAGGATCAGCGACCCGAGCACCCCGCCGAACGGCGCCACCCGGGCCGGCAGCCGCCGGGTGACCGGGGCGGCGATCCCGAAGGCCGCGACCCACGACACCAGGACCAGGCCGGAGTAGGTGGCACTGCGGCCCAGGCCCTGCTGCAGGTACTGCGCGAGCACGAACAGCATCGCGAAGTAGGTGCTGGTCCGCGCGAGGTTCGCGGTCAGTTCCCAGGCCACGACGGGCCGGGCGAGCAGGCGCAGGTTGATTACCGGGTCGCCGCCCCGGGCCGTCAGCCGCCGCTCGAAGGCGGCGAAGCCGGCGAACGCGACGACGCTGGCCCCCAGGCAGGCCCAGGTCCAAGCGGGCCAGCCCTGCTCGCGGCCGAACGCCAGCGGGGTAACAAGCAGCGCCATCGCCGCGGTGAGCAGGCCCACTCCCGGCAGGTCCAGCGTGGCCTGCCCGCGGCTCTCCCGCGGCAGCAGCACCGCCGCGCCGGCCAGCGCCACGACGCCGACCGGCACGTTGATCCAGAAGATCGACCGCCAGCCCGTGCCGAACGCGTCCGCCGCGATGAGCGGCCCGCCGAGCGCCTGCCCGATGACGGCGCTGCCGGACATGGTCATGACCAGGACGCTGAGTGCCCGCGCCCGGGCCCGCCCGTCGAAGCTCACCTGGATCCCGGTGAGCACCTGCGGGACCATGACCGCGGCACAGGCGCCCTGCGCGATCCGCGCGCCGATGAGCGCCCCGGTTCCCGGCGCGAGGCTGCAGGCGAGCGAGGCAAGGGTGAACCCGGCCAGGCCGGCCAGGTACACGCGCCGGTATCCGGCGATGCGGCCGAGCCGGGCGCCGGTGATGATCAGCATCGCGAACGCGAGGACGTACCCGGACACGACGAACTCGAGCGCGCCGCCCGAGGCGTGCAGGTCCCGGTGAATGGACGGGGTGGCCACGTTGACGATCGCGATGTCGACGTTGGCCATGAACTGGCCGGCCACCAGCACGGCCAGCAGCCATCGCTGGCGCAGCCGTGTCGTCATGGGTCTCTCCCTTCTCAAGCGGCCGCTCAAGCGCTTCTAAGGCTGGCAGTGCAGGCACGGGCGGAAGCCGGAACGGCCCGCCGCGGCCAGGCTGGCGAACCCGCGGCGGTGCGCGGGCGTGATGCGCCGGGCGTTGCGGCACGACGGGAAACACACGACCCCCGTCGTGTCGCTGGCCAGGTAGCGCGTTCCCGCCGCGGCCAGGTCGCGGACCTCGTCCAGGTTGGCGCCCTCGTGCCGGAGCAGCGCCTCCTTGCGGGGGGTGCCGAACACGTAGCCGCCGGCCACCCCGTCCGCCTGGACGATCCGGTGACAGGGGATCAGCAGCGGTACCGGGTTGGCCGCGAGCGCGCTGGCCGCCGCCCGGACGGCCCGCGGCCGTCCGGCCTGCCGCGCGATCCACCCGTAGGGGCGGGTCTCGCCGCGCGGGATGGTCATCGCGACCGCGAGCACAGACGCGGCGAACGGGGTAAGGTCACGCAGGTCGAGGGGGACGCGGCCGGCCCGGCCGGTACGCAGCGCGGTCAGCAGCCCGGCCGGCGGCCGGGACGCCGGGAGCAGCGGGCGGCCGAACCGGGCCCGGAAGAGGCCCGCGAACTCCTCCGCCGTGCCGGCCGTCCTGAGGTAGGCCACGCCCAGGTCGGTCGTTGCGACGTAGACGTCACCGGCCGGGCCGGGCACGCGCGTCCAGCGGGCGGCCACCTTGTCGAGCAGGCGGCCGGGAGCCGGGACGGCCATCGCGGCCAGTCCGGCCAGCAGAGGGTCGTGATCGGAAGTCATGACACCTTCACCCCTTCGGTGTTCAGGGCGTGATCGTCCGGGCGGACCCGGGCGGCCTTGAGCTCACGTAGGCGTCGCAGGCCGCGGGATACGTGGGACTTCGCGGTGCCCGGCGGGCAGTCGAGCACGCTCGCGACCTCCGCGATCGGCAGGTCGGCCACGTGCCGCAGCACCACGGCGATGCGCTGGCGGTCCGGGAGCAGGTCCAGCAGCGCGGCCAGCTCGCGGGAGGTCTCGTGCCGCTCCGCCTGCGCCTCGACGCTGGCGCCGCGGGCCTCCGGCTCGGGCGGTTCGGCGTCCAGTACCTCCCGCGGCTGCCGGGCCGCGGTCCGCACCTGGTTCCGCCAGGCATTCAGCAGGATCGTGAGCAGCCACGGTCTGGTCCGCAGGGCCGCGATCCGCTCCCGGTCGTAGCCGGAAAGCGCACGGAAGGCGCGCAGGAACGCCGTGGCCGTGAGATCCTCGGCGTCCGCCCACCGCCCGCAGATCCGCAGCGCCGTGCTGAACAGCACGTTCTGGTGCGCCTCGAAGAGGGCGGCGAAGCCCGCGTCGAGGTCGGCCGCCAGTTCCGCCGCGATGCGATCGGGTCCGGTCGCTGTCTGGTTCACATCTAGGTAAACACCGCAACGGCCGGTCCGGTTGCGGGCGGAAGCTCACCCGGCGGATATGGGGTGTTTACGGCGAGCCTGCTTGCCGGCGCCCTGTCAAGGCCCTAGAGTCCAAAGCCAGGTTCCGTGGGCATCGTCCCGGCCCTTAGTACGGGAGGTTCGCACTGGTGGCAGCGACGCGCTTGACCGAGCCCCAGGCAGGTGAGCTGGGCCCGACCGGTCGGCCTTATCCAGCTTTTCCCGAACCCGAGCCGCTCCTCGAACATGGCCCCGCTCGCACTATAGCGGTCTGTAACCAGAAGGGCGGCGTCGGCAAGACCACGACCACGATCAACCTCGGGGCCGCCCTGGCCGAGCAGGGCCGCAGGGTCCTGCTCGTGGACTTCGACCCACAGGGCGCGCTCTCCGTCGGCCTCGGCATCCAGCCGCACGACATCGAGAGCACCGTCTACAACCTGCTGATGGAGCGGGACGTCGCCGCGCACGAGGTGCGGTACAAGACCAGCGTCGACGGCATGGACCTGCTGCCCAGCAACATCGACCTGTCCGGCGCCGAGGTCCAGCTGGTGCACGAAGTCGGCCGTGAGTACGTGCTCGGCGGGGTGCTGCAGCCGCTGCTGCCGGAGTACGACGTCATCATGATCGACTGCCAGCCCTCCCTGGGCCTGCTGACGATCAACGCGCTCGCCGCGGCGGACGGGGTGATCATCCCGCTCGAGTGCGAGTACTTCGCGATGCGCGGCGTGGCGCTGCTGATGGAGACCATCGACAAGGTCTCGCGCCGGCTGAACACGAAGCTAACTATCGATGGCCTGCTGGCGACAATGTACGACTCGCGCACGCTGCACACCCGCGAGGTCCTGGCCAGCATGGTTAATGGCTTCGGCGACCAGGTATTTCATACCGTAATCAACCGCACGGTGAGGTTCCCGGACGCTACGGTGGCCGGAGAGCCTATTACCAGCTTCGACCCGGGATCAACGGGGGCTCATTTTTACCGGGAGCTGGCCAAGGAGGTACTGGAGCGGTGGCGGCAGGCAGGGGACGAACACGGAGGGTAAGCCTGCCCGGGGTCGCTGAACTCCTGCGCCCAGCTGCCCCTGGACCCGTAGACCCGGATGGGGGCGATCTGCGCCGGGCCAGTGGACGAGAGCGGCATACCCAGAAGATCACCGTCTACCTGTCCGCCGAGGAACTACTTGACCTGGAACGCGCGCGGCTCGCGCTGCTGCGCTACGGCGCCGCCGCCGACCGGGGCCGGATCGTCCGTGAGGCGATCGCCGTCCTGCTCGCCGATCTCGATGCCCGCGGCATGGACAGCCTACTGGCCCGCAGGATCGCCAACGCCAACCGCGCCGAATCCGACCACCCCACCGGGACGACCGAATCCGCGGTTTAGCCAGAACCGGCTACCGTCATGACCGTGAGCACGGACCTGAACCCGCTAGCCGGTGACGACCAGGACGGCGCGGCACGGTCCAGCGCCTTCCAGGTGCACCTGGACGTGTTCGAGGGGCCGTTCGACCTGCTGCTCGCGCTGATCTCCAAGCACAAGCTCGACATCACCGAGGTCGCCCTCTCCCAGGTCACCGACGAGTTCATCGCTTTCATCTCGGAGCGCTCCGACGGCTGGGACCTGGACCAGGTCAGCTACTTCCTGGTCGTGGCGGCCACCCTGCTCGACCTGAAGGCCGCCCGGCTGCTGCCGTCGGGGGAGGTGGAGGACGAGGAGGACCTCGCCCTGCTCGAGGCCAGGGATCTGCTGTTCGCCCGGCTGCTGCAGTACCGCGCGTACAAGGAGGTCGCGGCCATCTTCGCGGCCCGGATGACCGCGGCGGCCCGCCGGTTCCCGCGCCGGGTCCCGCTCGAGCCCCGGTTCGCCGGCCTGCTCCCCGAGGTGCTGCTCGGCCTGGGCCCGGCCGAATTCGCCCGGCTCGCCTCGCTCGCGCTCACCCCCAAGCCGCCGCCCAAGGTCGACACCCAGCACATCCACGCCCCGGTGATCAGCATCAGGGACCAGGCCGCGGTCCTCGCCACCCTGCTGCGGGAACTCGGCCGGGCCAGCTTCCGGCGGCTGACCGCCCACGCCGAGGGCAGCTACGAGGTCGTGGCCTCGTTCCTGGCCCTGCTCGAGCTGTACCGCGAGGACGCGGTGTCCTTCGAGCAGGTCGCCCCGCTGGGCGAGCTCTACGTGACATGGACCGGGCCCGCCAGCACCGCCAACACTGATAGCGTCAATGAGCTGACGGAAAGCGACGACGATCAATGACCTCCGCAACTCCCGAGAAGCACGAGCCTGCCGGGACCGGTGATACGGGCCCGGGGGAGACGCCCGACCCTAGCCCCGGGCTGCGGCCCAGCCTCGAGGCCATCATGCTGGTGGCCGACGAGCCGGTGCCGCTCGTGGTGCTGGCCCAGGTGCTCGAGCGTCCGCGGAACGAGGTCGAAGCCGAACTGCGTGACCTGGCCGCGTCCTACGTCGCCGAGGGTCGTGGCTTCGACCTGCGCGAGATCGCGGGCGGCTGGCGGTTCTACACCCGCGAGGATTGTGCGCCGCTGGTGGAGCGTTTCGTCAGTGACGGGCAGGAGGTCAGGCTGACCCAGGCGGCGCTGGAGACGCTGGCCGTGGTGGCCTACCGCCAGCCGGTAAGCCGGGCCCGGGTGTCGGCGGTGCGCGGAGTCAACTGCGACGGCGTCATGCGCACGCTGGTACTGCGCGGCCTGACCGAGGAAGCGGGGACGGACTCAGAAACCGGCGCCATCTTGTTCCGGACCACCGGATACTTCCTGGAGCGGCTGGGCCTGGCCAGCCTGGAAGACCTGCCCGATCTCGCGCCGTTCCTGCCGGAGAACATTGAGGACATCGAGGATGAGAACGCCCGACCGTGACCTGGACGACGACGACTTCGAGGACGAGAACCGAGATTCGCTGACCGACGTCCCCGGCGGGGTCCGGCTGCAGAAGGTCCTAGCCGAGGCCGGGGTGGGCAGCCGCAGGCACTGCGAGGAGCTCATCGGCGCGGGCCGGGTCGAGGTGGACGGCGAGACCGTCCGCCGGTTCGGCGCCCGCGTCGACCCCGACCACCAGGTGATCAGGGTGGACGGCAAGCGCATCCCGGCCAAGCCCGGCCTTGTCTACCTGGCCTTCAACAAGCCGGCCGGGGTCCTGACCGCGATGTCGGATCCGCGCGGCCGCAAGACCGTATCGGACTTCCTGGGCGACCGGTCCGAGCGCCTCTTCCACATCGGCCGGCTCGACTACGAGACCGAGGGCCTGATGCTGCTCACCAACGACGGCGAGCTCGCGCACCGGCTGGCCCACCCCAGCTTCGAGGTGGCCAAGACCTACCTGGCCGAGGTGACCGGCCCGGTGCCGAAGGACCTCGGCCGCCGATTGGCCACCGGCGTCGAGCTCGACGACGGGGTGGCCACCGCGGACCGGTTCCGGGTCATCGACCGGTCCGGGAACCGCGTGCTGCTGGAGATCACCCTGCACGAGGGGCGTAAGCACATCGTGCGCCGGATGCTGGCCGCGACCGGGCACCCGGTCAGCAGGCTGGTCCGCACCGACGTGGGGCCGATCAGGCTCGGCAACCAGCGACCCGGCACCACCCGTGACCTGACCACCAGGGAAATCGGTGAGCTTTACGCCGCGGTCGGCCTGTAACCTGTGGGGCGATGGGAGGGTTCATGACGGTCAGGGCGGTACGCGGCGCGGTACAGGTCGATTCGGGCGACCGGGACGCGATACTCGAGGCCACGGCTGAACTGGTCACCGAGGTGATGTCACGTAACGACCTCACCACCGACGACGTGATCAGCGTGCTGTTCACGACGACGCCCGACCTGACCGCAGAGTTCCCCGCGCTGGCCGCACGCAAGATCGGTTTTCACGACGTGCCGCTGATCTGCGCGGCCGAGATCGCCGTGCCCGGCGCGATGCCCCGGGTGGTACGGCTGATGGCGCATGTCGAGACGGACCGGGCGCGTTCCGCGATCCAGCACGTGTACCTGCGTGGCGCCGCCGCGCTCCGTCTCGACATCGCACAGTTAGGCGCGCACCGGTGCGGGTCGCGGTCATCGGGACGGGGCTGATAGGGACGTCGGTAGCGCTCGCGCTCCGCGAGCACGGCGCCGGCGTCTGGCTGTCCGACACCGATCCCGAGGCGGTCCGGCTCGCCGCCAGCCTGGGCGCGGGGGAGCCGCTGCCGGATACGGGCGCAGCTGACATCGCGGTGATCGCGGTGCCGCCGTCCGCGGTGGCCGCCACGCTGGCCGCCTCGCAGGCTCGCGGGTCGAAGGGCCTGGCCGCCTGCTACACCGACGTGGCGAGCGTGAAGCAGCTACCGGTGACGCAGGCCCGGGCCCTCGGCTGCGACCTGACCAGCTTCGTGCCGGGGCATCCGCTGGCCGGCCGGGAGAAGCACGGGCCCGCGGCCGCCCGCGCCGACCTGTTCCTCGGCCGGACCTGGGCGCTGTGCCCGGCTCCCGAGACCTCCGAGCAGGCCGTCGCCACGATCACCACGCTGGTCAGGACGTGCGGGGCGGTGCCGGTGCGGGCCGATGCGGCCGCTCACGACCGCTGGGTCGCGCTCGTCTCGCACGCCCCGCACCTGGTCGCCGCGGCGATGGCTGCCCGGCTGGAGGCCGCGCCAACCGAGGCATTGGACCTGGCCGGGCAGGGACTACGCGACGTGACCAGGATCGCCGCCGGAGACACCGGCCTCTGGACCCAGATCCTGGCCGCGAACGCCGGGCCGGTCGCCGAGGTGCTGGCCGCGGTGGCCGCCGACCTGGCCGAGGTGGCCCGAATGCTGACCGACGGCGACCCGAAGTCAGTCGCTACGCTGCTCGAGGTCGGCCAGGCCGGGGTGGGCAGGATCCCCGGCAAGCACGGTGGCGAGCCGCGCGAGTTCACCGCGGTCCAGGTCGTCATCCCCGACCAGCCCGGCGAGCTGACCCGGCTGTTCGACGCGGCCGGCCGGGCCGGCGTCAACATCGAGGACGTCAGGATCGAGCACACGCCCGGGTTGCCGGTCGGCGTGGCCGAGCTCTCGGTCCGCCCCGCCGAGGCTGGCCCGCTGCTGGCCGCGCTGGAGGCGGGCGGCTGGCCGGTCCGCCGCTAGCATTTTTATCCCGAACGGGCCGGGTTCGGCGCCCCGGCTGTCCGCGCGTGCCGCGGCGGGGTGAAAAGCCACGTCAACCACATGCTGGCGAAGATCGGCGCGCGTGACCGCGCCCAGGCCGTGGGTTACGCGTACCGGCACGGACTCGTGTCCCGGTAGAGTCGCTCGGGTGAAGACTTCAGCCGGCCTGGCCGATGAGAGCGAAACGGATCGCGGGTCCGGGCT
>WNFY01002394.1_pt1 | contig 22984 bp, 27 predicted proteins | sample 5400091 | NCBI WGS metagenome assembly WNFY01 (sample SAMN13153364, study PRJNA577476) | soil metagenome | isolation source: 60 cm soil or saprolite under grassland replicate 1 | place: USA:California | collected 2016-06-15 | reverse complement strand
ACCACATTGCCGGCTGAATCGAGGGTAACGCCTGGAATTTTTTGCTATCCCGTTTCCGTGGTCCGATCCCCGAGAGAAATAGTAAATTCCCGATGCGCTTGGCGTGTGGAAACGGACCCACCGGTCGAGCGCGTGCGAGCTTTCGATCGTTTCGCTCATGTTTTTTTTGACGCTCGACTTTTTATTTCAGGCGCAATTTCTGTGCGCGCCACGGCAATACTTCGGCTGTAAAAATGGAATTATCCTTATCGACTGCGATCGAATGTGGGTCGAAATGCCGTCCCTTGTCCGGCGCCGGTCCGTCCAACACACCGACGGGCTTGCCGTCGTGATTGATTTTCAGAATCCGGCCACCGATTGCGTCGGACATATAAATAAAATGATCAGGGGTGATAAAAAGGCTAAATGGGTGACCTAATTTCCATTCGCGGAGGTAGCGACCGTTAAGGTCAAAAATCTGGATGCGCGCGTTTTCGCGATCGCCAACGTAAACCAGATCGCCATCGACTGCGACGGAGTGTGGAAGGTCGAATTGGCCCGGGCCGCTGCCTTTCATTCCCCAGCCGAGGAGCGCGTTGCCGTGCTTGTTAAACTTCAGCACGCGCGAATTGCCTTCGCCATCGGCGACATAAATATTTCCTTCGCGGTCAAAAGCGACGTCGGTGGGTTGGTTAAAATGAAGAACGTCATCGCCCGGCGTTCGCATTCGGCCTAACGACAACAACACGCGGCCGTCTGGGCTAAGCTTCAGGACTACGTGCGAGCCGACGTCCGTCGTCCAAATATTGTCCTCGGCGTCCACGCGAACGGTGTGAGCGGTAACAAAAAGATCATCTGCGATGCTCCGAACGTATTTTCCGTCAGCATCGAACTCCATCAACGGATGTTTGCCGCGATGAAACACGTAGATGTGGCCCTTGGAATTTACCGCGATGCCAGCTACCTCAACGAGATGCTCGCCTGCAGGCAATTGGAAGAAGTCAGGGATGGCCTTGTAATTGAGTTTCGGAATCTGTTCCTCGGCCAGGGAGGGAAAAATTGCAGCTGCGCTGAACACCATTGCTAGCGTCGCCAGTCGCAGCCAATGGGCTGGGGCGCTCATAGCTGACGGTCCCGAGTCATTCCGGTCTTGCTGGTGCATGATTGGAAGACTTGATCGCGCCGAACGCGGCATAACAAAGATGTTTGTGAAGAATCTCGACCTCATCGAATCCAACGTTGCGCAACAGATCCACTTGAAAAAGCAGCGGCCGAGGTGTGTCCTGCTCCGCAATTTCAGTTGTGACTATTTGGACCAGCTCATCGCCTCCTAATTGATTCAAGTATGCCCGGTAACGTTCGGAGATGATGTTTTGAATGAAAGGATTCGCGTGCTCGATCAAGTCCACAATCCAAATGGAGCCGCCTGCACGCAGTGCGTCATAGAATTTGTGGAAGACAGATTTCCATTCGGACTCCCCTCGAAGATGATGAAGAACATTCCCCGCCAAAATCAAGTCAAACGAGGCTTGAGCGAAGTGGACGTCCCGGACGTCGCCCTGGATGGTCACGATGCGGCCGGCAGTGGCTGCCTGCACGCGCTGCTCAGCGCGGTCAATCATGAGGCGGCTCAGATCGAGCAGCGTGACATCTAGGTTTGGAAGACGCTCGATTAACTTAAGCGTGTAGTTACCCGCGCCGCAGCCGACATCCAGAAGCTGCCGCGCATTAGGTGTGCTCTGCGCCGCCGCATGCGCTACGAGCTCGAGACAAAACGGAGCATCGACAGTGGCGCTCTGGCCGGTTTGCAAATTTGAAAATTGATCCACCGCGGCATCAAACCGCTTCCGGATTTGTTCGACGGTAGCTCTCATTCTTTCGCGTCGCGCTGGTAATTCGACACTTCGATAAGATTTGAATCTGGATCGCGAAAGTAAATGGAATTCATGCCACCCAGCGCTCCGGTGCGCGGAACCGGTCCCTCGACAATCGCGACACCACACTCAGTGAGGTGAGCGGCGACTTCGGGGATTGGAGTTCCTGTGACAAAGCAGAGATCCGCTGCGCCCGCCGTCGGACGCGCAGCATGCGGTGCGATCAGTGAATCCGCTCGATGCAAATTAATCTTTTCCTTACCGAACCTAAGCGTTCGCCGGCCATTATCGAAGGTCACCACCTCCATCCCAAGAACGCGCGAATAAAAATCGCAGGTCTCTTCGATGTCAGTCACTGTCAGCACAACGTGATCAATGCGATCGATGCGGATCATCTCGTGGTACTACTAGCTGCGATCCCTTATGACTCCGTCAGTCGCGAAAACCCCCGCCACAAGGGCAGGATAGTTCTTCCCAATCTCACTAATGCCCTGAGTCAGAAATGCGTTTACGAAAGCGGTCATGCTTCTTTGTTGCCCTCACCTTCATACACCAAAGACCAGTTGCCGCCTCGCGGCGCCATCTCAAACTTAAAGGTGTAAGACGTAGGTGAGACTCGCTTGATGGTCAGTCGCTGTTTAACGGGCTTACCGCTGACTTTGCCCTCCCCGGACCAAATCTCTATGTCGCCCTGTGCCGTTCCCTCCATGACTTCAATCTCCCCCCTGGTATTGTAGGTGGTGTGAGTAAGGATTTTCTTTTTCTCGTCGTATCCGATGATCGTGAGCTGAGTCCACTTCTCGCCCTCGTAAGAACGCGCAAGGAGAAAGAAACCGCCAGGGATCCACTCCAACCGCTCGGAAGACTCGAACTTCTGTCCCCCCGGACCAAATGGACTTGTTTTGGTCTCTCCGGTAAGCTTCCAATTCCCAACGTAATAATCGCCCTCCTTTTGCAGTTCCGAGCTGGGTTTGTGGGTCGGTTGTGAAGTTTGTGCGCGGGTCGAACTCTCACATGCCAGCATCACAGTAAGAATCACTGCTAACAATGCTCTCATTGATCTCCTCCGGCATCGTCGTCGACGGACAAGGTGGCCGCTTTGTTTGTGGTTCCAATTGGGCGAGGTTTATCGAGCAGGCAAATTATCAAATGCCGCCAACCCGATGTCGGGCCAAATTGTTTTCTCGCTTTGGACGAATCGCGCACCGCTACGCCTTTTCCGGGAATTGTTTTGCGACATCGCGCCCAATTGCGCCCGTCGCGCCAGTGACCAAGGTGGATGATTTCATATTTTTGTATTTAGATCGACATACATCGTTACACAAGGTATTACTTTCCGTCAACTGAAAAAATCATGTTGTTTCCCCGGGTCTGTCTCTCTTCCGGCCGAATTCGATTTATCGTATAGGTTTTAGTTTCGGGACTACAGAGAGCCTGCTTGCGGAAAAGATCGTGTGCGGCTATTTCCTTTTCTGCAGTAAAACGGATGAAGCACAATCGAGAACTTCTCAAAGGCAGCATCAGATTGCTGATCCTTCGCTTATTGCGCCGGCGAACGATGTACGGGTACGAACTCATACAAGAGGTACAGCGACTTAGCGGCCAAGCTTTCGAATTCAACGAAGGCACGCTTTATCCCGCGCTGCATCAACTCGAACGCAAAGGCTTTTTGCGTTCCGAATGGCGGATTGCGGAAACCGGGCGAAAACGAAAGTACTATTCGTTAACGAGCAAAGGCCGGCGGCAAGCGGAACAAGAACAGGAAGGTTGGAAGCACTTCACAGGCGCGATCAACCTGATTTTGACGAGTGCCCAACAATGAATGGCATTGAGATTCTTATAGACAAAATCCTGGCGGGGTCTCGCCTTGCGTATGGCGAAAACCGACGGGACGTGGCAGCAGAACTTCGATCTCATTTGGAAGATTCGATGAACGAGGCGCGCAGAGCGGGATATGATGACGAAGAAGCTGAACGGCTCGCCGTTGCCCGCTTCGGTTCACCTCAACCGGTCTCGCAAGGCTTCGACCAGGTCTATCGGTTTGAACGAGTCAGTTTCCACATTGTGGCTTTCGGCTTTCTAATATTCGCTTCAATTGTTGGTGTTGCGGGGTTCACTTACCTAGCTCAACGAATGCTGGTTGCTGGCTTTGGATTTCAACACAGACTCTGGTGTTTTTCGGCGACGCATCTCGCGTCTGAGCTCCTTCTTGTTGCGGGCATAATTATCGGCTATTTCGGATTGTTTTTCACGAGACGTCTTTTTTCACGCCGACCCATGCTCAAAGCTTTTGTTGTCGTCGGTATCATGTTTCTTTTGGCAGCCGGTTTGCTGCAATTTTGGATCCAAGGCTGCGGGCCAATCTTGGCCGAGGCTTACATGTGCGCCGCTTTTATTGGTGTCGTAGAGATGCGTTTTCGCCAATGGACTGCGAAATTCTTGCTTGTCGCAGTAGCTCTGACTGCGTTTGGAATTCTTTTAGCAGTGCTATATTACGTGACGTCAACACGTGAAATCATGGTCACCGCTTTGATATGGACCACGATTGCGGTTTGCTGCTGCGGGGTTGCTTTGTTCACAAGTTTCTTCGACAGGCGTATTCTGGCTCGACGATTTGCCGGCAGCTCTGTTTGATGCGCTTGTTGTTACAGGGGTTAATCCTGTCGGATGGGTTTTGCGCAGAGAATGATTGTGCACCACACCCGAGCCGATTCATGGCGGCTCACGCTGCGGAAGAATTATCGCTCGGCGAGATTGTGCTAACTCCCTGTTGTTTGACCAATTTGCTTTGATTTGAGGAATGACCGCGCGAATTCGCCAATGAGGTTTACCAGGTCCGCGCTATCGGCCAGTTTTTCAATTTCACTCACAATGGCGCTGCCGATGACGGCGGCGTCTGCAAAGCGCCAGACCTGTTGAATCTGTTCTGCCGTTGAGATGCCGAACCCAACCGCGATAGGTAAGTCGCTTACTGCCCGCACACGCTTTACAAGAGATTCGGCGTCGCGGGGCATTTCATTTCGGGTGCCAGTAACCCCTGCACGTGAAACAGCATAGATGAATCCATCTGCTTGCTGAGCCATGCGCGTTAGCCGTTCGTTCGAAGTAGTCGGTGCGACGAGAAAGATTAGATCGATGCCGTGGCCGCGAAATGCTGTGCTCCAAGGGTCGGATTCTTCAGGAATCAGGTCGGTTATTAGGACTGCTTGAATACCGGCCCGTTTGGCCTCCTCTGCTAGGCGATCTCTGCCGAATTTCAAAAGCGGATTGAGATAACTGAATAGCACGATCGGTACGTCGATGTGCTGCTTAACGTTCGAAACACATCTCAGCACGTCGGAAAGTGTCACACCTTTTCGCAGCGCGCGCTCCGATGCGCGCTGAATCACTTCGCCGTCGGCAACCGGATCGCTAAACGGGACACCGAGCTCAATGATGTCTGCGCCAGCCGCCGCCAGTTCAATCAGCAGTAGTTCGGTCGTTACCAGATCCGGATCACCTGCCGTGATAAACGGGATGAATCCGCCGCGCCCGGTGTGCTTGAGCTCCGCAAATGTGTTGCGTATCCGACTCATTGCGGCTGCAAACCTGCAACGAGTTGGACATCTTTGTCGCCGCGGCCAGACAGATTGATGAGGATAACTTCATCTCGTGACAACTCACGTGCGACACGAATCGCCGGCATGATAGCATGTGCCGTCTCCAGCGCGGGAATGATGCCTTCCAATTTGGCGCATAGTCGAAATCCTTCGAGCGCCTCGGCGTCGCTTGCGCGGATGTACTCGGCTCGTCCGCTATTGTGAAGAAATGCATGTTCAGGGCCGATCGCTGAGTAGTCTAGGCCAGCTGAGATCGAATGAGTAGTTGCAATCTGGCCGTTCGCATCCTGAAGCACGTAAGACATCGTGCCCTGCAAAACACCGACCTGCCCGCCGCCACTAGCCGTTCCACTGTGAAATCTTGCAGCGTGTTGGCCTAACGAATCTCCTCGTCCTCCGGCTTCTACGCCGATTAATCGAACCTGTTCATCTGCAATGAAAGGATGAAACAAACCGATCGCGTTTGAGCCGCCACCCACGCATGCAATCAACACGCGCGGCAATTTTCCCGTGCTAGACAAGATCTGTTCGCGCGCTTCGCGTCCAATTGTACTTTGAAATTCGCGCACCATCAGCGGATACGGATGCGGACCGAGCGCGCTGCCGAGGAGATAGTACGTGTCATGAACGTTCGTCACCCAATCGCGCAGCGCTTCGTTAATCGCATCCTTTAAGGTGCGCGTGCCGGCATTCACGGTGATCACTTCAGCGCCGAGCAATTGCATTCGGAAGACGTTGAGCGCTTGTCGCCGGACGTCTTCCGCGCCCATGTAAATGACGCAACGCAATCCGAATAACGCACAAACCGTCGCAGTCGCGACGCCGTGCTGGCCTGCGCCCGTCTCAGCGATGACGCGATGCTTGCCCATCCGACGTGCAAGCAACGCTTGTCCCACGGCGTTATTAATTTTGTGCGCGCCGGTGTGCAAAAGATCTTCACGCTTTAGATAGATTTGCGCTCCTCCGGCGTGAGCGGTTAGCCGCCGCGCGTGAAACAGGGGCGTTGGCCTGCCACAGTAATCGCGCAACAGTTGATTGCATTCGCCCCAGAAATTCGGGTCCTCTCTCGCGCGCATGAATTCGTTAGTCAGTTCGTCTAGCGGCGTTACCAATGTTTCCGGAACGTAGCGGCCCCCGAATTCGCCCCAATGTCCGTGCTCGTCTGGTTCGCTCCCTGTAATCGGCGATTTTTGCATCGGAGTTATGAAGAGGGGACAGCGTTCATCGAAGAATTGGCCGTTCGTACAGCAGCAACGAAATTTGCGAGTGCGCGATGATTTTTCACTCCTGCCGCGCTTTCAACTCCGCTACAAACGTCAACGGCGTGAGGCCCCACAGTTGCGATTGCTTGCGCGACATTTTGGTCGGTCAAGCCGCCTGAGAGAATCAGGAATCGCGCGAAGGGACGAGCTGCTCGCGCCGCTAGCCAGTCACAGGTAAGGCCCGTTCCTCCGCGGAGATTCGGGTGATGCGCGTCGACCAGCGCGTCACAGTCGGTAAATAAAGACACCTCTTCGGGTTGGAATCGAGCGTCAGTGGAAAAAGCTCGGATGACACGAAATTCACGGGCCAATTCGCCGCAGATTGCCGGCGATGTGACTCCATGTAATTGAATGCATCGGATAGCGGCCACATCCGCGACGTCCTGAATTTCATCGACGCTCGCATCCACAAAGACACCGACTGCACACGATTCGGGCGACATCGCTTCGATGATTTGGCGTGCGGCCTTTGGCTCAATGTAGCGTGGACTTCGTGGGTAGAAGTTGAAGCCAATCATATCGGCGCCGAGTTCAGCGCACGCGCGAGCGTCTTTCACATTGGTGACACCACAAATTTTGATTCGCATCGGGGTCATCGTTGGCAAGTTGCAGGTAGCGCGACTTCTCGATCCTCGGCAGCAGCTATCAAATTACGCAGAGCTGTTTCTGGATTGCTCGCACGCATCAGCACTTCGCCTATTAGAAAGCCTCGGAATCCGAGTTTACGCAGGCGAAGCAATGCATCCGGACTTTGCAATCCGCTTTCGCTAATCATGATCTTGTCTCGCGGAGCCTCGGTGATTAAGCGCTCGCTTGTGTTCAACGAGACGCAAAATGTCCTGAGATCGCGATTATTCACTCCGACGGTTCTTGCACCTGCATTCAAGGCGCGGCGTAATTCTTCCGATGTGTGTACTTCGACAAGCGCGTCGAGTCCAAGTTCATCCTCGGCGATTTTGCGCAATTCGCCTAACGAACTGTCGTCCAACGCAGCTGTAATTAGAAGCACAGCATCAGCTCCAACTGCTGCTGCTTGGTAGATTTGGATTGGATCAATGGTGAAATCTTTGCGTAAAAGCGGCAAATCTGTGTTGGAGCGAATCGTGATAAGATCATCGATAGAGCCGCCAAAATATTCGTGGTCGGTCAGAACAGAAATCGCGCAGGCGCCGCCGCGTTTGTAGCAATGAGCAACCTGACTCGCCGAGAGATCGTCGCGAATGATTCCGGCGGAAGGCGATCTGCGTTTGAATTCCGCGATGATCTTTAGTCGTGGTGAGTCCGACGTCAGCGCTCGTAGCAAACGATTTGGCTCCGCGTTCTTTCGAACTTCCAATGCGCGCTCGCGAAAATTCTGTGAATCAGGATCCACTCGAAGCTGCGCTATGGCCTTTCGTTTCCGATCCAAGATTTGAGAGAAAATGTTTTTGATCATGGGCTTCGATTTGTTTCCCGGACCAGCACATTCAACTTCGATGCTGCGCGTCCGCTATCGATGCTTTCACGGGCCAGGCTTGCTGCTGATCGGAGATCCGGTGCAACACCTGCGAGGTGGAGCGCAGCAGCGGCGTTCGCGATGACCAAGTCCCGCGCCGCAGTTATTGTCTTCGTCTTCACGCCTTTTAAAATCGCACGGATCAGTTGTGCGTTTTCTTGCGGCGCCTTCGCGCGAAATCCGTCCAGGTGTTGCCGTTGCAATCCAAAGTCTTCAGGCGCCACCGTAAATGTTTCCACTTCCCCGGCCGACGAACAGGCGGCGACGTGCGTTTCGTCCGCAATTGTTATTTCATCCAACCCATCGGCGCCATGGACAACCCATGCCTTCTCAACACCGAGACGAGCAAGGGCTGACGCGATGCGTTCAAGTAGTGAGAGCTGCCAGACCCCCACGATCTGAAAGGGTGCCCGCGCGGGATTTGTCAGGGGACCGAGCAAATTGAATGTGGTATGCACCCCGAGGTCACGGCGCACACGCGCGACGCGGGCTGTGGCGGCATGAAAAAGCGGCGCAAACATGAAACAGATTTCATGCTCGTTGAGGCAGCGCTCCACGGTCTTGACCGGAGCGGCTGTGTTGACGCCCAGCGCCTGGAGCACATCGGCGCTGCCGCACCGCGACGTCGCCGCCCGCGAGCCATGTTTGGCTACAGGCAGGCCGGCACCTGCGATCACAAAAGCCGCTGCTGTTGAAATATTAAAGGTTTTTGCAGCGCTTGATCCAGTGCCCGCTGTATCGATGAAACGCGCGTGACACGATCGTAATGGCAGCGCACGATTCCGCATTGCTTCGGCGATTCCTGCGAGCTCGTCGAAGGTCTCGCCTTTTACGGCCAGGCTGGTAAGCGCGGCCGCTATCTGTGCATCGGTAGCGATGGGATTGAGCAGACAATCTAGAAAATTTGCGGCCTCAGCACGGCTGAGATTCTCGCCGCGCATCAGCCGCAGCGTTAGTTCGCGCAGTTCGAAATCGCCGTTCTCGGTTGCATTGCGTCCGCGTCTGCAAGTTTGCGGTGGCACAATCCGCGTCGCCATCGAGAGCGCCTTTGCCATTGCGCGCGCTTTATTAACGGTTTCCTCGTATTCCGAATGCGGATTTGAGTCGGCGACGATGCCTGCGCCCGCTTGAAAGTATGCCTTTCCATCTTTCAAAACTGCACAGCGCAGCGCGATGCAAGAATCGACATTGCCATCGAATCCAAAATAACCGATCGCGCCCGCATAACAGCCGCGTCTGGTCTTTTCCAGTTCGCTGATGATTTGCATGGCCCGAATTTTCGGCGCCCCGGATACAGTTCCTGCAGGAAATGTTGCTTTGATCAGGTCGAAGCCCGTGCAACCGGTGCGCAGACGACCAGTGACATTTGAAACGATATGCATGACGTGGCTGTAGCGCTCGATCTCCATCAACTCCGTCACGCGCACCGTGCCGTAGTCTGAAACCCGGCCGACATCGTTACGCGCCAGATCGACGAGCATGACGTGCTCGGCACGTTCCTTTGGATCGGCGAGGAGTTCGGCAGCGTTCCTCTCGTCCTGCGCGGAGGTGGCGCCGCGCGGGCGTGTGCCGGCGAGCGGGCGAATCTCCACCATGTTGCCAGTCAACCGGACATGCATTTCCGGCGAGCTTCCAACAAGCCCAAAATCGGTTCCGAATTTAAGGCAAAACATGTACGGCGAAGGATTGATGAAGCGAAGGCATCGATAGAAGTCGAGCGGATCACCGCTAAAATCGGATTCGAACCGTTGTGACAAGACAACCTGGAAGATATCTCCCGCTCGGATGTAATCCTTGGCTCGCTCTACCGCGCGCTTGAACTCCTCCGGATGAAAATTGCTGTGGTAGTGACATCGGGGTGCGCTGTCCGTACCAAGGAACTGTGCCTCCGGATCCGCAGGCGGGACGAGCGGAAGATCCGCAGATCTCGTAAGCCGGTGCATGAGCGCGTGAATCGAGTCAGTCGCTTGCGCGTAGACTTTTTCGATTGGGCCGTCATCGAGGAATGCGTTGGCGAGGATCTTTAGAGTGCGCAGGCGATGGTCGAAGATGAGAAGGCTGCTCGTAATCATGAAGACCGTCTCCGGTAATTGCAGTTCATCACGCTCTGCCGACGGAACCTTGGGTTCGAAGAAACGGATCGCTTCGTAGCCGATGAAACCAACCGCGCCGCCACTGAATCGTGGCAGTTCTGGACGGGAAACAAATTGATAGCGCGCCATCAATTGGCGTACCTCATCCAATGGGTCGCCTGTTATTTCGACTCGGCGTTCGTCTCCTGATTCGATGACTTGCAGTTTGTGCCGGTAGGTTTTTATCACTACACGCGGATCGATCCCGAGGAACGAGAAGCGTCCTGAAACGTCGTTCTTCTCAGTCGATTCGAAGAGGAAGCTGTAGCCCGCCTGAGGGTGGTCTACCTTCTTGAATGCCGAAACGGGGGTTTCGTTATCGGCGATAAACTCTGCGAAAATCGGGATAACATTGCCGCGTCGCGCGAGTTCACAAAACTCGTCGATGCTCGGGATAATCTGCGCTTTCATAGATTTGAGGGACGCAAAAGGAAACGGGCGAGAATTTTCTTGCCGTCGTCCGTCAGAACGGATTCTGGATGAAATTGCACGCCGTACACTGGGAACTGGCGATGGCGCAACGCCATGATTTCGCCATCCTCGCTTTCGGCGATGATCTCAAGACACGCGGGGAAGGAACTCCGTTCGACGGCCAGCGAGTGGTATCGACCGGCTTCAAACGGCGTGGGCAAATCGGTGAAAAGTCCGCTTCTGTTATGTCTGACCTGCGACGACTTTCCGTGCACAAGACTGGAAGCACGTACGGTTTTTCCTCCGTACGCTTCGGCAATGCACTGATGCCCGAGGCAAACACCAAGGATCGGAATTTTCGCGCCAAAGCGGAGGACAAGGTCTTTGCTTATCCCCGCTTCGCGCGGCGTGCAGGGTCCTGGGGAGATACAAATATGCTCCGGCGCTAACGCAGCGATTTGATCGAGTGCGATCTCGTCATTCCGCTTGATAACAAGCTCGCACCCGAGCTCACCAAAATATTGGGCCAGGTTGTAAGTGAAAGAGTCGTAGTTATCGATCAAGAGGAGCATTGGTTGCGACTCGTTAGGCGACTTTGGTTTCAATTCGACTCGGGTTTACGATCGGAGTGGTAACCTCGCGGATCGCGTGAACTTCTCCGACAAGCTGCGCATACTCCGAGGGTGTTAGAGCTTGCGCCCCATCTGAAAGGGCGAGCTCTGGATGGTTGTGGACTTCCACCATGAGGCCGTCGGCTCCCACCGCTACACCTGCCCGCGCGAGGGGAGTAACCATGTACGCGCTTCCTGTACCGTGCGATGGATCGACGATCACCGGCAAATGAGAAATTCGCCTAATCGCCGGCACGGAAGCAAGATCGAGCGTGTTACGCGTATGCTGGGTGAAAGTCCGAACGCCGCGCTCGCACAAGATGACGTTGTAATTGCCCTCTGCCATGATGTACTCCGCTGCGAGCAACCATTCTTCGAGTGTCGCGGCCATTCCTCGCTTCAAAAGGACCGGCAGTTGCGATCTTCCGGCCCTCCTGAGGAGCGAAAAGTTCTGCATGTTACGAGCGCCGATTTGAATCACGTCGCCGTTCTGTTCGATCAGATCGATATGAGGTTCTTCCAGTGCCTCGGTGACGATGTTTAGGCGAAACGCTTTGCGGATCTCGGTTATGATTTCCCAACCCTTTTCACCCAGACCTTGGAATGCGTACGGGGACGTTCGGGGTTTCCACACGCCGCCGCGAAAGAAGCGCGCACCGCTTTTCTGCACTGCTTCGGCCACGGCGAATGCCTGATCGTGGCTCTCGATCGCGCACGGTCCTGCGATAATCGCGAGTTCACTGCCTCCGATGGTGGCATCCCCGACTCGCACGACTGTCTTTTCCGGACGCAGATCAAGCGTGATTAGTTTGTACGGCTTGGTAACCCGGATGACTTCCGCGACGCCCGGCAGGTTTTCAAAACGCCTGCCATCGACAGGACCCTGATTGCCAGTGATGCCAATGGCTGTTCGTGTGGCGCCCGGCATCGAATGAGGGCGCAGCCCAATTCCCTGGATCACACTTACCACTGCATCGATTTCCTGCGCCGCAGCGCCGGGTTTCATTACGATCAACATATGGTTACAAGAGTTAGGTTATTTTCATTGGTGCAAACGCCAGATCTCTCGCTTGAGAGAAAGAGAGAAATCAGCGTCCCGTTGAGAAACGGTCGCTTTCTATCGCCACCACACGAGCGCTGACGCGAAGGCGAGCTGCCTTCGAAGGTCTAAAAGAATGTCGACGCTCATCGATGACAGAATAACTACGATCCTGTGGATGTCGAGTTCGATTTCGCGCAGGTAACTTTTATGTTACCAAATCGCAGAATTAGGCAAGGGGCCCCATGCGTCCGCCGATATCACACCTCGCGATGGCAGTGGTACGCATGCTGATGAAAAAATGGACAGGGGTTTTCGCAATCTTCTCCGCCGGATTGCTCGCACCATCGATCTTTGCACTTGAGGTAACAGAGCCGGCGGGCGCTGCGCATGGTTATCCGGGTTTGTGCAGCATTAACGGGAAGAAGATCGCCGACGGCGAATTCCGGCAATGGATAGAGAACAAGCGGCTACACGTGATTATCACTTACAGGTTCTCAGATGGGGAACTCTATGAGGAACAGACGCAATTTCGACAACAGCCAGAACTGATGCAGGAAAAATGGTCCTGGAAAGAATCGAAGAATGGAAAGTCGCAACGTGAATTCGCCGCGGATTTTTTGTCCGGAATTGCCAGCGCACACGTCCGTGAAGAACACAAGGATGTGTCGGAAAAGATAAACGTTGACCCGGGTCGTACGTTTGCCGGATTCGGATTTGCCATTGCCTTGAGCAACCTCCGCAAACGCCTGCGTAGTGGCGAACAAGTTCAGCTCAAAGCAGTCGGCTTTTCGCCATTCCCAACGCTTAGCCCACAAGTGGTGACCGTGACCATCTCTCACGGTGGACTTGACCGAATGAGAATGTCGGGGCGCCTGGTGAAAGGCGATCGCTTCATCGTTCATCCGGAAATTTTTTTCCTAGCAAGATTGTTTGTTGATGTGCCTGACACAAACATTTGGCTGACAAATCCTGCTCCAGCCGGCTTCCTTCGATCGGAAGGTCCAATTGTGCTGCCGACCGATCCGCTCATTCGCGTAGATCTGCTTTCGGGAACAAAGAGCGAGTCGGCGGAGCCCCGTGGAAAGTAAACGTTAAAAATCCGACACCATTTCCGATTTATAGCTTTGGTTACAATTTGAGATGGAGCAGACTCGAAGTTGCCACCTGTACTAGATTCGAACGCGCGCAGCCCTATTCCGGGGCGATTCTTATCTTAACGAGCAAAAGGAATCATTATGGCTGAAGCGTCGAGCGAGCCGGAGGGACCCGATTTCGAAAAGGGTTTCAACATCGATGACGTAGCGGACGGAAAGATGTTGTTAGGCCACGCGTTTGGTGAAGCGGTTCTTGTTGCCAGGCGCGGTGACGAGCTTTTTGCCATCGGCGCAACCTGCACACATTACGGTGGGCCGCTGGCAAAAGGTTTGATGGTGGATTGCACGGTGCGTTGCCCTTGGCACCATGCGCGTTTTGATCTGCGCACGGGCGAGGCAATTGCTGCGCCGGCGCTGAATAATGTCGCATGTTACAAAATCGATAAACGTGGGCAGCAGTTTTTCGTCAGCGGGAAGATTGACGAGAAACCGGTGCGCAAACCCAAATTATCACCGGCGAGTGTAGTGATCGTTGGGGCGGGTGCAGCTGGCGGAGCGGCAGCGGAAATGTTGCGGCGCGAGGGCTACGACGGGCCGGTGACGCTGATCGGGGCGGATGAGTTCTTGCCGTATGCGCGTTGGCCCGATCCGCGCGCGGGTCGCATCCGCGTGGAACATTGGGTCGTGGCGCAGCGCCAGGGCCAGACCGCCGCCCGTAATATTCTGGGGGCGCGCGAGCCGTTTATCGTGCCGCCGTTTTTCTGGAGCAATCATTTCGATTTGCACGTTCATTATGTCGGTCATGGCAGCGGCAATGATCACGCGATTGTGTCGGGCGATTTGAAAGAAAAAGGCGCCTCTGTGATCTTGCGCGATGGGGATAAGCTTACCGCTGTCGCTAGCGTTGGCCGCGACCTCGAGAATGTTAAAGCTGAAGTGGCGCTCGAACGCGGTCAGGAATTCCACTCGTCATGATCTTCTCAATGCCGGCGCAAGCGCGAAGCGCTGTGGCCAGGTTTTGATGATCGGATACGGCAGAAACGCGGTGGCGATGAGGGGAATCGTGAATACCCTTCACAACCCGGCCTAAAGACAATTACGCTCAACAGTATCAACGGTTCGAAAGTGCCTTCGCTCTTAATCTTTTTTGTAGGCAACTACTTCCTAACGTTTCTCCTGATAGGTTTAGCGGCGGCATTCCTATCACTGCTTAACAAGCCGAAGCCGCTGACAATTAGCACTGTCTCCGAAGCATTGTTCTCTTATTATTTGTTTTTTACGATAGGGATAAACAATCTCGTCAACTTCGTTTTCCATGTCTTCTTCGGTGACATAGCAGCAAAGTTTATCGGCTGGGAAAACAGTCCGTTTCAGGCTGAAGTTGGATTCGCAAGCCTTGGCATCGGGATTGCCGGAGTTATCGCATTCAGAGCCAGTTTACCATTTCGATTCGCCACGCTGATTCCGCCTGCCGTTTTTTCCTTGGGAGCAGCGGGGGGGCACATCTACCATATGATAGCGGCGCATAATTTTTCGCCGGGGAACGTCGGATTGGTTCTTCCAAGCGACATCGTCATTCCGATCGTCGGATTCATATTTCTGTGGCTTTCATACAAACATCCAAAGTTAGGAACGGCGAATCACCGACTAACAAGCTAAGGAAAGCGAATGCCGCTCTAGCAGAGCGCCCGCTATTGCTGGCAAGCGCAGCGCTTGCCCTACAATAGCCGATCTGAATTAGCGCAAGGCGGTATTGGAATACCTTCACCAAAATCCCGTGCGGACTGGTTTCGTCGAGCGTTCAGAAGACTGGCCATACCAGTTGCAGTTCAACGCCTACCGAATTTGGCGTCTGACACAGACGCCCTACAATTCACCAAGATTTGGCATGACTAAATGTCGCTTCCCTATTTCGGCGATTGATTCGGGAGTGACTGGTTCGCCTTTGCTTGCGCTTTCATTATCTCTGCCTCGATCGCCGGCATGATGTCCGCCATGTAGGCGCCGAACTTTTGCATCGCAGATTTCCCGACGGGCGAACCGTAAAAATCTGCCAGCGCTTTCAACTCCTCGGTCGTGAAATGCTTCACCATTGAGTCGATCATCGCTTTGGTTAATGCCGCGATGTCGAGCTGTGACGTCATCAGTTTCTTGAATTGTTCGCGTTGGTCCGGCGGAAGATTCGCGGCCATCTTGTCGGCCATGTCCTCGAACAATGCTTTGGGCGGAGTAGCCTGGAGATAACGCTCGGCTTCGTGACGCCGGGTTTCTGGAGTATCACGTGCACTGAAAGCAAGACAACACGAGATGAACAGGGTGAGGATAGTCAGGGTAAAGGTGTATTTTCCCATGGGGACCGAGTGATAAACGTGCATTGGCAATAAGGCCATCTTTTTCTAGCGGGTGATTAATGTGCTCACTTGGAAATCACCCGCTGCTCGTCGATCTTAAGTTGTGCGTGTTCTCATTATTACCGGTGCGGGTGTTTCGGCTGAAAGCGGGATTCCAACGTTTCGTGGAAAAGACGGCTACTGGCGCAATCTGGATCCGATAAAGTTGGCGACACCCGAAGCTTTCGCGCGCGATCCGGAACTGGTTTGGCAATGGTATCGCGAGCGGCGCGACCGTATTCGCAATGCACAACCAAATGCCGCGCATGAGGCGATTGCCAATCTGGCGCAATGCGCAGGTGAATTTCTGCTCGTCACGCAGAACGTGGACGATCTGCACGAACGCGGTGGCCTTGCGAAGGCGGAGATGGTGCAAATTCACGGAGACATTTTCGTTACCAAATGCTCGCGCTGCGATTTCTGGCAAGCGCAGGAGCAAGAGCGAAATGGCGTCCCGAGATGTACCAAATGCGGTGCGCTCATGCGGCCCGGGGTGATTTGGTTCGGAGAGCCTTTGCCTTCGCGCGAAATCGAACGCGTTGAGAGCTATTTGCAGCGCGATCCTTGCGGGGTTGTGATTGTGGTTGGAACGACGGCAACGTTTGGCTACATCATTGATTGGGCGCTGCGCGCGAGCCGTCGCGGTGGCCAGCTCATCGAAGTAAATCCCGAGGAAACGCCTCTTTCGCGGTTTGCAACACGATTAGTGCGGGAGCCAGCGGCGGTAGCGCTGCCGCGGATTGTTGATTCGTTCAATGGCAATCGCTGACAGCGATGTCGATTATCGCTGACTTCCAATCAGTTCTACGCACTGATGCAGCGCAGATAACGCTCCGCAGATCGCACGACAGCCGTTTTGGCGTCCGACAGCACGTTCGCTCCCCACCACGCGCCGTAAATTTGTTCGAATGGGAACCTTTCGATTCTTTCAAGGATTTGATGGATTGCAGCAGGTCCGAGTGGAATCAGGTTCGGATAACTCCGCATGAAACTGACATGGCGTCGATCTTGCACGACTTGAATGATGTCGCCAGTCAGCAGTGCCCCTTTACCGTTCGCACCGGCTGGCCAGTGCAAGACAGTGCCGCCTTCGAAGTGCCCGCCGCAGTTGATCAGCATCAGACCGTCCCAAAGTGACAGCATGGTTTCCTCCCAAAATTGAATACGCGGACTTTTGCGCATCACCCAGTGGCGATCCTTGGCATGCAAGAAGATTTGCGCATCGAAGTGCTCGGCCCATTCCAACATCGCCGAGTAAAAATGGGGGTGAGAAATTGCAATACCACGAATGCCGCCGCGCGCTTTGATTGTTCCTATGGTTTTTTCGTCGAGGAAGGTGATGCAATCCCAAAGGAGATTTCCCTCCGGTGATCGCAAAAGCAAAGCGCGCTGGCCGATGGCAAATTCCGGCTCGGTCCCGATTCCCACAAGGTGTGGCGCCTCATCTTGCAAGCGGTTCCGATGACGAGCGGCCATTCGTTTGAGCGTTGTCCACGCCTGGCCTTCGTGACGCACAAATTGGCGTTCATCTTCGCAAATTGGACACGATGCCGGCGACTGCGCGCTTTCATCGAACTGCGTCCCGCATTGCACACAGACGAAATTCTCCATTGCGGATATGAATTAAACCTGCTGACGAGATAGTCCAGCGCGGCTAGCACCTGCTTAGTTGGTTTCGGCGTTCGCCGCGGCGACGTGCCTGCGATCGGTGTGCGCCCTTGCAGATAGAGGCGCCTAAAGCGCCGGTAATGGCGACCTTCAACGTCTCAGCAACTGCGACTTCCGCGTCGCCTGCCCCTGTCGTGGAGATTTCGGCAGTCTTGGTTTGGAGACCGCTTGCGTCCAGTTCGCTCGCACCGGTCATATCGGCAAGGAGTTCAGCGATGTTTCCGTCGAGTAAAACATGTGATGCGCCGCTACCTTCAAGAGCGAACTTGGGTCCGGCGAGTTGTTTTGCGGTGAGCTTAACCGCGCCTCGGATCCTTGCGCCTGTCCTTGTTGGGCTGGAGATAACGACCTTGATTCCATGCGTTGGCCAAATTTGCTCGTGCGTGCGCAAATGAAGCGTGTCCCCCGAGACATCACTTTCGACATAAGAAAGAAGGTTTTCATCGGTCGTGATGCGGAGAGCAGGGGACCCGCTTTGCCATTCGATTTCGAATGCCCCGCCGGTGTCGATCTCGGTGAAGGCGTTAACTGTTCGGTCTTCTGTTTTGATGTGCCCATTACCTCGAATTCCCACCCATCGGCATCCAGCGGCCAGCACCACGCACACAGCCAAAAATATGAAAATGGTCTTCTTCATGGGAAATATGACTTTGCTAGTTACGATGCAACGGCGCCTCGCTTTGGATTCAAGAAATTCTGGGCTGTAACGATTGTCATTCCGAGCGAAGCCGAGGAATCTCTGGCTGCTCCAGGGTTAAAGTATAAGAAATGTGTCCAGACCTTCGCATAAAGCTACGGCTCGGCAGGCGACTACGCTGGACATGACGAAGTTACTTCACAATCTTTATCTTCGCCGCGTCCACGAAAACGTCATCGACATAGAATTCAACGCGATAATCACCGACTGCCCAGCCGTCTTCCGGCCGCGCCAGCGTGAATGCTCCGCGGGCATTTTGACTTTCGACGGTCGCTGAAGCTTCGTCCACCTTGTAGCCTTGTGGAAAATCCTCGCCGATATTCTCCGCGATCCATACTGCCTTGACCTTTCCGCCCTTTCGCAAGCGCCGTCCCTGCCAACGCACGTAAATCTGGGGTGTATCCGATGAAAACGTCGAGCTTGGTTTCCCGAATTGATCGTTTGCAAAGGTCACGGACAGCCGCTTCGACGCTGCCTCCGATTTCACCTCCGGCCTGTTCTCGATTTTGGGTCGCTCAGCCAATTCGAGAGAAATTCGCTCGAGCAAATCGCCGTCCGTGCCACGCATCGTCGTAACATCTTTAACAATTCCAGTACCCGGCACGAACCAGCGATCAATTGTCATACGGCTGGGTGAGGTTTGCTCTCCCCGAATTCGCGCCCAACAGGTTATTCCGTGTTCATCGACGGTAACAAGATCTGTATTCGTGATCGAACCAGCCCGGTGCATTTCGAATTTGAGAAGCTCTTTCCCGTCAACGTCCTCCATTCCATCAAGGCGGTAGAGTACCGATAGCCGAACCTTCCCATCAGCATCCGATTTCAAATTCGAAATAGTAAGGCCTTTTCCAAGTTCTTCCGTCATGCTGTATCGCCATGTCGTCCCGGGATTAGTGGGAAGGAGCGGAGCGGCGAATGCCGAGGCAGACAAAAACATCAGGACAAGAACCAAACTCCATGGCGGCGCGCCCAACGGTCGTACCCTACCAATATCACGCAATCTGTGTAGTCTGCGAACGATCATGTTTCGGAAATATTGCACAGCGATGTGGATCCTCGTCCTCGTTTTTTCTTTAGGCCTTATTCCGCTTGCTGCTGAAACGGCAAGACCCGACCGGCATGTCGTCGTAGTGGTGTGGGATGGAATGCGCCCGGACTTTGTTGGCGAGAAAACAACGCCGACGCTTTGGAAGCTCGCCCGCGAAGGAGTCACCTTTCGCAATCACCACGCGGTTTATCCCAGTGCAACGATGGTAAACGGAACAGCACTGGTGACTGGTGTTTATCCCGGCAAGAACGGCGTGGTTGCAAATTATGAGTACCGCCCGGAAATCGATCGTAGCCGATCAATTAATATCGAAAGCCCGGCAGCCGTGAGCAGGGGAGATGAAGTTTCCGGCGGCAAATTCATCTCCGTTCCGACCATCGCCGAACTTATTCAACGCGCAGGTGAGCGAACCGTGATTGCCGCCGCAAAGACTGTCGGTCTTTTGCTGGATCGACATGCAGACAGTGGGCCTGCGAAGAACCGTGTCACGCTGTTCGCAGGTCAGACGCTTCCCCGTGATATTCTTACGCCGATCGTTGCCGCGCTTGGGCCTTTTCCATCTGCACATTTACAGCGCGACGGCTGGACGACCAAAGCAGTTACAGATCTTCTTTGGAAAGATGGCCTGCCCGGTTTGTCGGTGATTTGGCTGGGCGAACCGGATCTAACCGAGCACGAATCCGCGCCCGGCGCGCCCCCTGCGCTCGCTGCAATCAAATCGTCGGACGAAAATCTTGCTGCGATTCTTTCGGCATTAGATAGGCCCTCCGCCAAAGCTACCGCGGGACAAGCATCCGCAAGAGCGACGACTGACATTTTTGTCGTTTCCGATCACGGATTCTCGACGATCAGACGCTCGATCGATTTACGAAAAATCCTGAGCGACGCTGGCTTCGTTGCGAAGACTGAATTTGATGACGAGCCGAAACCTGGAGACATCATGCTGGTTGGGAACGGCGGCAGCGTTCTTTTTTATCTCGTCGGACACGACGCGATGGTGACGTGCCGTCTTGTCGAGTTTTTGCAGCAGTCGGATTTTGCTGGAGTGATTTTTACCAAACAGGGTTTGCCAGGAACCTTCCATTTGAATGATGCAAAAATCGACAACCCCAATGCGGCGGACGTTGTCATGGCTTTTCGCTGGAGCGATTCGAAAAATCAGTTCGGCGCTCCGGGAATGATCGATGCTGATTGGCAACGCGAAGCAGGGAAAGGAACTCACGCCACGCTCAGCCGATTCGACATGCATAATACCCTGATCGCAGCGGGCCAGGATTTTCGCCGCGGCCAAACGGACGATCTAACCACAGGCAATGTCGATCTTGCGCCGACAATTTTGCACATTCTTGGAATCAAAGCGCCGCAAGAAATGGACGGCAGAGTTTTGTCCGAAGCAATGGCTGGCGGCAATCAAGTCCCGTCTGCGGGAAAAATGGAAACGAAGACAATCGAAGCTAAGAAAGATTTTCCGGGAGGGAGCTGGCGACAATCGCTTCGCATTTCGCGTGTGGGTACCACAATTTATCTCGACGAAGGCAACGGCTCATTTGCTCTGAAAGTGGGAGGAAGCAGTGATTGACACTAAAAATCGCGAAAACTAGCCTCGCAATCGTGCTTCGCCATGTAGGCCGGATCGTCACGATTTTCGCCCTTTGCTGCGCGATCGGCTTGCAATGGATCGCGCTCCAATCGCTGGCGTGGACAACGATGCTCGTCGATTACTCGAAGCGCGCGCCCTTGTGCCAGGCAATCGCTCAGACATTTGATGGTGCTCATCCATGTTCGCTTTGTCATGTGGTGAACGCGGGCAAGAATTCAGAAAAGAAATCTGATCTTCAATCGCCCACGCCAAAGATCGACATGATTTGCTTGTGGCAGACCGCCTCTTTCTTACGACCATTCACTCCTTTCAAATACACGGTGGGCGATTTTCATTCGTCTCAAATCGGGCAGTCTCCGCCTGTGCCGCCACCGCGCTTGCTCCTCAGTTAGTTCGCGTTTGATTCGGCTGCGCCGTGCGTGTGCACGGGTCGTAGCCTGGCGCGTTGCACGACCGGAACCACCGCGCAGCAATCGCGGTTGTTTCGACTTTCGGAGGATCGAAATGAAATTTTTATCTTTGTTTTTCTGGCTTGTTTGCGCCGCATACCAATTCAGTGCAACGGGGCGGGCTTACGGTCACGGTTTTGCCGGAGCGCGGTTTTTTCCGGCGACGCTTTCAACCGATGATCCCTTTGTCTCCGACGAACTTTCACTTCCAACGGTCAGCACGATAAGACTGCCGGACGACGGTGGAACGCGCGAGACGGATATCTCCATGGACCTCTCCAAACGCATCACTCCAGAATTTGCGATCGAAATCGGGGACACCTTTACCGCCGTGAATCCGCACGAAGGTCCAGCAGCGAATGGATTTGGCAACCTGGAGTTAGGCGGGAAGTATCAGCTCCTGAAAAACGGTGAGCACGAAGCGATTGTCTCAATCGGACTTGGCGTGGAGCTCGGTGGCACCGGCTCGCGCTCGGTCGGCGCCGATTCATTTAGCACCTGGGCGCCAGGGATTTTTTTCGGCAAAGGCTTTGGCGATTTACCCGTGGCCGTGCGGTTCCTGAAGCCGTTTGCCATCACAGGACAAGTCGGCGTTGCGATTCCCACAAGCGCGAGCACGCGCAGTGTCACAGTGGACGCCCAGACCGGCGAACGCGATATTGAGGTTGAGCGGCACCCCGATGTGCTGGAGTGGGGCTTTGCACTTGAGTACAGCCTGATCTACCTGCAATCCCAGGTGCAGGATTTGCACTTGCACGCGCCGCTCGATCGGCTGATCCCGCTGGTGGAGTTTGCATTGGAAACTCCTCTGAACCGCGGAGAACAGGGACAAACGACTGGCACGATAAACCCTGGCATCATCTGGGCGGGTAAATACTTCCAGGTTGGAGTTGAGGCTGTTGTTCCGATCAACGAGCGCACTGGAAACAACGTCGGCGTGATCGCGCAACTGCACTTCTCTGTGGACGATCTTTTCCCGCACAGCCTGGGTCGTCCGCTCTTTGGAGGAAACAAATGAAGCGTATCGTCATCTTCTTTTTAGTTCTTGTGGCCGCGTCAGCTCGGCTTGAAGCGCACGCTTTTCTCAAGGATGCGGACCCGGGGGTAGGCAGCACGATACAGACATCGCCGAGCGAGGTTCGAATTCGATTTACGGAGAATATCGAACCCGCCCTTAGCAACATTCAGGTCTTCGACGCATCCGGGAAGGAAGTGGACAAACGCGATCTGCATCTGGATCGCTCCGACCACGCGCTGCTGCACGTTTCTCTGCCGCAGCTCGGCGCGGGAGTCTACAAGGTCGTCTGGCGCGTCGTTTCTGTCGATACCCACGTGACGAATGGGAACTTCACGTTCCGGATCGTTCGTTAGGCACTAATGCGAGGGAAAACCGGTGCTCACGGCACAACTCATCATCGCTCGCGCGGTGCACATCACCGCGTCGATCCTGCTAGCGGGAATCTTCACTTTCGACCTCGTCATATTCGCCCCGGTCGGTCAGCCTGGAAGCGACGATTCTCACGAGATTGAACACCGACTATTCCGTCTTGCCGCTTGGAGTCTAGTCGCAGCACTTCTTTCTGCCCTGCTCTGGTTTTGGCTCGAAGTCGCAAGCATGAGTGGATTGCCGTTC